>Ga0182006_1000235_pt1 | contig 52295 bp, 44 predicted proteins | sample Sormic07211104_1_FD_123022 | JGI IMG/M metagenome (GOLD analysis project Ga0182006, IMG submission 123022) | Rhizosphere microbial communities from Sorghum bicolor, Mead, Nebraska, USA - 072115-104_1 MetaG | ecosystem: Host-associated > Plants > Roots > Rhizosphere | place: USA: Nebraska...
GACAGCGGAGTACTGGCGGACGGGGGTTCAATTCCCCCCGGCTCCACCAAATGATCAAAAAAAGACGTCCACGGACGTCTTTTTTTGTGCCTACGATCCAGTAAATACGCGGCCTCCAGCGCTTTTGCGGTCCTCTGAGATTTTTTGAGTTCCAGCCATTCGGGTATTCCAAACGGTATTCCAACCTATCCGGTGCTAATCTTTGGAATACCGAATCAGTGCCTGAGGACAATCTCATGCCTGCCCAAAACCTCCGCCTCTCCGATCGACAGCTCAAGGGAGTCAAACCCGCGTCCAAGGATTACGTCCTCACTGACGGTGACGGTTTGCAGCTCCGCGTACGCAGCAACGGCTCGTTGCTGTGGAATTTCAACTACCGCGAACCGCTCACCAAAAAGCGCATCAATATCGGCTTCGGGACCTACCCCGAACTGTCACTAGCGAACGCACGGAAGAAGGCAGTCGAAGCGCGCGAGCTGCTCGCCCAGGGCATCGATCCGAAGGTGCAGCGCAATACGCTGAATGAAGCCAAGCGCGCAGAAACAGAACACACCTTCGAGAACGTGGCCGCCGCCTGGTTCGAGCTTAAGAAAGACTCGGTCACGCCGGCCTACGCTGAAGACATTTGGCGGTCGCTCACGCTACATGTGCTTCCCGACTTGAAGACGACGCCACTCGCGAAAATCACCGCGCCGATGGTGATCGAACTGCTTCGTCCAATCGAAGCGAAAGGCAGCCTGGAGACGGTGAAGCGTCTTAGTCAGCGGCTTAACGAGATCATGACCTACGGAGTGAACTCAGGCCTGATCTTCGCCAACCCACTCAGCGGCATCCGAGCGGTTTTCAAAAAGCCCAAGAAAGAAAATATGGCCGCGCTCCCGCCCGAAGAGCTCCCCGAGCTCATGCTGGAGATCGCGAACGCCAGTATCAAACGCACGACCCGCTGTCTGATCGAATGGCAGTTGCATACCATGACTCGCCCTGCCGAGGCGGCGACCACTCGTTGGACAGACATCGACTTTGAGAGGCGTGTCTGGACCATCCCTCCGGAGCGAATGAAGAAGCGCCGTCCACACAGCATCCCGTTGAGTGATCACGCTGTCGCACTACTGGAATCACTCAAGTCTAACAGCGGCCATCGCGAATACGTCTTCCCGGCAGACAGAAATCCGCGCACCCACGCCAATAGCCAGACCGCTAACATGGCGTTGAAACGCATGGGCTTCCAGGATCGGCTGGTCAGCCACGGCATGCGCTCTATGGCCAGCACCATATTGAATGAACATGGGTGGGACCCGGAGCTTATTGAAGTCGCACTGGCGCACGTCGACAAGGATGAGGTGCGGAGCGCCTACAACCGAGCCGACTACATCGAACGCCGGCGACCGATGATGGCTTGGTGGAGTGAGTACATCCAAAAAGCCGCCACCGGTAGCCTGCTCGCCTCTGCATACGGCCAAGTCAGAGACAAGAACGTGGTGCCGATCCGCTAGCGCTGTATAGGCGCTATAACGGCGGCGACAGCAACTGAGCGTTCAAGATTCAGGGCAAGCAGTCTCGTTTATCCGCTTGTAAGCACGGGTCCTTCCAAACAGGGCTGCAAAGCCGCCCTGTTTGGAAGGACCTCACGTTGAAAAGCTAAAAGCCACGACGTTGTCCGGGATTCACCACGGAATTCCATTGGTGGATAAGCTCACTCCAAGTCCTGAGTAACGCTGAATATCGACCCTTGACCGGGTTTATCCACAGGCGTAGAACTGGCCGTGCAAGCGCTGTCGTTGACAGCACCCCAGGTGATCCGAGCCTTCAAGGTCACGCCGCTCCTGCGGTGGTTCTCCCCCCAAATGGCGATTCGCGTCCGGCAGCTCGCCCGGTCACCTCCCCGGTGATGGATGCCTACTTCAGATCATGGCCCTCGTGCGCCAGACAACACTTCCTACTTCGCTGCTCTGCAGCAACCTATCCGCTTGGCCGAATCTTGCGCCAACCTGTGCCCGTCTCTTTCTCCTGGAAAGAGACGGGCACTTCTAACACTGCTGCAGCCCTGATCGCACATGGCTTTGCGGCAATCCTCCTCGTGACAATCGGCGTGACAAACGCCGATGTCACCAGCAACAGCTCTGCAGATGATGGTGCCGCAGACCCAGGAATGGACTGCACCTGACTGACAGTCAGGCATGCCCCGGTCATCGCATTGCTGCTTGCACCTGGCTCAGGATCTCGCGGCACTGGTCTCGTCAGCCAATGCAGCCTCCACCCGCCCACCGGTAACGGTGCTCAGGAGGCCAGATCATGAGATGCCCTTGCCCCTGGTCGTAAGGAGCCGCCAGTCCCGCGTTAAAGGACATCCCCACAGGTCGCAGGGGCCTTGATCCCTGATAACACTCAGCATTCTTGGCGGGATGACGTGGGGCGAGGATCGGACAGCGGACGATGAGGTAACCGATATGGCATTGGTGGGTAGGCGCGATGGCCGTAATTTCGGCTACGGTAGGCAATTGAGCTATGCAGGACCGCAGGCACTGAAAGATATGTTCGGCGGCGGCCATTACGGCACGGTCAAGGCGCACTGTGACCGTTGGCAGGCATTCGTCAAATGGTGCCGTTCCGAACAGGGGCCTGGTATCAATGATGCGCGGCAGATTGATCGAGAGATGTTGGCGGACTACGCAACGTACCTGCACGACTTGGTTAAGAATGGTGAGCTTGCTGTCAGTACCGCACAAAACCGGCTGTCCAGCGTTAACAGGACCATGGCAGCGCTTCGCGGTGATCAGTATGTGAAATTGCCCAGCCCGAGCAAGGCGTTGGGTATGCAGCGCACTGGGGTTCGTCACTCGGTGCCGCAGGGCCAAGACCGCGAACAGGTCAGGCAGATCGTCGATGCGCTTTGCAGCCATCATCAGTTACGGGCCGCCGCGATCGTTCTGTTGGCACGAGCCACTGGCATGCGTTTGCGTGAGGCTATCTTGGCTGACCTGCCACGGCTGAGCCGTGAGGCTAACGGCCAAGGCAGGATTAACATTCAGGATGGCACCAAAGGAGGCCGCGCCGGATCCTCGGCGCCGCGTTGGATTGCGGTGGACGACCATGTTCGAGGTGCCCTTGGGTTTGCACGGCAGGTGTCGCCTGCGGGTAGCCGCAATCTGATTGCACCAGACGAAAGCTACCTCAATCTCCTACAACAAATCATCCGCCCTGCGCGGGATATCCTGCATGCACACAACCTCAAAGGCTTCCATGAGCTACGAGCGGCGTACGCATGTGAGCGCTACGAGCAGATCACCCAATGCCCCGCGCCAATCAATGGTGGCAAATGTTACCAGGTAGATAGGAACCTTGATGGCGAGGCCCGGAGGCGAATCAGTTACGAGCTTGGGCACGGTCGGATCGACGTGGTCGCTGCCTACATTGGCGGACGGACATGAGTAAGCCATTCGATATGGAGTTGTTCTTGGCTGGCGTTCTGACCGGTTCGCACGCAACCCGGCAACGCCACGTGCGACAGGCAAAAATCATACAGGCCGAAATTGCAGGGCGCTGGCAGCGAGAATCACCTTGGGCTTGGCAAAAAAAGCATGTGGTTTGGTTTCTTGAGCATCGCTTAAATTTACGCGGTGAAGCGACACGGTATTACTATTTGCTGACGGTGCGGTTGCTCGCTCGTCGTTTACAAAAAAAATGGGTTTTCGATCTCTGAGTGAGACCGGCTGCTATCGCGCCACATGGGTGACGTCGACACCGTCAGCGGCGTATCAGACTTTCAGCACAGGATCACAGCGAGCGTTGAGAGCCTTAACCTCTTCCTTATGTGAAAATGGGACAATAAGGTCAACTTTTGCAGTTTTTATTCAGTCGTTGATCGGAGCTTTCGCGTACCAGTACTAGCGTCAGGATTTCAGCCTAGGCCAAGCCTCGTGCTTGCAGAGAAAGCACCTCAAAATCTGGGGCCAGCGCAGGTCGAAGTTTTAGTTGTCACCAATTCCCGGACACATAATTGGTGATCACTACGATAGTGAGCCATTCGCACGAATGCGCGTCACCCGCGCCATCATTAAGCCATCCAGTTTATAATCCTCCCCCTAAGCAGCGCCCAGCAATGGGTAATTCAAGGAGGATTCTGATGGTTGTGCTCCCACCAGTGGTTTACGAGCAACGCTGCTCTGTAGGAAAGATCCGGCATCAGCTACAGCCAGCCATCACGACCCGAGTCATCAATGAGACCTTGGTGAACGTGTCGCCCCGCATCAGAGAACGCTTGTGGCTGCTTGAATGTGGTAGCCGCGTCCTACTCACCAACCGGCCCAATGTCACTTTGCCCGACGGAGTGGATGGAATCATTCATCTGCGGGAGGACAAAGTCGTCTGGAGGACTCATCGCCTCCTTATCGATCTCAAAGCCCGAGTCCTCGAATCTGGGTGGGCCGATGTAGCCCGCGATGCGGCGCGGAGCTGGCACAATCAACTGTCATATCGAGCGGAACAACGTGACGCCAATGGGCAAGTCCCAACAGGACAGGAGGGATTGCGACCGCCCCAGTTAGGCGCTCTCTTTGCCATCGGGGCTCACTGGAGCCTCAATACACAGCCTGCAACGATTGTGATGCCCACCGGCACCGGCAAGACTGAAACGATGCTGGCTACGCTGACGGCGTACGGCCATTCGACCACACTTGTGGTCGTTCCTTGGGATCTTCTACGCCAGCAGACTGCGAACAAGTTTCAGAGCCTGGGACTGCTGCGCGCTCTGGGGGTGCTGCCAAACGAAGTGGCAAATCCAGTAGTCGGGCTGATCACATCCAAACCCAAGACGCTGGCAGATTTGGACATCTTCACCCAATGCAATGTGGTGGTTTCCACCATTAGTTCACTGGCATTCGAAGCTGGTAGCCCGCTCGCTGCTGAGATGGCTCAACGGTGCAAATCACTGATACTGGATGAAGCCCATCATGTTCCCGCCAAAACCTGGAGCGGGCTAAGATCAGCGTTTCACTCGCTGCCCATTTTGCAGTTTACTGCGACGCCTTTTCGCAGAGATGGTGAACTCGTCGACGGGAAAGTGATTTTCAACTACTCACTTGCCGCCGCGCAGCGTGACGGGTATTTCAAGCCAATACATTTCGAGCCTGTTCACCAGCCGAGCGGTGGCACCCAAGCCGACCAAGCTATCGCCGTGACAGCCCTGACTAAGCTACGACGTGACTTGAACGCGGGGCTTAATCACCTGCTCTTAGCCCGATGCAGCAGTATCGTCCGTGCAACCTACGTAGAACGTCTTTACCGACACCTCGCGCCTGAGTTTCAACCAATCCTGATTCATTCAAAGATCAACGATACTGAAGCTAAGCTGGCCGATCTGCGCTCAGGGGTGTCCCGGGTCGTGATCTGCGTCGACATGTTGGGCGAAGGGTTTGATCTGCCCGAGCTGAAAGTGGCTGCGCTCCATGACAGTCATCGGAGTTTGGCTATCACGCTCCAGTTTATCGGGCGGTTCACACGCGTGGCAGGAAGGAGCATCGGCGAGGCGACGGTGGTGGCCAACATTGGCGATCAAGATGTCGCCCACTCACTGGAGCGCCTATACAGCGAAGACGCCGACTGGAATCAGGTACTGAGCGAGCTGAGTTCTAATGCTGTCCGGGAGCACAGGGAGTTGATTGAGTTCCTGCAAGCGTCCGAACGTCTGGATGAGGAAGGCGACTCGAAAATTTCTCTGTCACCTCAATTACTCCGCCCAGTTTTCAGCACTGCCGCTTACAGGGCTCAACAGTTTTTTCCCGAGCGGTTCCACCACGGGCTTTCCCAACAACTTCACATTGAGGGGGTCTGGCTCAACCGAGAAATGCGTACGCTTTACTTCGTCACCCGCGCCGAAGGCAGGGTTCGCTGGACTAATACCAAAGGCGTTCTCGACCGTGAGTGGACACTCTTCGTCCTCCACCACAATCCGGAGCTTGAACTGCTATTCCTGTCTTCAACTGATCATAGTTCTTTGTTCCCAGAGCTAGCGGAAGAAGTCACCGGGCAAGCAGACCTTATCCATGGCGAACAGATGTTTCGAATACTCGGCCATGTAAACCGCTTGGTGTTTCAGAACATGGGCGTAAAGAAACACGGTCGACGTAATCTGAGCTACGCCATGTACACAGGCGCCGACGTTGCGGTAGCACTCGGTGTGGCCGAGCGTAGCGGCTCCGTTAAGAACAATGTCAGTGGTACCGGATGGGAAAATGGAGAGCGCGTTTCTGTTGGCTGCTCGTACAAAGGGAGGGTCTGGTCGCGAGAGCAAGGCTCCATACCGGAGTTCGTTCACTGGTGCGCTGCGGCTGGCGCCAAACTTCTCGATGACAGTATCGTTGTCGATGACATCATTGCAAACGTCCTCATTCCTAAGGAAGTGACAGCGTTTCCAAGCGACAGGAATGTGCTTGCTGTCGAGTGGCCGGCTGAAATCATGAGTATTGCAGAAGACAGGGTCGTGCTAACCACTCGGGCGTTTCCAAACGGCCTTCCTATCACGTTCGTCGATCTGAAATACCTTGATGTGCGAGATAACAGCATGAGGTTTGCCCTGAACTGTGACGAGACCGGCCAGTTCGCAGATTTCACCTTAACGGTAGGCGGAGAGAACGGCTTCGTCGTCGCACAGACAAGCGGTGAGGCAGTCGAACTTACCATCGGGAAAGCGTCAAGGGCGCTCAGCCAATATCTGAGCTCATACCCACCGTTGGTACGGTTCGTCGACCTGAGTGAGCTGGACGGCAACATGCTGATCGAGCCTAAAGACCCCAGGCATCTTGAAATCGGAGAAGAGCGCTTCGAGGCTTGGGACTGGGCAGGGGTCGACATCACAAAAGAATCCTACTGGAAAGACGGCATTACACGTGCTGACTCTATTCAGTGGAAAGCCGCCCAGCACTTCATCCAGGGTGATTTTGACATCGTTTTCGACGACGACGGCGCCGGTGAAGCCGCGGATCTTGTCTGTCTCAAGGAGGAAGATAATCGTATACGACTTGCGCTGATCCACTGCAAATATGCCGGAGGAGACACCCCTGGCGAACGCGTGAAGGATGTCGTGGAGGTCTGCTCCCAAGCGGTCAGGTCGGCCAAATGGAAATGGCGCTTTTCTGAACTCGGTAAGCACATACAAAGACGTGAGGATCGGCTGCGCTCCCTGCACCGTCCAACGCGCTACCTTGCTGGAAATGGGTTGAGGCTCAATGACTTGATCAAGACAGCACGCTTCAAACCCATTGAAGCCGAAATACTGATTGTTCAGCCGGGTCTATCTGCTGGTAATCGTACCGCTGATCAAAACCTCGTGCTGGCCGCCGCTGTGGCATATATCAAGGAAACGATTGGGTGTGATATGGACATCGTTTGCAGTGGGTAGGCCGCGGTGGTAGTACGGTCAGTGCCTTCGGTGTGAGGTTACCCTTGCGAGGCTTACCGCTACGATCCGCCATCGTTAAGGTAATTGGCTCAAAATGAACTCCTAGGAAGAATGGCTCATGGAAAAGGAAATCGTACAGAGAGCAGTCAGTCGACTTGCCAATACTATGCGTATCTATGGAGAGGAACATATACGCTACAAAGGATTGGTTGCAATTGACAAAGAGGAAGCCATAGAAAATTTGGATAGAGCGTGGGAGGCGACGCTAGAAGCCTTTCATACATTATATGATGCCTCTAAGGATGATTTCGATTACTTTGCGCAACCAGATACATCATTGTTAATTGCTTTACGCAATGCGCTGCATCACCGCGATCACTCGTTATTTTCCAGTTTGCTTCCTGAATTGTGGCTCAACGAAGGCGCTGAGCGGTTAGAAGGTGCGGCATTTCTGCTGGCGGGTCATAAATCCAAAGGTGGCGCAAGATCATGTATGCATCACTTCGTCAAACTTGAAGATATATATTCGCGCCTAGATCCTAGCAAGAACTCATCAGAACTCCTGCGACTCGGGAAACCAGCTGAAATCCAAAAGCGGTTCAATCTTATAGCGGAGGGTCTTGAACTTAAAAAGGTTTTTGCAGAAGCTCAGGCCGAACGATATCCAGAAAAACAAGTATATCTAGATATCATGCCTATTTTTATCTCCGGCGTATGCAGGGTATTCAAAGCCCTCAAATTTATGGGGATAGAGTTTAAAGGATACGACGCAAAAACCTACGAACAGTGTTTCACGGAAGAGTTAGAAGTAGACCTCGCGTCCTTCGAGTTCAAAATACTCAAAATGAACATGATCCAGCTTCACCTTGGACCTGCCCTGACAATCAATGAGGCTGCCACTGCGTATTTCCGCAAGAGGAGCGAAGAAGACGCCTAAAATATTCTCTGAAAGTCATACATTGCATAGATTAATACGTGAATGCGAGTTTAGGGGGCGCACTTAGGTCCTAAGCATAGAGTGACAGCTCTTGGTCTATTTCTGCCCGTCGCCGACCGCGTTGCCATTTCGACGGACAAAGAAGTCTTCAATAAATGGTGTATGGCTTCTCATGGAAAAGGCCACAGTTTCCCTGACACGATTGCCTCGGAAGCTCGGTACAAGGGAGCAGTACTTGGGCCACTTAGAGAGCGTAACGATCCATCGGCTGATCTTGTAAAGTACTTTATACGCAACGGAATTTCGGTGATGCCATTCTTCCGAAAGACCGAGAACAGTGACACAGAGCTGGATGCGCCGGCAAGATACCTGCAAAAGCAGGAGGTACCCAAGGTCTCCCTCACATCAAGATAGTGCCAGGTTTTAGCAAATAGGTTCCCTTGAACACTGGAACCTATTCAACTGCGAACCACTAGTGGCGCTCAACGAAACTCAGGTGACCGAGCATTCTCTTGATCTCGGCCGGATTTGCGTCAGCCGGGCAATTGTCGAGGAAGCGCGAGAACTCCGCAACCATTGCCGAATCAAATGAATCCCAACCGGCATATTTATAGTCAAACCTACTCAAATTGCACAGCGTATATGTAGCTTTTCCTTTGGCGTTATTGAGAACCCTGTAAATACGCCTTCCATCCACCACAGCAATCTCAATATGATCTTCATAAACATCAAAATGAGGATGAATGATTTTATAGCGTCCAACACCTCGCGGATAAGAGACTGACCTCACCCCAACTAAAATATCGTGATCATCTTTAGGATTATTGCACTCCTTACAAGCGATCGCGAGATTCTCAGGATGAAATAGGAACTCAGGATAAATAGACTTGGCTAGTATATGCTCGATATCCCATGTATAACCATGCTCTTCTTTTTTCTCAATCTTGCAATATGCACACCGATAGCCCTGCTGTATCAAGTAGTGATCACGAATGTACTTCCGAACTGCCAAAATTGGCCCAGCAGTGCCATTCCAGAGATCATGATCAACTTTGTCATATGCATCAACAAAGTCTTTGATCGCGCCTTCATAATTCACCTTGATCATGTTAACCAGCCATAACTTTTACTTGATCAAGAAGATGAAGCACTGGATCCGACTCATCTAGACGGTCTCTCACATATTCTAACTCCCTAAGCTTTGACCTATCCAAGCTTGAAAGAGGCTGCCCCTTATTAACTTTGGACAGGATAACGAGGAGAGTCCTGATGAGATATTCGTTTTTATAGCCGGGCTCATGAAACACTTCGCTCAGCTGATAGTCAGCTGATTTTTTTGCATAATCCTCTGGGCGCAAAAGATTACTGGTTTCTAAATCTGCGACGAACCCGTTCTCCGATGTCAAGCCCGCAACTAGTTGAGGAGAGTGTGTCGCAATAATGAAATGACACCCTCGATAGTTTGAAAACGCCCCTTGAAGGATCCCAATAAACTCAGACTGCCATTTGGGATGCAAACTTATCTCTGGCTCATCTATACAAATCAGTGAGCCATCCTTTATCAAAGAGGACATTCCCAAGAACATTAAAAACATACATTGCTGGCCTGAGCTAGCATGATCCAGCAGCACTCTATCTTTAGTTTTCTTGTCATAGAGATGTATTCGGAAAACCTTGAGAAGCCCGCTCTCAATTAGCACAGGCAAAATATGCATGTATTCGCCCACACCATCTTGACCCCACATACCTGTATCGAAATCGTACCTAACTGTCGAAGCTCGACTTGTTTTGAATCCATTAGAAAAAAACGAAATCGCTGGCAAAATTTCCTTTTCAAAATCGTATTTAAAGCCACTCTCTGTACGACGGATTGCATCCTCCAAGTACGCTCGCGAGTTCCCGTTTCTTTGTGGCAAAAGCGCTGAATTGATTCTCAGCTCTAGAATAACGCGCGGAAGGAATCCAATGTAATCTAAAATATAGTCAAACCTAACAGACCGGTCCCTTTCGATTTCAAATCTTGAAATCAAATTAGCTATCGATTTTGATATCACTGAGCCAGGCGATGATCGAAAGCCTGAGAGGCCAAGATAATGATATCCCTTCAGTTCACGCTCTCTAATAAAATATGGATTCGGCTTTGGGAACCGGTCAAACCTGCTATTCGAAACAGCAATCACTTGTGATGGCTGCGAAACAGACCTAGGCGACTCGGCCACATCATGAACTGAGCTTTCTCGTCTATCTGAAAAAATATATGCGTTTGCGATTTTACTCAACGCCCTGGTCTTACCTACCGCATTTCGACCAACCAATAAGGTGTATACATTGTGATAATTATATGTTTCAGAGCTAATCTGAACAAATTCTCCACCAACATTAACTGCCTCAACCTGGAACTTCATACTACATCCCTTTAAATCAATGTGCTCCTGCGAGCAGAACGATCACAATTTGCTTAATTTAGTGCTGGGCTATGGGGACAGCTCGTCAGCGGAATTTTTGGTTAGCGCGCCCCCGATGTCAACATGACATCACCGCTTGATCATCGGCCCCTTGGATAGCGCCCAAGATTCCTCTCCTCGGCGCGCGAGGTATCTGCTCGAAACCAGGCGCAATGCAGAGCCGACCAGGACTTTGATCGGTGAGAAGCGACCGTCAGGCCAGCCGAGCGCTAACGTGGATTCACGCGCGGTTTGTGACCACGGTAGGACAACCATTCGGCTGAGGGTGATCGCGCCGTATAGCTGAGTCCAACGAATGAGCTGGATATCGCGATGAGACCCATCCCAAATGCGTAAGCGTCCAGTGAACACACCTTCCAAACTCCAGCATTAAGGGCGGTGGTGTCCGCCTATTTTAAGTGGACGCGATCCTCCTTATCGCGAGGATTGCCATGGGCCAACGAAGCTCTTACCCCATATCTTTCAAGGCCCAGGTCGTGCAGGAATGCCTACAACCGGGCGCCACTGTCAGCCCTCAAGTCCCTGCAAACAATTAAACGGCGCTGCGACGCTGCTGCCATAGCAAGACGGCGGATAGCGAACACTGGTGAGCAATCCGGCCGGCAGCCATCAGGTAAAAAAATCAAAAAAATCTGCGGACACAGCAAAAACTCTTACAATCCAAGGCCGAATTTCCTACAGATTTCCTCCACCGACGCCCAAGAGATAACTCCGTGAGTGACTCAGACAGCTCATCCGCGCCACTGGTTGACGTAGTGAAGCTTGCCGCATCCCTTCAGCGGTTCGCAGATGATCGCGACTGGCAGCAGTTCCACTCCCCCAAAAATCTCATCCTGGCTCTCACTGGCGAGGTAGGAGAGCTGTGCGAGATTTTCCAGTGGATGAGCGATGCCGATTCGATCTCCGCCGCAACAAATCCCGAAATCGGCCAAGCCGTTAAGGACGAATTGGCGGACGTATTGATGTACCTGGTTCGCCTGAGCAGCGTACTCGGCATTGACCTCAACGAGGCGGTGACACAGAAACTTGCCTCGAATGGCCAGAAGTACCCCGTGGATAAAGCCAGAAGCAACAGCAAAAAGTACGACCGACTCTGACCCTCCCTATCTAAGGACAACCCGTGATCGTTTACGCTGCGACCAAACAGCAATTTCTTAAAGACAACGATAACGATGACATTGAGGAGGTGATCCTCAGGCATTACAAGGAAGCTACCGGCAAGAACGTTGGCACCTCGGAAATCAGGTCGTGGCAAGGATCCCTGACATACATGGCCAAGGTCCTTAGAGATGAGGGCCTGCCGAGCGATGCAGGCCTGGCCATCGAATTGCACATTCCGCAGTCGTCGAAGCGAATCGACTTTCTACTCACCGGTCGCGACGAAAATCAGGCAAAAAAGGCCGTACTGATCGAGCTGAAGCAATGGAGTAAGGCCAACGCCACAACCAAGGATGCCATCGTCAAAACGGCATTGGGTGGCGGCCTCATTGAGACCATTCACCCGTCCTATCAGGTGTGGTCATATGCAGCGCTGCTGGAGGGCTTCAACGAGGCGGTGTATGACAAAAGCATCGAAATCCGTCCGTGCGCCTACCTCCATAACTACGTCAGCGACGGCATCATAGATTCGGCTCACTACGAGCCCCACATCAGCAAGGCTCCGCTGTTTCTGAAAGGCCCGGAAGAGCTCAGTAAACTCCGAAGCTTTCTGAAAAAGCATATAAGTCATGGCGACAACAAAGAGGTTCTTTACGAGCTGTCCGAAGGAAAAATTCGCCCGTCCAAGGCGCTAGCGGAAGCCCTCGGGGGGTTGATGAAAGGCAAACCCGAGTTCGTATTGATTGACGATCAGAAAGCAATTTTTGAATCGGCGCTGGCGGCGGCAAGCGAGGCCTCGGACCAAGCACCCAAGGTCATGATCATCGAAGGTGGACCGGGCACCGGAAAAACCGTTCTGGCTATCAATCTGCTGGTGAAGCTCACCGAATTGAAGCTGATGAGCAAATACGTCTCCAAGAATGCTGCCCCACGCAAGGTCTACGAAAGCAAACTGGTTGGCACCATCAAACGTAGCCATTTCTCGAATTTCTTTTCAGGCTCTGGGGCATTCATCGACACTGAGCCCAACACATTCGATGCGCTTATCGTGGACGAAGCTCACCGGCTGAATGAGAAAAGTGGGCTTTATGGAAATCTTGGGGAAAACCAGATCAAGGAGCTGATTGACTCAGCGAAATGCTCAATTTTCTTCATTGATGAAGACCAGCGTGTAACCTTGAGCGATATCGGCAGCAAGCAGGCGATACGCGCCTTTGCAAAAGCCAAGGGTGCTGTGGTTGAGGAACACGTGCTGTCTTCGCAGTTCCGCTGCAGTGGTTCTGATGGTTACCTGGCATGGCTGGATGACACGCTAGACATTCGCTCGACGGCAAATCCGACCCTCGATACGCAAGAATACGAATTTAAGGTATTCGACTCACCTCAGGCGATGCATGAGGCAATCAACGAGAAAAACCACGCAAACAAAGCTCGCGTGGTCGCGGGCTATTGTTGGCCTTGGTTGAGCAAGAAAGACTCCACCGCTGCTGATATCGTCATTGAAGACTACAAACGCCAATGGAACCTGGATCAGGATGGCAGCTTATGGATCATCGCTGAGAACTCCATCGAGCAGGTTGGCTGCATTCATACCTGCCAAGGTTTGGAAGTCGACTACATCGGGGTGATCATCGGGCCAGACCTAGTCGTACGTGACGGTAAAGTAGTGACATCCCCGGATGAGCGCGACAAGCACGATAAATCGATTCGCGGCTGGAAAAAAATGATGAAAGAGCAACCTACCCTGGCGAAAAAAGAAACAGACCTGATCATCAAAAATACATACCGAACCCTGATGACACGCGGGATGAAGGGTTGCTACCTGTACTGCACCGACAAAGAGACTTCGCAATACTTCGAGAGTCGGCTTAGCCAACACAGCAATCATTGACGGTATCGTTTGCTAGGAGCCCCTGTACCTGCGAGTGGGGACATCGTACGCGCAGGTGCAACAATCAACAGCGCGACCATTTGCTTGATAGGTTCGATCCCGATTCGTTTTTGGGGGCGGAGCTCAAAAAGCACCGTCCATCGGAATCCAGACCACGCAGCGTTCCAACTGGTATTCCAAGCAAGTTGGCCAATAAATTATTAATCAGAAAAAACAGATAGATACCGACTTGTTTCAAATTACCCCGGCCCACCAATCCGAAAACGACAAAGCCCGCCAAGTGCGGGCTTTGTCGCATCTGGGGTTTGTCCCTCCTCCTCCCTCCAAGCCCCAGCATACAAGCGGGCTCCTTTGCTTTGATTCTGCTGAACGGTTCTTGAAATGTAAGCGGCTGGCAAACACATGTGGACCGCGCGTTCAATAACCATCTGCGCTCGTGAACTGGTTAGGGTATCGGTTATTGTCCCAATCGGCGGCCGCGTCAGTAGACTGCCTGCGGTGAGTAATCAGCATTGGAGTTGCGCAATGGCGACGTTTAAGACCCGCAGACTTTTGATAACGCGCCTGTCGCCGGATGATGTCAGTTTTGTGATGACGATGGAGGCCGACCCAGAGGTCATGCGCTACACGACCGGAGTAGTTGCCCCTACCCCTTCTCGACGGAAAGAAGTTCTCGCCTATGTAAATTCTGCACCGCATGAGGGGCCAGGGCATTGGCGTGTGGAGTTACAGGGGAAACCAATTGGCTGGATAAGCCTCACCCCCCTAGAATCCACTGATCGATTTCAACTGGCATACCGTTTCGCTAAAGCCTTTTGGGGTAACGGATACGCTACAGAGGCCGGTGCGGCAATTCTCGATTATGCGCGTGAGGTGCTAGGTCTTTCAGAGTGTGTTGCTCTCGTCTGGCCCGATAACAATGCATCTACTCATGTTTTATCTAAGTTGCGGTTTCAGTATGAAGGCTCTTCCGCGTACTACGGCAATGACGTGAATGTCTTTGTCCGTAAGCTGGATGTATAGGCTTCGGATGAAGCTGCCTTGGGTAGGCTAGACGGACTCCACTGATGCGGTAACAGTTGATGAACCTCCGTCACCCGCTGAGTCAAAACGTCCTTGAGGTAAGCATACGGATCATGCCCGTTCATGCGCGCAGACTGGTTCAAGCTCATGATCGCCGCCACTTAAGCGCATCGGTGAAGATGTCAGCGAAAAGCTGGACCACGCCGGGCATGTGCTCATCGACGGTATCCAGACACTCATCGGCACCCTGCCCAGTGTCGCCACCATCGAACGCCACGACGGATCCAGAACCTTCAAGAAACAATTCTGGCTCACACCACGCTCCGTCCTAGGAAATTTCCCTCAAAACGTATCGCCTTCCATGAACTAGCGGGCGCCGCTCATCGAGGATAGCCTCCAGGTGTCGCTGCAATTCAGCGATTGGGCTTTGACAGGCCGAAAAGTGTAACCTTTCACTCCTCCTGATCAGGCAGCATGCTCACGCGCATGCAGTCTCGTTTATGGCGGCTGTGCGTGGGGCATCTTCGGGTGCACCGGGTTCCTACACTACCGGTCTGTCAACCCGCGCACAGCTGCCACCCAATTCTGTTTGACAGCAGAGGGGCGGCCGCCTCCATAACTAGTGTAGGAGCATCAACATGAAGAAGATCACCCCCAACCCTCCAGAAACCGATACCCCTTCAGAACCCGAACCCCTCGACCTGACCCAACTCTCCCAAGCCACCCAACGCGCCGTCAGCGCCCGCTTGCGCAACCCGAAACACCCCGATCCCGTGAGCCATGTGTTCACCATCCTCCCCGACGTCGACACCCCCACCCTGCTCGGTCACGCCAGTGAAACCCTGGCCTCCTTGAACGTCATGACCACCGACCTGGCCGACCAGCTTGAAGGCTCGCATCGCAATGTGGCGTTGGCGATGCAGCAATTGGCGGTGCTGGCCGAGATGTTGATCAATCGAGCGCTGGATAACCTTGATTCGCCCATGCCGGCGATCGAGCCCGTCTGCCACTGAGTGATCGCGCTCTTTGATCGAATGGAGGTTTTGTCATGGATCGATACATGCCGATCACCGGCATCGACTGCACTATCGCGTCGCTGCTGATCGACACTGAAGCGCCGCTTGATGTGCTGCATGAAACGGCGGCTTACCGCATCCGCACGGCGACTCAATTGCTGGAGAGCTTCGCTGTAAGTGAAGGCGTTCACAGTGAGCTGGCGCGGGTGTTGGTGACTTCGTTGCGTGATGGTTGCGATTTGCTGGATGTGGTGGGGCGGCGGTTGCAGCGGCAGGTTTCAGCGTCTTAACGTATCCGGCATAGGGCATCGTTGCCGCGCCCCAACGCAAAAAGGCACCTGACGAGAATATCGCAGGTGCCTTTTTTGTGGATTCGATTCAATGCGCTATCGATGCATGACGAGTATCGTGTTTCTCAATCATGCCTTTTGCTACGGAACAGATGATGAACAAAAGCGTTATATACGCCTTGGGGGCTGCAGCGCTGTTTGGCGCCAGCACGCCGCTTGCCAAGGTCCTGGGGCTGAACGTTTCACCCGTCTTGCTCGCCGGTTTGCTTTACCTGGGAAGTGGCTTGGGTCTCACGGTTACCCGGCTGATCCGCGATCGCGGCTGGCAGCCTGTCGGTTTAACCATTTCAGAATGGCCATGGCTCATTGGTGCTATCGCGTTCGGCGGCGTGTTGGGGCCGGTGTCTTTAATGTTTGGCCTTACCCTCACATCAGCTACCACTGCTTCGCTGTTGCTAAACCTTGAGGCGGTATTGACCGCCCTGCTTGCCTGGATGGTGTTCAAGGAGAACGCCGACCGGCGGATCGTCGCTGGAATGATCGCAATCGTTGCCGGTGGCGTGCTCTTGGGTTGGCCTCAGACTTCCGCAGGGATCCATGGCTGGGTTGGCCCGGTCGCCGTGGTGATTGCCTGTTTTTGTTGGGCCATCGATAACAACCTTACCCGGAAGGTTTCCGCATCGGATGCATTGTTCATCGCAGGCATCAAAGGATTGGTCGCCGGGGTCGTCAACTGCGCTTTGGGGATTGCTCTTGGCATGCATCTCCCTGAATGGTCTCTATTGGGGCCGACGCTACTGGTAGGCTTTTTGGGCTACGGCGTTAGCCTGGTGCTATTCGTTTTGGCTTTGCGGGGGCTTGGCACCGCGCGCACAGGTGCGTACTTCTCTACTGCACCGTTCCTGGGGGCCGCTATTTCGATCCTGTTGTTAGGCGAAGCGGTGACGTGGGTGTTTGGGGTGGCTGCCGGCCTGATGGGAATTGGCGTCTGGATACACCTGACCGAAAGCCACTCTCACGAGCACCAACACGATCCGCAAACACATGACCATCCGCATATTCATGACGAGCACCATCAACATGAACATGCCTTTGAGTGGGACGGCACTGAACCTCATAGCCATTTACACGACCACACTCCCATTAAACACAGTCATCCGCACTTTCCCGATATCCATCACAGGCACCAACACTGAGCGACTGAGACGGCGCGGCAGTTGCTCAGGGCCAACAGTAGTGAAAAAGGATTTCTCTGACAGATTAGAACCACGTCATCCTGGGAATTTTCCTGCAACCCGTAGCGACTGCCATGAACTGGTGAACAACATTTCTGAAAGATAGTCTTCACCCTTCGCTGCGACCCTGCGGATGGTTTTAACAAGCCGAAATTACGTAAGGATCCCTAAACCAATGGAACGCCCTTATGAAAAAGATCACCCGAATCCCACTGAAAAATCCGGCCACTTCACAACCTGAAACCCTCGACCCGACCCAACAGCCCAAAACCACCGAACGCTCCGTCAGTGCCCGCCGGCGCAACCTGAACAGGAACATCTTCAGCGTCCGCCCCGACGTCGACATGCCCACCCTGCTCGCTCACGCCAGCGAAACCCTGGCGTCCCTCAACGTCATGACGCTGGACTTTGCCGACCGACTCGAAGGCCCGCAGCGCAATGTGGCACTGGCGCTTCAGCAGTTGACGATGCTGACTGAGCTTTTGGTCAACCGAGCGAAGGATAACCTTGATCCGAACGCGTCGGTGGCCGCGGGAGAGCCTCCCGTTCTTCACTGAGTGATCGCGCTCGTTGATCGAATGGAGTCTTTACCGCTCCCCCAACACAAAAAGGCACCTGACGAGAATATCGCAGGTGCCTTTTTGGGCTTTGAATGGGTAGAGATGTTCTGTATGCGTGACAATTGAAGCTGAATGTTACTTATACGAGACAATGCAGTGTCAGACGACTCAACACTAGGTTTCATAATCTGCAACTTACTGTCGACTCAATAGACGACAGAGTAGCCACGTTTTCGCCCAAGCGACTTACAGGACAGGGTTTTCAGAAATTTCCTGCAAGCCGTGACGACTCCGAGCTGATTGTGTAGCTCACGCTTCAAACCTACTCTGCCCAAACAAAACAGCGGTTCGTCCCCGACCAGTTGCTTGAGTTCACCCTTACGACCAGAATCCATCCATCGGATCACCTGCTGACAAGGAGGCCAACATGCAAAACATTAAGCTACCTAGCCGCCTTGTCGGCATTGGCTTGTACACCCCAGCAGAAGCTTCGCTCTACACCGGGATTTCAGCTACCGATATACGCCGCTGGTTATTCGGGTACACCGCCCACGGTGTTCAACATCCGGGGCTTTGGGACTCAGAGCTGTCTGATGTGAACGAGTGCGTTCTAGGTTTTCATGACTTACTGGAAATTCGTTTCGTTCATGCTTTTCGCCAACACGGCGTAAGCCTGCAAGCCATCCGTAGTGCCTCGCAGCAAGCAAAAGAGTTGTTTAACCAAGCGTACCCATTCACCTGCAAACGCTTTCAAACCGACGGACGAAGCATCTTCGCCACGGTGATGGGTGAAACAGGGGATGAGGCACTTCTGGACTTGATCAAGCGACAGTATGCATTCGAACAAGTCATCAAACCTTCGCTCTATGAAGGTATCGACTACACAGGATCAGGCTCGGCGCAGCGCTGGTATCCGGTCAAACGCAGCAAAGCCATCGTTCTCGACCCCTCTCGAAACTTTGGAAAACCTGTCCTGTCAGGTACGGGAATTGACACAGCAGCCATTTTTAGCGCCTACAGAGCTGAAGGCAGAGACGTCAAACGTGTAGCCCGCCTCTATGAAATACCTATTGCTGCAGTTGAGGCAGCGGTCAGTTTTGAGCAAAGGAATGCGGCTTGAAGTTCCTATTGGATAACAATCTTCCCCCTGCGTTGGCCCGAGCCTTGAACGAACTGACTAAAGCTGAGGGCCATTCGGTACTGTCTTTAAGGGATAAATTTCCGCAAAGCACCGCTGATGTGGCATGGATATCAGTGCTGAGAGAAGAAGGTGGATGGTCTGTCATCTCTCAAGACAAATTCACAAAAGGTGATATTGAAAAGAGAGCGTTCCGCGAGTGCGGACTGCCGGTCTTCTGTTTGGCCAAGCATTGGGGAAACGAGTCTTATTGGAACAAAGCGCATAACCTGGTGCGATGGTGGCCGTCGATCATGAGTCAGGCACATCTGAATGGAGGTGGCGCTGCGTTCCGCGTACCGTGGAAATGTCCGGCGCACGGAAAATTTGATCAAATAAAAATATAAACCCCGAACCGTGACAGGGCTTCTTTTCATTCATACCTTTGGTGAAGCTACGAGCGACTGAAGCCATCCATCCACATGAATTTTTCTTCACCCCACCGCCCCCCCTCCAACCTGTACATTCCCCCTCGCTCATTCAAGAAACTACGGTTTGCCCGCCCTCCCGCGGGCTTTTTTTTGCCTGCGATTTGGTTAGCGGTCGGTTCCAGTGACTGCTCCCACCCTCATTTCAACCGATACAGATACGTATCCTGCGCCTCATGCGGCTGCAAACAAGCCCTCTGATAACACCGTCTGATCAAACCAAACCCGGCCGCTTCGGCCAGCCGCTGGCTCGCCACATTGGCCGAGGCGATGGTCAGGTAAAACGTGAAACCGGGCATGCTTTTGATCAACGCTTCAAGCGCCGTGCGCATATAGCCTTTGCCCGAATACTCGGTATTGACCCAGTAGCCGACCACATACCGGTTACGGCGCCGGGGCTTCAAGCCAATGCAGCCGATGATCGCGCGCGCGGCATCGTCGACGATAAACAGCCGGCGCTCACCGGTTTCGCTTTTGAATTCATCGACTGCCCGCGCGAGGAACGATCGGGCCTCGTCCTCGGTGGTGTAGGGTTTGGCCCAGGGCAGAAATTCGCAGTGGACTGTAAAACTGGCGTTCAGCGCATGCTGCAACGCTTTACACCATTCGGGGTCGGGGGCGCTCAATCTCAATGTGTGAGTGCCAACCGTCAGCGCAAGCTCCATTGCATCATCCTTAACTACCAACTCCATGACGTCAGACAATAACAGCGCCTGGAAGGACGCTGCTACTCAGATCGCCCCCCGTTAGTGCTGCCCCAACGTCACCCGTCACCTCTCGCTGGTCGTTCATGTTTCGTTAAGCATTCAACTCGTATGCTTGGGGTTCCCGGTCCCCTGCTCGGTTAGCCAGAAACTCATGTCACGCCCCGTCTCTTCACTGTTTCTACTCGCCGCTCTGCTGTTTTTCTTCGCCCTAAGCAACCACCAATTACAAGGTTCCACGGAGGCCCGGGTCGCCGGAATTGCCATGGAGATGCACCTGGATAACGACTGGGTGACCCCGCATTTGTTCGGCGAGCCATTTCTTGAGAAACCGCCCTTGAGCTTGTGGCTCGACGCCGGGGCGATTCGCGCATTCGGCGGTACGCCGTGGGCGGTGCGGCTCGCGTCGGCGTTTGCCGGGTTGTTCAGCGTGATGTTGCTGTATGCGATGCTGCGGCGGTTCGACCGGCCCAAGGTCATTGCCTGGACGGCGGGGATTTTGCTGGCGACCATGGCCAGTTACTGGAGCAACACGCGCAGCGTCGGCGAAGACGCGTTGCTGGCCTTCGGCGTGAGCATGGCGCTGCTGGCATTTTTTCAGGGGACACGGCACTCGACCGTCGGCAACGCCCTGCTTTTTGCATCAGGGATCGCCATCGCGACCTTGAGCAAAGGCGTACTGGGGCTGGCGATGCCGGGGGTGGTGATCTTCGCGTATCTGCTGACCGAAACCTTGATGGACAAGCGCCTGAAGCCCTCGGACTGGCTGCGCCCCGGCCTGTTGACACTGTTGGGATTGGTGCCGCTGATGATCTGGCTCGCGGTGCTGTATCAACGCGATGGTGCGCATGCCGTGGGGGAAGTGTTACTGACCAATAGTGTCGGGCGCTTCAGCGGCTCCTTCGTCGAGGCCGGCCATTACGAACCGTTCTACTACTACCTGGCCAAGCTGCCGGAGACCTTCGCGCCCTGGAACATTCTGGTGTACCTGGGGCTGTGGCACTTTCGCAAAAGCCTGATGGCCAATCGTTACCTGTTGTTCTTCACGGTGTGGCTGCTGGCGCAGTTCGTCATGCTGACCCTGGCGTCGAGCAAACGCACGGTGTACCTGATGTCCATGACGCCTGCAGCGGCGGTGATTGCCGCGGAATATGCGAGCGTGCTGTTCGAGCGACTTCAGGCCTACTCCGGTGCATCGACCTTGCCGGGGCTGATTGTCCGGCATCGTCGCGGTATAGGGGTTGGCGTACTGGCCGTGGTGATTGGCAGCTACCTCGCTGCCGCACAATGGGTATTGCCTCACGCTGATCGCACACTGTCCTTCCTGCCGCTGACTGAACAGATTCAGGCATTCCAGGCCAGCGGGCAGCAGGTCGCATTGTTTCAAGCCAACGAGCGGGTGGGCGGCGCCAGCGTGTTCTACACCCGACGCGTACTCAAAGGCCTGGATACCGAGGCGCAATTGCATGAGTTTCTGAGCGCCTCACCGGCTAATGTGGCACTCATGTCTGGTGTAAATGAACCCGCCGCACCCTTAAAGGTGATCAAGACAATGATGGTGGGGCGTCAGGCTTACTACTTTGTAACCCTGTAAACGGCTCAGCGACGGGTAGCTCAGCCTTTTGCAGCACCGGCAGCTCCAGTCGCGCCCGCCCATAGAACGCCAATGCCGTCAGTAAACACGTCAGCCACACGAAGATCCCGGCCCAAAAGGTGTGGGACATGTAGTGCCAGCCTTGCAGGACCCGTGTCGTGCCGTAGACGAAACCGAGCAGCAGCGAGCCGTACATCATCGCTTTAGCGTACCGCCAGCGGTAGCGGCGAGCCACGAAGTACAGCGCGAGCATGGTGAAGCCGCCCGACGCATGCCCACCCGGCCAGCAGCGACCGTCACCGGCTTCTTTCAGCAGGTCAAAATTCTGGTACCACTCCTTGTGCTCGATTTTCCCGGCGTACTGAGTGGTTTCAACCGGGCAATACACACTGGTGTGGCTCTTGAGGTAGTGGATAACGCCGGTGCTGATGGAAAACGCGAACACCACATACAGGAAGTCCCGGCGGTGTTTACTGGCGAACCGAAGCACAGGCGCGACTTTGATTTTTTCCAGGAAGGCGATGATCTTCGAATGTTTTTCAGCCTTCAGTCGCGGCCAGAGAAATGACAGCAAGGCGCCGATGATCGCAATCTCACCCGTCCAGTTCGGGATGATCCGCGCCCATTTATGGGTGATCTGCTCGAACAGACGGACATGCTCCAACGGAAACACCTGGGTAACCGGGTCATAAAAAAGATCGCTGAAAGCGATGTCGATTTTGGTCATGTCAAACATCAGGAACACCGCGACCGCGCAGGCCAGCGGAATACCAAAGTTCACCCAGTAAAAGCGGTAACGGGAAGAAGTCAGCATCGTACGTCCAGATCCAGAGTGATGAAGAAGAAGCTCATTCGGTGGTCACCGAGTGCCAGTCAGAGGCCTCGATGGAACCAAGCATACGAGGTTCCTGAGGTTTTTCAGCGGAGATAAACAGAGAAGCGCCGTAGCCTAGAGTAGCAGTCGGCAGCTTGAGCTCTTTTTCGAGTTCCGCCATGCACTCACTGTGGGTCACCAGAATCAGGTTGCGCCCCGCCACTTTGTGCGCCAGAGCATCACGTAACATACTGCCCCGGCAGTTGATCAACCAGTCTTCGCCGACGCCAACCTTGTTGAACATATAACTGGAGGTCTGTGCCGCACGGATGATCGGACTGTTATAGATATCGGTCTTGTTCAGGCCCAGACGTTCAAACTGCGCACCGACCCCCACTGCCACACTGCGCGAGCGATCTGTAATGCCATCATTGCCAATCAGACAGGGGGCGGTGGAGTGATCGCAACGCTCAACGTGACGCACCAGCACGATCATGTCGCCCTTGGCCCACCCCGCAGCCAGCGCACGGGCACCCGCCACATTGCCATGGGACAGATCGGGCACAGCCGCAGGTCGCAACAGCCACACGGTCAGCGGAATCACCAGCAGCAGTGAGGCCACGATGACCATTGCGTTTCGATAACGGGCCAAACGGCTCAGATCGATCGAGCGTTTTATCCCGAACAGACTCAGTCTCAATTCCACGTTCAGCCGCCTCGCCGGCATGCATCACAATCATACAAAACCGCAAGGGTAGCGAGTCTCGCGTTGGCTGCTGGTGAAACCCATGTGAAAAAAAGCTTAAGAACTGCGTAAAAATCTTGTTACAGAATCCATCCGACAAAATCCTTTCAGCTCCCGGGGTTGCGGCCGATACATACCTGCTACACACCTTGCTGGCTCCCAAAAACAAAAATCTTCCAGCCAACCGACGATCGAAAGCGCAACGTTCCTGGAGGAATTTGATGAATAGCTGGTTCGGCAACATCAGCGTGAACTTGAAACTGGGCCTGGGATTCGGCCTGGTCCTGGCACTGACCTGCATTCTCGCCCTGACCGGCTGGACCAGCCTGGGCGGGTTGATTGACCGCAGCAACTGGATGAGCGACATCACTCAGCTCAATGCCGGCCTGACCAAGCTGCGCGTGGTTCGCCTGCAATACATGCTGACCAACGGCGACGAAACCGCCGCACAGAATGTGCAAACCACCCTGGACAGTTTTGTTGCTCAGCAAACCGCCCTGCTGGGCAGCTTCAAAAACCCTGAAAACGTCAAAATGCTCAAAGAGCAGGCCGCGACCATCGCCGCTTATCAGACGTCGCTGAACAAAATGCGCAGCGCCTACCGCACCGGCAACAGCGCCCGCGACGCCATGGGCGCCAACGCCGAAACCGCCAGCAAGCTGATCGACGCAATCAACATCCGCGTACAGCAAATGCCCTTGAGCGATCAGCGCTTCGAACAGTTCCTGGCCATCACTGCCGCCAAGGAAGCGTTCATTCTTGCCCGCTATGAAGTGCGCGGCTACACCGCTAACACCAATGCCGAGACCGAGCAGAAAGCCGTTTCCCAATTGGATGCGGCCATCGCCAGCCTGAAGTCGCTGAACGCGCATTTCGCCGACACACAACAAGACGCGCTGCGTCAGTTGGAAACCGCCCTGAGCAACTACCGCAGTGCCTTGCAAGCCTATAAAGCCGCCAACAGCGATGCGGTGCAGGCGCGTAAGGAAATGACCGATCAGGGCGCCGCCATCGTGACCCTGAGCGATCAGCTGTATCAATTCCAGCTCGACCGCCGTGATGCCGAAAGCGCCCAGGCCCGCACACTTCAATTGATCAGCACCTTGCTGGCGTTGCTGGTGGGCATCATCGCCGCCGTGGTCATCACCCGTCAGATCACCGGTCCGTTGCGCGATACCCTTAAAGTGGTCGAGCGCATCGCCGGTGGTGACTTGTCTCAGGACATCAAGGTCACCCGCCGCGACGAACTCGGCGTGTTGCAGCAAGGCATTGCGCGCATGGGCGTGACCCTGCGGGACTTGATCAGCGGCATCCGCGATGGCGTCACCCAGATCGCCAGCGCCGCCGAAGAGCTGTCGGCCGTGACCGAACAGACCAGCGCCGGTGTGAACAGCCAGAAAGTGGAAACCGATCAGGTCGCCACCGCCATGCACGAAATGACGGCCACCGTGCAGGAAGTCGCGCGCAACGCCGAAGAAGCCTCTCAGGCCGCAGCCGCCGCTGACGGTGAAGCTCGCGAAGGTGACAAAGTGGTCAACGAAGCCATCGCCCAGATCGAGCGGCTGGCCAGCGAAGTGGTGCGTTCCACTGAAGCGATGAGCGTACTGCAGCAGGAAAGCGACAAGATCGGCAGCGTCATGGATGTGATCAAGGCCGTGGCAGAGCAGACCAACCTGCTGGCCCTCAACGCTGCCATCGAAGCGGCCCGTGCCGGTGAGGCTGGTCGTGGTTTTGCGGTGGTGGCTGACGAAGTTCGTGGCCTGGCCCAGCGCACGCAAAAATCCACCGAGGAAATCGAAGGCCTGGTGGCCGGCTTGCAGAACGGCACTCAACAAGTGGCGGCGGTGATGAACAACAGTCGTACCCTGACCGACAGCAGCGTGGCGCTGACTCGCAAGGCCGGCGTATCACTGGAAAACATCACCCGCACGGTGTCCAACATTCAGTCAATGAACCAGCAGATCGCTGCCGCCGCCGAGCAACAAAGCGCCGTGGCCGAAGAGATCAGCCGCAGCATCATCAACGTACGCGACGTGTCCGAACAGACCGCCACCGCCAGCGACGAAACCGCTGCGTCCAGTGTCGAGCTGGCGCGGTTGGGCAATCAGTTGCAGATGATGGTGAGTCACTTCCGGGTTTGATATTCACTTTGCGGTGAATGATTAATCGCCTTCTCGGGCAAGCCTCGCTTCTACAGGTTCAGTGAGTAACCTGTACAAGGAGCGAGGCTTGCCCGCGAAGGCTATCTAACGCTTAAACACTAATCGCATTGGTAAACACCAACCGATTGCCAAACGGATCGGCCACGGTCATGTCCTGACTGCCCCACGGCATCGCCTGGATTTGTGGGTGCGCAAACTTATATTCCTTGGCCAGCAATTGCTGCTGGAACGCCTCCAGCTCATCGGTCTCGATGCGCAGGGCCGAGCCCGGTGTCGCGTCGCCATGATGTTCGGAGAGGTGCAGCACGCACTCGCCACGGGAGATTTGCAGGTACAGCGGGAGGTTCGCCTCGAAGCGGTGCTGCCAATCAATCTTGAACCCCAGAAACTCGACGTAGAACTCCAAAGCCTTGGTTTCATCGAAAATCCGCAGGATCGGGGTGGTTTTGCCGAAACTCATGGGGTAACTCCCTGACTGAATGAGCCCAGTGTGACTGGGCTGGATGTCAGCGCTTCGGCTTGGTGACGGCTTTCTTTAACTGCAATGTGCCACCATGAGACCTGGATCAAAAGATCGTCCGAACGCGGCCCGAACCTTCGGCAGCTTCTACGAAGGCGCGATCAATGAAACCCTCTACGCAAATCCCCCTCCCGCGCCAGAAATCGCCCTTCCCTTCTGCCGTTCGCCTGCCCGTCGCGGTAACTCAAGACTCCGTTGATCCACACTCCATCAATCCCTTGCGCCGCCCGCTGCGGATCGTTGAAGTCGGCCACATCGCGAATCGTCGCCGGATCGAACAACACCAGATCCGCCCAATACCCTTCACGAATCTCGCCACGTTCCTTCAAGCCAAAGCGTGCCGCCGACAACCCGGTCATCTTGTACACGGCGGTATGCAGCGGAAACAGGCCGACGTCGCGACTGAAATGTCCGAGCACTCGTGGGAATGCGCCCCACAAGCGTGGATGCGGAAACGGGTCTTCCGGCAAACCGTCGGAGCCGATCATCGACAGCGGATGCGCGAGGATGCTTCGTACATCGGCCTCGTCCATGCCGTAATACACCGCCCCCGCCGGTTGCAGTCGGCGGGCGGCTTCGAGCAGCGCAGTGCCCCACTCGGCAGCAATGTCCATCAGATCCCGCCCCCCCATTTCCGGGTGCGGCGTGGACCAGGTGATGGTGATGCGATGGGCGTCGGTGACTTGCTTGAGGTCCAGCGTCGAAGAACTCGCCGCGTAGGGATAACAATCGCAAGCCACCGGGTGGGTTTTCGCGGCGTGTTCGAGGGACGCCAGCAATTGCGGACTACGCCCCCAGTTACCGGCGCCGGCACATTTGAGGTGGGAAATGATCACCGGCGACTGTGCGTGGCGTCCGATGCGGAACGCCTCGTCCATGGCCTCCAGCACCGGTTCGAACTCACTGCGTAAATGGGTGGTGTAGACCGCGCCGAATGCCGTCAACTCTTCGGTCAACTGCATCACCTCATCAGTGGATGCCGAGAAGGCGCTGGCGTAGGCCAAGCCTGTGGATAAACCCAAGGCACCGGCCTCAAGGCTATCGCGCAGTTGCTCGCGCATCGCGCTGATTTCAGCGTCGGTCGCGGTGCGATACAGATCGTCCAGGTGATTGCTGCGCAACGCGGTGTGCCCCACCAGCGCAGCCACGTTCAGCGTGGTATTGGCCGCTTCGACGGCCGCGCGATAGTCGCTGAAGCGCGGATACACGAACGCCGCGGCGGTGCCGAGCAGGTTCATCGGGTCCGGCGGATCACCGCGCAAACTCACCGGCGACGCGCTGATCCCGCAGTTGCCGACAATCACCGTGGTCACACCCTGGCTGAGTTTGGGCAGCATCTGCGGCTGGCGAATCACCACCGTATCGTCGTGGGTATGCACATCGATGAAACCCGGCGCCAACACTCGGCCAGCGGCCTCGATTTCTTCGATGGCGCGAGCGTCGTGCAAATCGCCGATTCGCTCGATGCGGCCATTCAGAATCGCCACGTCAGCGGGGTAACCGGGGGTGTTGCTGCCGTCGATAATCAGCGCATTGCGGATCAGCGTGTCGTACATCATGTCAGTCTCCCAGCGGCAAGTGATCGTCGCCGCCGCGGTAGTCGTCCAGGGCCAGTTTGATCCGCCGCAGACGTTCTTGATTGTCTTCAGGACTGGCCAGCGCCAGCTCGGTGGCGAGCACATCGATGGCCAACAACATGCCGTAGCGCGCCGCCGTGGGTTTGTAGATGAAGGAAGTCTCGGCGCTTTGCAGCGGCAACAGCACATCGGCCAATTGCGCCAGCGGCGAGTCGGCGCGGGTGATGGCGAGAATTCGTGCGCCGTAGCTGCGCGCCAGCTCCACCGCTTCGAGCAGTTCGGGCGTGATGCCGGTCAGCGAGCAGGCGATGACCGCGTGTTCGGCGCCAAGGCTGGCGGCGGTGACGCGCATCATCACCGGGTCGTGACCCACCGCAATCTGGTAGCCGAGGCGCACCAGCCGCACTTGCAGTTCATCGCTGCACAGGGTCGAGCAGCCGCCCATGCCGAAGGCGTGAATCATCCGTGCCTTGCCCAACAGTTTCACCGCATCGGCGAAGCGCGACTCATCGAACGCCGCCAGGTGCTGGCGCAAGGTCGACTCGATATCGCCGACGATCTGCCCGTAGAACGCCGACTGTTCAGGCATGCCCGCCGGGTCCAGAAAGCGGCTACCGACGCCACTGGCCTGGGCCAGTTGCAGGCGCAAATCCCGCAGGTCGCGGCAACCGACTGTACGGGCGAATCGCGACAGCGTGGCAGTGCTGACTTCCGCCCGCTGCGCCAGCTCATCGAGGCTGGCGGATGCGGCAAATCCTACATCGTCGAGCATCAGCCGAGCGATACGTCCTTCTCCGGCGCTGAAGGATTCCTGACGAGCGCGGATCTGATAGAGGATGTCCATGGCGGATGGCTCCGACTAAAGCAGGTGAGAAAGGCCAACGGTCAGGCCGAAGGCGACCACCGAGATCAGCGTCTCGAGCACTGTCCAGGTCTTGAAGGTCTGGGTGACGGTCATGTTGAAGTATTCCTTGATCAACCAGAAGCCGCCGTCGTTGACGTGGGAAAAGATAACCGACCCCGCCCCCGTCGCCAGCACCAACAGCTCCGGGTGGGGATAACCCAGACCAACGGCCACCGGCGCGACAATCCCAGACGCGGTGGTCATGGCCACGGTGGCAGAACCAGTGGCGATACGCATCAACGCGGCGAACAGCCAACCCATCAACAGCGGCGACAACTGGAATTCATCGGCCAGGCTGACGATCTGATTGGTGACGCCAGCGTCCACCAGAATTCGGTTCAAGCCACCACCGGCACCGACCAGCAAGGTGATGCTGGCGGTCGGCGCCAGGCATTCATTGGTGAACTTGAGGATCGACTCGCGATTGAAGCCCTGGGCCAGGCCGAGGGTCCAGAAACTCAGCAAGGTCGCCAGCAGCAAGGCGATCACCGAGTTGCCGATGAACAGCAGGAACTGATTGAAACCGCTACCCGGCGTGGAGATCAGGTTGGCCCAGCCGCCGATCAACATCAGCACTACCGGCAACAGAATCGTGGCCATGGTGACACCAAAACCCGGCAGGCTATCGCGCGGTTCACGCTCCAGGAACTGGCGTTCCAGGGGGTTATCGGCCGGCAGTTGAATGCGCGGCACGATGAATTTGGCGTACAGGGGACCGGCGATAATCGCGGTCGGAATACCGATCAGAATCGCGTAGAGCAAGGTCTGCCCCACCGACGCCTGATAGACCTGCACCGCCAGCATCGCCGCCGGGTGCGGCGGTACCAGCGCGTGGACCACCGAAAGCCCCGCAACCATCGGCAAACCGACCATCAGAATGGACACGCCCACCCGCCGCGCCACGGTAAACGCGATCGGCACCAGCAAGACAAAACCGACCTCGAAGAACAGCGGCAGCCCTACAAGAAAGGCGATACACACCATCGCCCAGTGGGCATTTTTCTCGCCGAAACGGTCGATCAAGGTGCGCGCCACCTGCTCCGCACCGCCGGACTCGGCCATCATCTTGCCGAGCATCGTGCCCAGCGCCACCACCAGCGCAATGTGCCCCAGCGTCTTGCCAACCCCGGCCTCATACGCCCCCACCACACCCGACGGCGGCATCCCCGCCAACAGCGCCAGGCCGATGGACACCAGGGTGATCACAATGAAGGGATTGATCCGGTAACGGGCGATCAGAACGATCAGCGCAATGATGGCGATGGCGGCGTAAACCAACAGCCAATAGCCGAAGGAAAGCGTCATGCGGTACTCCTCGAAAGGGTCACGTCGAATGGGTTGTGAAACTCATAAATCATTTCGACGGGCTACTTTCAAACGAAGTGAAAGTAATTTTCGTGGAGGGGTAAGGGATGTCGTGCAGAGGTATGGGAGATCGCAGGTTATGAAAATCGGATAGCGGAATTTTCATCCCTCTGCGTGAGAACAATCAGCGTAGAGGGATGATAGTTCCACTATCGAGGCAGGCTTGACTCTGCTGTATCGAGATCAAGTCATCAGAGATTGCGCGATAGCGCCCTGCGTACGCTATCACTGTTCAGCGCAGGGCTTTCAGTCTCGGCAGGGGATTGCGTCGGTGCAGGACTTTCGGCCTGGAAAGAGATTTCAGCCTGGTCCGAGCTTTCGACTTGAACAGGGCTTGGCGCCTGTTCGCGACTGGCGACTCGATTGTCCAGGGTCTCGATGTAGGCGTTCAAATCTCTAATCAGCAGTTTCTTGCGCTGGGCGCCCCGATACCACGCGTAGAAAAAATAGCCCGCCGCCGCCAGGAAGCCTAGCCCGGCCGTAGCAAGACCGGCGATGCACAATCCAAGCACGATCAGCACTGTCTTCCAGTTAAAGGGCGACAGCTCCAGTTCGGTATTCAGTGCACTCGCGTCACGCAGCACCCAGCGCTTGGACGCTGTGTGGTTCTGCAAAATGGTGTGCAGATGCGAACCATCCTTTTTCAAGGCACTGATCAAAGAGATTTCCTGACCTGTGCGCAAAGGAATGTCCATGCCGCGCAGCTTTACATCGTGCTCGATACCGTCCGGGGTTTTGACCCAGATCTCATGATTGATAATTGAAACAGAACTGATGCGCACAGGCGTCACATCACCGTCGTTACCGTTCACCTGAACGCCGCCCGTGGATGTCACACGGGTCTCGCTGATTTTTTCGCTGCTCACCACTTCACCGCTCAAGACAGTGAAAGAAACGGTTTTATCGCCATGGGTAAAGTTGTGCATTTCGATTCCTTGATAGACCCACGTCGATCGACGCGCAGGAGAAAGATCCGTATGCAGCGGATGCTACTAAGTAGCCATCACACTGTCCATAATTCGCCACCACTCGTGACACAGAGCAAAGGAACGACCCCCATCGATGTCAGTCGTGATGCTCGCTGGCGCGTTTGAGCAGTTTCTTGCAGCGATCGGACAAGTGCAGCACGCGTAGCTGCTTGCCAGCCTTGGTGTAGCGCTCGCGCAATGTCTTCAACGCGGCGATGGCCGAGTAATCAACGAAGCTCAAGTGGCGACAGTCGACAGTGACCACAGACGGATCATTGGCGGGATCGAACTGGTTGAGAAAAGGCGTCGTCGAGGCGAAGAACAACGTGCCGTGCAGGAGGTAGAGCTTGCTGCCGTCGGCTTCTACGTGACTGTCGGCATACAGCTCGCGAGCGTGTTGCCAGGCAAAGTTGAGCGCCGCAATGATGATCCCGCACAACACAGCGATGGCCAGATCGGTGAACACGGTAATCACCGTGACCGCGATGATCACCAAGACATCGTTCAGCGGCACCTTGTTCAGTACCCGCAATGAAGCCCAGGCGAACGTCTGCTGCGACACCACAAACATCACCCCAACCAATGCGGCCAGCGGAATGCGCTCGATCAGCGGCGAAAGGAACAGCACAAACAGCAGGATCATCCCCCCGGCCACCGCACCGGACAGCCGACCGCGACCGCCGGAGCTGAGGTTGATCACGGTTTGCCCGATCATCGCGCAGCCACCCATGCCGCCGAACACACCAGAAACCATGTTGGCAGCGCCCAAGGCCACGCACTCGCGATCCGGATAGCCGCGGCTCTCGGTGATCTCGTCGGTGAGGTTCAGGGTCAGCAGGGTTTCCAGCAAGCCGACCACCGCCATCAATATCGCGTAAGGGACGATGATGCGCAGGGTTTCCGGGCTCCAGGGGATGTCTGGCAGCGCAAAACCCGGCAAGCCACCGGCAATGTGCGCCATGTCGCCCAGGGTACGGGTCGGCAGGCCGAGCAGGTAAACCGCCAGCCCAACGCCCAGAATCGCCACCAGCGCCGGCGGCACGGCACGCGTCAGGCGCGGCATCAGGTAAACGATGGCCATCGTCAGCGCCACCAGCCCGATCATCATGTACAGCGGCGCCCCACTCAACCAGGCCTCACCGCTCTTGAAGTGCTCCAACTGGGCCAGCGCAATGACAATCGCCAGGCCGTTGACGAAGCCGAGCATCACCGGATGCGGCACCATGCGCACCAGCTTGCCCAGCCTCAACAGACCAAACGCCAACATGATCAGCCCGCCCAGCAACACCGTCGCCAGCAAGTACTGGACACCGTGCTGCACCACCAGCGCGACGATCACCACCGCCATCGAGCCAGCGGCACCAGACACCATCCCCGGCCGTCCGCCGAAGAGCGCAGTCAGGGTGCAGATGATGAAAGCGCCGTAAAGCCCCATCAATGGATTGAGGTGGGCCACCAGCGCGAAAGCGATACATTCGGGGAGCAGGGCGAAAGAGGTGGTGAGTCCGGCCAGGACATCGGCGCGCAGACGTTTGGGTTTCATGGCTTACCTAAAAATACAGGCGGGAAAAGAGGGACGCGGATGTTACGGAATTGACGGCGGGCGGGCCAGTGAATGGGTGGCCTGCTCGCAATGAACGATCACGCGACCTGCGAATCAGCCCCTGAAATCGGCAATCGCATAAGCCGCCAATTTGCCCTGGATGAAGTCCAGAAAGCACTGGATCCGTAGGGCCAGTTGCGAGTTGCGGTAGTACACCGCGTTGATGGGTTGGCGATATCCGCTGTTGAACTCCGCCAGCAACACCTGCAAGCGACCGGCGCGGATGTCGTCGATGGTCATGAAGTGCGACAGGCAGGCAATGCCTTGACCGGCCAGCGCCAGGTGCCTGATCGTCTCGCCACTCGACGCACTGATCGACGCCTGAATCGGCCAGCGGTCACCATGGACATAGCGCAGTGGCCATTGGTTGAGACCTTCGTTATGGGTAAAGCCCAGCAGCGTGTGCTCGCTCAAATCCTCGACAGCGCTCGGTACGCCGTGTTGTTCCAGGTACGCTGTGCTTGCGACGATGTGCAGCGGGCTGCAACCCAGGGAGCGGGCGTGCAGGGTCGAGTCGGCCAGCGTGCCGATGCGGATGGCGATGTCGGTGCTTTGTTCGAGCAGGTCGATGATCAAATCGTTGCTGTTGAGTTCGAGCTGGATGTCCGGGTAGAGACGGCGGAACTCATCGATGTACGGCACGATGGCGTGCAGCATGAACGGCGACGCGGCGTTGATCCGCAGTCGCCCGGACGGGGTTTGCTGGCGAGAGGACAGACGCTCTTCGAGCTCGTCCATCTGATCGAGAATCAGCTTGGCGTGCTCGAAGAAATATTTGCCCTCCTCGGTCAGGTCCATGCGCCGCGTGGTGCGATTGATCAGCGTGGTATCGAGCTTGGCCTCCAGCCGCGACAGCGTGCGGCTGACCGCCGACGGCGTTTGCCCGACTTGCTCAGCCGCAGCCGAAATCGACCCGCACTCAATCACGCAGACGAAAATCTGCAACTCATCGGATCTGGCTTTCACGTGTGTCCCTTATCGATAGTCCTGCACTGCTTCAGATATCGATAGTAGCCGAGCGTCATGCCTTAAGGCCAAACACCTCGGTCAAGTGCTGCTCATAACGCGCCACATCCGCTTCGATATTCGGGCGCTTCATCACATCGACGCACAAAAAGGTCGGCAGACCGGTCATGCCGAGGAAGGTATTGGCCTTGTGGAACGGCAGATACACCGCGTCCACGCCCTTGGCTTCGAAGAAGTCGGTCGAGTCGTCGAAGGCTTGCTGCGGGGCGTTCCAGGTCACCGACAGCATGTACTTTTTACCGTGCAACAAGCCGCCGCTGCCGTACTTCTGCGACGCGTCGGAGCGCGTGCGGCCGTCGCTGGCGTAGAGGCTGCCGTGGCCTGCAGTGAAGACTTCATCGACGTACTTCTTGACCGTCCAGGGCGCGCCCATCCACCAGCCGGGCATCTGATAAATGATCACATCGGCCCAGAGGAATTTGGCGACTTCCTCGGCGACGTCGTAGCCCTCGTCGATGAACGTGGTTCTCACATCCACACCACCGCGATCCAGCACGCTCAACGCTGCTTCGTGCAGCGTCGTGTTGTAGCGACCATCGGAGTGGGCAAATTTTTTGCCGCCATTGAGCAACAAGACTTTTTTCATGAGAAATCTCGCAAGGTTGGAATCGATGGCGGCAGCCTAACGATCAGCCTCGCGCGGAATAAGCGCTCCATCCGCAAAATTCATTTGACCTATACGCACGAATCAACAAGCGATTGTTGCCATAAACTTGCGCCGATTCTGACTGTTTAGGAGATTCTGATGAGCGAACTGCAAGGCTTCATCCTGCACGCCAAGACCCGCCCGGAAAAAGCCGAGGCCTTCGAAGCGTTCTTCCGTGCCTATGTCGAACCGAGTCGCGCCGAACCCGGTTGCATCGAGTACCACATGCTGCGCGACAAGCAGGACCCGACGCTGTTTATCTTCTACGAGATCTGGCAATCCCAGGCCCATCTGGACGTGCACTCGAACCTGCCCCATATGAAGCAGTTCCTCGACATGCGCATGGAATATCTGGAGCAGGATTTCGATATCCGCCCGATCAAGATGCTCAGCACATCGTCCGCTAGCCGCTGATCAGCAAGTGGCCGCCGAGCACGCCGAGGCCGATGAAGAACACGCGCTTGAACAACACGGCGCTGATCCGCTGGCGCAGCCATTGCCCCAGCAACATGCCGAGCACCGCCGGGATCAGCGCCAGCAGCGACGCGCTCAACTCGCCACCGCCGAGGGCGCCGCGCCATGACAGGCCGGCGGCCAACGCGAGAGTCGAGACAGTGAACGACAGGCCCAGCGCCTGTACCAGTTCATCCTTGTTCAAGCCCAGCGCTTGCAAATAAGGCACCGCCGGAATCACGAAGACACCGGTGGCCGAGGTGATGACGCCCGTCAGCACACCGCAGAGCGGACCGAGCCAACGCTCGGTGCGACCGCCGACGCGCAAGGTCGGCAGGAACAACCCGCTCAAGGCGTAGATCAACAGCGCCGCCCCCAGCCCCCGAACCACCCAATGTCCACCGGCCATGCCGATCCACACTGTGCCAGCGCCAGTGCCGATGAATATCGCCAGCAGCATCGGCCATAACCGGTTGAGCAACCCGCGCAAATGACCGCCGAAGGCCAGTTGCCAGACGTTGGTCAGCGTCGCGGGAATGATCAACAACGCCGCAGCCTGCGACGGTGCCATAGCCAGGCCGAGCAGGCCCATGGCAATGGTTGGCAGACCAAGGCCGATCACACCTTTGATCATCCCGGCCAGCAGGAAAGTGGCGACAATCAATAAGGACAGGGCCAAGCCCAGATGTTGATAGAACGCGGCAAGTGTATTCATGGGGCTATCGTGGGCCCTGAAGGGTGCATTGAAAATCTGCCATATACTGAGGCTGCCTCTTGAATCGGTAGAGGCTAAAAACGATCCGGGATTCTGTATGCACTTCGACCTCACCGACCTGCGCCTCTACCTGAACATCCTCGACACCGGCAACATCACCGCCGGTGCCGCCCGCAGCCATTTGTCGCTGGCGGCGGCGAGTGCACGAATCCGCGCGATGGAAGCCTCACTGGGCATCGAGTTTCTCGAGCGAGGTCGCCGCGGTGTCAGCCCCACTCCGGCCGGCAAGGCACTGGCGCAGCACGCTCGAGTCCTGTTGCAACAGGCCGAGCGCATGCAGCAGGAGCTGGTCGAATACGCCAAAGGCGTCAAAGGCCAGGTGCGGTTGCTGTGCAATACCACTGCGATCACCGAGTACCTGCCGGAGTTGCTGGCGGACTTTCTGCGCGACCATCCGAACCTCGACATCGACCTGCAGGAGCTGCCCAGCACACGCATCACCCACGCCTTGCGCCAGGGCGCAGCAGACCTGGGGATCGTGTCCGACGCCGTGGATACCGACGGCCTGCAAACCCGCTATTTCCGCGACGATCCGCTGGTGCTGATCCTGCCGCGTGATCACCCCTTGGCCGACACCGGACCGCTAAATTTCAGCGCCACTTTGCACCACGACTACGTCGGCCTGAACGCCAACAGCGCCTTGGCCATTTACCTGGAAGAACAGGCCCTGCACAGCGGCTTGCGGATGCAGGTCCGCATCCGCGCCGATGGTTTCGAGGGCGTGATGCGCATGGTCGCCCGGGGAGCCGGGCTGGCGATCGTGCCCTTGGCGGCGGTCGAACGCTGGCCGGCTGAAACGCCGTTCAAAAGCGTCGTACTGGAAGAGCCGTGGGCTCGCCGCAAACTGTTGCTGTGCGCCCGGGACTTCACCGTACTGCCCCGTTATGCCCAGGCCTTGCTGAGCGCCTTGACTCTGCCCTGAGGGGCAGGTTTTTGCCCGCCGGAAAATCTTTGAGCGTTTGCGCGTTTCTGGACAGCTCGATGTCGAATACAGACAACTGAGCGGAGCATGGGCGCTATAGGGTGCGACTTCAGTTCTTCAGTACCACTTTCTATATTCCAAGGCCCGGAGTCCACATGACCGCACCGATTACCGTTCTTCGCGACACTCACCCGTTGCCCGTACTCGACGCCTGCAAATGGGAAAAGCTCGAAGGCGATCCGCACACCGTCAACCTCAACGCGTACACCAGCGAAGATGGCAGCAAGATCATGGGCACCTGGATCTGCACGCCGGGCAAGTGGTATGTGGAATACGTGAAGTGGGAATACTGCCACTTCCAGGAAGGCTACTGCATCATCACCCCGGAAGGCATGGCGCCGATCCACCTGCGCGCCGGTGATATCTTCGTCATCGAACCGGGGATGAAAGGCACATGGGAAGTGGTTGAAACCGTGCGCAAGTATTTCGTGTTTGCCTGATGCAAAAAACCGAGAGACCACCCGACGTGGTCTCTCGGTAAAAAGGCATGCATGAATCCTGTGGCGAGGGAGCTTGCTCCCTCACCACAATCCCCTTATTGGGGTTTGCGATAGCTGTTGATGATCGCCGAGAAGTCCTTGCCCCCTTCCCCACGCAGGCTCATCGCCTGATACAACTGCTGGGCCACCGCGCCGAGCACGACCGGTTGGTGCGCCTGACGTGCCGCCTCAGTGGCCAGCCCCAGATCCTTGAGCATCAGTTCAGCACCGAAACCGCCGGTATAACCGCGCGAGGCCGGCGCCGTTTCGACGATGCCCGGCCACGGGTTGTACATCTCCGAACTCCAGCAACGCCCAGTTGAACTGTTGATGACGCCCGCCAGCACGGTTGTGTCGATACCCAGGGCGCTGCCCAGCGCCATGGCTTCGCTGACACCAACCATGGAAATCCCCAGCAGCAGGTTGTTGCAGATCTTGGCGATTTGCCCGGTGCCGACTTCGCCGCAGTGGACGATGTTGCGGCCCATCTGCGCCAGCACCGGTTGCAGAGTGGCGAACAGTTCAGGCGTGGCGCCGACCATGAAGGTCAGCGTCCCGGCCGCTGCACCGCCAGTGCCACCGGAAACCGGGGCATCGGCCATGGCCACGTCCTGCTTTGCGGCCGCCGCGGCAACATCTCGCGCCGTCTGCGGATCGATGGTGCTGCAATCCACCGCTGGCACGCCTTTGGCGATTCCCGCCAGCACACCGTCTTCACCCAGCCAGACACTGCGCACATGGGCCGCTGCCGGCAACATGGTGATCACCAGTTGCGCGTCTTTCGACGCTTCCTTCGGTGAAGTGCTGATGGTGCCGCCGAGTTGAGCCAGTTCGGCCAGCACGGTTTGATTGAGGTCAAACAGGTTCAGCGAATGGCCGGCCTTGATCAGGTTGCGCGCCATCGGCGCGCCCATGTTGCCGAGACCGATAAAAGCGATTTTCATGTCCGGCTCCTTAGCGCAAGTGGATGGTGGTGTTCACACCGTGGTTGATGCTGTCGTCATCGAACCAACGTGCAGTGACGGTCTTGGTTTGAGTGTAGAACTGCACCACTTGCTTGCCATACGGACCGAGGTCGCCGAGCTTCGAACCACGGGAACCGGTGAAGCTGAAGAACGGTACCGGCACCGGGATCGGGATGTTGATGCCGACCTGGCCAACGTCGATTTCCGACTGGAATTTACGCGCCGCCGCACCGCTCTGGGTGAACAGACCCGTGCCGTTGCCGAACGGGTTGGCGTTGACCAAGGCGATGGCCTCATCGAGGGTATCGACTTCCAGCACCACCAGCACCGGGCCAAAGATTTCCTGGGTGTAGATCTGCATCTCAGGGGTTACGCCAGAGAACAGGGTCGGGCCGACAAAGTTGCCCTGTTCGTAGCCCGGAACAGTGATGTCGCGACCGTCCAGCTCCAGCTTGGCGCCTTCCTTGATCCCGCTTTCGATCAGCTCGAGAATCCGTGCCTTGGCCCGCTTGGAAATCACCGGACCAACATCGGTGCCTGGCTCGCTGCCGGCATTGACCTTGAGTTTCTGCGCCAGCGCCTTGAGATCCGGCAGCCATTGTTTGGCCGCGCCCACCAGCACCACCACCGAGGTGGCCATGCAGCGTTGCCCGGCCGCACCGAAACCGGCGCCGACCAGTGCATTGAGCGCTTGCTCGCGGTTGGCATCGGGCAGCACAACGGCGTGGTTCTTGGCCCCCATCATCGATTGCACGCGCTTGCCGTGTTTACCGGCCAACTCGTAGACATGCGTGCCGACCGCGGTCGAACCGACGAACGAAACAGCCTTGATGTCCTTGTGGGTGCAAAGCGCATCGACCACATCCTTGCCACCATGAACGACGTTGAGCACACCCGGCGGAATGCCGGCTTCAATCGCCAGCTCCACCAACAGCATGGTCGACATCGGATCCTGCTCGGAAGGCTTGAGCACGAAGGTGTTGCCGCAGGCGATGGCCATCGGGAACATCCACAGCGGAATCATCGCCGGGAAGTTGAACGGGGTAATGCCGGCGCAGACGCCGATCGGCTGACGCAGGGTGTAGGTGTCGACACCGCCTGCGACGTTCTCGGCGAACTCGCCCATTTGCAGGCTGCCAATGGAACAGGCGTGTTCGACCACTTCCAGGCCACGGAAGATATCGCCCTCAGCGTCGGCGATGGTTTTACCCTGCTCATTGCTGAGTACCACGGCAATACGCTTGGAGTGCTCGCGAATCAGCGCCTGAAGCTTGAGCATGATGCGCATCCGCGCGCCGACTGGCGTCAGCTTCCAGGTCTGAAAGGCGCGATGAGCGGCGCTGATGGCGGCATCGACTTCAGCAGCGGTCGCGAAAGGGACTTTGGCCAGCACTTGCTGGGTCGCCGGATTGACGATGTCGTGCCATTCGGTGGTCTGGGATTCGACCCACTCGCCATCGATCAATAACTTGATCTTTTGTACGGTGGTTTCTAGCGATGCGTTCATGTCGGGTCTCCGGGACGTTGTTCTTATTTAGAGAGCTATCTTGGGAGCCAAGGCGAGAAAGTCGCCTTGAGATGAGGCGTGTGTCGCGATTTGGTTGTCGGACTGTTTTTGGAGTATAGATGTGCAAACTTCTAATAAGAACGCACATAAAAGCCGGTCCATCATGCAAAAAAACATCACGTCTTTAGGCTCGTTGAACTGGGATGACCTCAAGTTTTTCCTTGAAGTTGCCCGTACTCGCAAGGCCAGCACTGCGGCCAAGCGCCTGGCGGTGGACTACACCACTGTGTCGCGACGCATCAGTTCGCTGGAGGCCTCGTTGGGTACGCTGTTGTTCGAGAAGTCCCGCACCAACGGCTTCGTCCTGACCGCTGAAGGCCAGCGCCTGCTGGGTTACGCCGAATCGATCGAAAGCACTCTGCACATGGCTTGCGAGCAGGTCTCGGGCTCAGGCGTCGCGTTGTCCGGGCATGTGCGCATGGGCTGTACCGAAGGGTTCGGCAGCTTTTTCATCACCCCGCAGCTGAGCCATTTCGTCGACGCCTACCCGGCGATCTCGGTGGACATCCTGCCGCTGCCGCACTTCATCAGCCTGTCCAAGCGCGAGGCAGACATCGTCATTGCGCTGGAGCGGCCGGAACACGGCCCTTATGTCTGCTGCAAACTCTGTGACTATCGATTGCAGCTGTACGCGACCCAGGATTATCTGGACAAGCACTCACCGATCCGCCGCCCGGCAGATTTGAGCAAGCATCAATTCATCAGTTATGTGGACGATCTGGCGTTCAGCTCGGAGCTGCTGTACCTGGCGAATGTGCTGCCCGGTGCCAGTGCCAATCTGCGCAGCACCAGTGTGATCGCGCAGTTCGTGGCGGCGCAGCAAGGACGGTCACTGGCGATTCTGCCGTGCTTTTTAGCGGCTCAGGATCCGCGATTGCTGCCGGTGTTACCACAAGAGATCACCATCACCCGGCAGTTCTGGATGTACTGCCGGGAGGACCTGCGCAAGCTCAAGCGGATTACCTTGTTGTGGGATTACATCCGTACCGTCACCGAGCAGAATCAGGCGCTGTTGATGGGGGAAAGTCGGGAGATGGTGTTCGCCGATTAATCGGCACTCACCACGATCGACACCCGGCGGTTCTCGGTGCGCCCGGCCGCGGTGGCGTTGGAGGCGACGGGCTTGCTGCTGCCCAGGCCGCGTAGCTGGATGTTTTGTTCTTTTATGCCGACAGCGGCCAATACCGCTTCAACGCTTTTCGCGCGACGCAGGGAAAGTTGTTCGTTATAGGATTCCTCGCCCGAGGCATCGGTATGGCCGTCAATCCTCACCCGCTCGATTCCCACGCCCAACAACGCCTTGCCAATGCGTTCGACGATCTGGGTACTGGCGGGGTTGAGGTGTTCGACATCGCTACCGAACAGCACTTTGCCGGACAGGCCGAAGGCCCAGCCCTCATCCGTCATCTCGAAACCTTGCTGCTTGAGTACAGCGATCTGCGCCGGGGTCAGTCCTTTCTGCGGTGTCGTCTGGCAACCGGTCAATGCCAGCAAGGTCATGAATAAGCTAATCGTAAAAAATCGCAGAGAACGCTGAGTGAATGTGAACACAAAAATTAGCTCCTGGTTTGAAGATGGACGACAGAGTGCTCCGACCCTGCCGTGTGGTGAGCGCCTCGGGAAAGGCGTTTGGCCTGATACATCGCGGTATCTGCAGCATCGAGCAGCGCACCGGGCGTAAGCCCATGATCCGGGTACACGGCGATGCCGATGCTGAGTGAAGTCAACACCTGGGTACCGCCCGGCAACAGGATTGGCGCGTCCATACTGGCAATGATTTTGTCGGCAATCCGTTCGGCGTCTTCTATCTTGTGCAGCGGCGTCAACAGCACGGCAAACTCATCGCCGCCCAGACGCGCAACCAGATCCTCTTCACGCAACTGCGCACGAACCCGGGTCGCCACGGCGATCAGCACCGCATCACCGGCAGCGTGACCGAAGTTGTCGTTGATCTCCTTGAACCGGTCGCTGTCGAGAAACAGTACGGCCACTCCCTCATCCAGCTTGCCCGCATTGCGCAAGGCGCGCATCAGGCGGCCTTCAAAAAACGCCCGATTCGGCAACCCGGTAAGGCTGTCATGGCTGGCCTGGTGGGCCAGGGTTTCGTTTTCGCTTTGCAGATGGGTCTGCCAGGACTCGAGCTCGTCGAGCAAAGCATTGAAGTCGTTGCCCAGGTTGTCGAGTTCGGCAATGTCGGCGGGCGGTACGCGCCGGTCGAAAGCACGCTCGCTACGGGCGGCGTGAGCCACGGCAGCCAGGCTGCGCAATGGGCCAGTGATTCCTCGCAATTGCCGACGCGCCAGATAAAGCGCTACCCAGGCACTGACAGCGGTACACAAGACGATTCCCACCAGACCGCTGAGCAAAAAGCGCATCAGGCTGCCGCCGTGACCGATGAGCAAGATGCTGCCGATTTCCCGACCTTGATGAGTGATCGGCATGCTGATGGGTTTTTCCAGAATCGTTCGGGCGATCTGCATTTCAAGATCGGAGAGCCACCCCGTTTCCGGTCGTTGCCAACGTGCGAGCAACTCGCCTTGCTCGTCCATCACTTGTGCATCAGCCACTTCTTCAGTGGAGGCGATCAATGCCAGCGCTTCGGTGGCGGCGGACTTGTCGTTGAACACCACCGCGGCTTCCACGGTGTAGTTGATCGAACGGGCAATCAGATGCAGGTTGTGATCGGCATAGACCCGCAAAGCCAGAACACCCAGCAGGGTCAGTGAAACACTGGCCATGGCCACACCCACCAGGGCGACGATCAAATGTCCACGGCCGATAACCGACCCCAGGGTCGGGCGTATGCAAGGTTTGAATAGACTCATGGCGCCGCCGGCTTGCGCCGCGACAGTTGCAGCACACTGGGGTGAATGCGTACACCGCTGCGGGCGACCGAGTCGAGGTTGACCTCGAAGGACACCTGCTCATCACCGACCCGCAGACAGAACAGACTGCCGACAGTGCATTGATCGCCGCCTTCGCTGATGCTCACCACCGGGCGTCCCGTCAACGAGGCGAATAGCCGACTGCGTTCATCGCCGGTCAGCTTGCCGATGTACACCGCATCGCATTCACTGGCGATGACCGGATTATCGGCCAGCAACCGTCGTACAGTAACCGGTCGACCCGTGGCTTGTGTGGTGCCTTTGACCAGGTCGTCGGTGTATTCAGTGGGGCCGACCACGCACAGGCGCAGTTGTTGGGGCTCAACAGGCCATCGGGCATAACTGAGGATCCCGAGTACTACCTGAGTGACCGACCTGGCACGTTGGTCGGCTTTGCTCACGATAGTTTCCGACTCAGCACAGGCAACGCCCGTCAACAAACAGAGGAGGCCGGCAAGCAGCACTTGTTTGCAGCCAACGACGCGCCCTGTCGCCCAGACAGCCAACTTCATGCAGGAATTCTCTACGATCGCAACAAAATGATGCCGCAACGATAGCACAGCACCGAAACACCAGCGAGGCGACGCGCCACGGCACATCGGACAGATTCCGGCGTCTGCCACCGCCCCTCAATGGCTCGGCCAGGTACCCTCTTCCAGCTCCAGCATTAACCCGCTCAAGCGCTTGACCTTGCGCCGCACGGCCTCTTCGAATACGCCGGCTCGAGGCTCAATCAGGGTGAACCAGTCCTTGGCCCGGGTTATCCCGGTATAGATCAGTTCCTTGGTAAGCACAGGATTCAAAGCATCCGGCAGAATCAACGCCGTATGGGCAAATTCCGAGCCTTGGGATTTGTGCACGGTCATGGCATACACCGTGTCGACATCGTTGAGTCGGCTTGGCAGGACAAAGCGCACACCGCCCTGCCCGTCATTACGCGGGAAGGCCACACGCAGCACGTGCCGCCCGGCCTCCGGGCCTTCACGCTCCGGCAGCTTGAGGGCAATGCCAATGTCACCGTTCATCAAACCCAGGCCATAGTCGTTGCGGGTCATCAGCACGGGCCGACCTTCGTACCACTGATGGTCGCTGTCGATCAGCCGTGCCTTGAGCAGCGCGTCGGTCACGCGCTGATTCAAACCTTCCACGCCCCAAGGCCCTTTGCGTACAGCACACAACAGCTGGAAAGCGTCGAAGGCTTGTAGCACCACGCGAGCCCAATCAGCCCAGCATGAATCGTCGAGCGGGCGGTCGAGCGGTGGTCGCTGACTGCGCAAAAGACTCAGGTAATGCCGATAGCCTTGCGGTCCCCCGCCATGGCCCTCGAGCAACAAGCGCTCCAGCGCCCGGTCCTGCTCACCCTTGAGAGGCAGGGAAAATACGTCGTCATGACTTGCAGCGGCCAATAACTTGCGCGCGTCCTCGGGATGCTGTTGGTTAACCCAACGGGCCAACTGACCAATGCCGCTACCCTCGCCGAAGCGCCGTGAGTGGCGCAGCATCACGACTTGCTGGGCCAGTGGATGCGCGCCCTGGGTGTCTTCCCGCAAACCGCTGGCATCGAGGCGCTCACCGCTGACCGCCTCCAGCCACTGGCGGGTCTGCGGGCTGTACCAACCGGCTTCGGCATCACGACACAGATCGCCCAGTACGGCACCGGCCTCTACCGACGCCAGTTGGTCCTTGTCACCGAGCAGCACCAGACGAGCATGGGGCGGCAACGCATCGAGCAGGTTGGCCATCATTTCCAGGTCGATCATCGAGGCTTCGTCCACCACCAGTACATCCAGCGGCAAGCGATTACCCGCGTGGTGACGGAAATGCCGGGTACCGGGACGACTGCCGAGCAAACGGTGCACGGTGGTCACATCCGACGGGATCTTCTCGCGCACCGTTTCAGGCACTTTCAGGGTTTGAACCTGCTGGCTGATGGACTCGGTCAATCGTGCGGCGGCTTTGCCGGTGGGTGCCGCGAGACGAATACGCAACGGTTTACCGGCCTCCACTGCGGGTGCCTGGAGCAATGCAAGCAAGCGCACAACCGTGGTGGTCTTGCCGGTTCCCGGGCCGCCGGTGACGATGCTGAATGCACTTCGGGTAGCCAGGGCACACGCGAGCTTCTGCCAGTCGATCACTTCATCAGACCTGGCTGGACCGAACAGCCCGGTCAGGCGTTGAGGCAAATCACCCGGCGTTGCTTCGTGTGCCGCCAGACGCTGGCGTAGCGCGTGGTCGATGCGCCGTTCGTAAGCCCAGTAGCGGCGCAGGTACAGGCGTTTACCCGACAGCACCAACGGCCGGTGTTGCGCGGCCTCACGGCTGTCGACGGCCAAAGCCACCAGACGGCTGGACGCCAGCACCTTGCACCAATGGGCGCCGTCCAGCGCCTCAAGCAATTGCGACGGCAGCAACATCGCACCGCTTTGCACATCACCTTCCGGCGGCAGCGACAAAGCGAAGTCCGGCTCCTTCAGTGTTTCGAACAGATCCAGGCAGACATGACCGTGGCCCAGCTGGTGACTGATCAACGCGGCGGCCAGCAGCACCAGCGGATCATCGTCGGGAGCGAGCTCGTGGAGAAACGCGACGAAGGCCTTGTCCAGCGCCCGCAGCCAGCCGCGTTCGACCCAGCGCGTGAGCAGCAGCAACAAGTCATCTGCGCGGCTCAACGGGGCCAGGTCCGCCAGACTTTCGGCCGCCAACGGCGTAGGCAGCAAATCGGCGAAAGTGCGACTCATAGCAATACTCCCTGTTCCCAGGCGGGTTCGGCCTTGGGCTCTGGCTTGCCCTGGAACAACCGGTCCAGGCGCTCGATCAGCTCCCGTGGCGGACGGGCAAAATACACACCTTGGCTGGCCGCTCGAGTACCGCGAAGAAACAGATACAACGCTCCACCGACATGTCGGTCGTAATCGTAATCGACCAGCCGAGCCTTAAGCTGGCGATGCAGGGCGAGCAGGTACAGTACGTATTGCAGGTCGTAACGGTTATCGAGAATCGACTGCTCCATGGCCTGCTCGGTATAGGCCGCGTCATCGACGCCCAGCCAGTTGGATTTGTAGTCAGCGACGTAGTAACGGCCTTCATGCTCGAACGTCAGGTCGATGAAGCCTTTGAACATGCCATTGAGCAGCACCGGTTCGGCAGCCACCCGGGCCACGCCGTGATGGGTGTATTGGCGCACCAGCTCATCGAGCTTGAGCACATCGACTTTATGACTGGCGAACCAGAACTCCATCTCGACCCGGTATTGAGACAGTTGCTCGAACACCACCGGCGCCTGCCCGCCACCGATGTGCAACGGGGATTTGAGCAAGTGCTGCAGCCAGCCGCTCAATGTGGTGATCCAGCCTTCCCAGCCACGGCGGTTGCAGCGACGGGCGATCGCGTCTTCCACGGTTTGCGGTGCAGCGGCAAAACCTTCGTCACCGGCCCATTCGAGCAATCCATGAAGAAAAGTGCCGGGGTTCGGCCCACGAGGGAATCGATGGATATCAGCGCCGCCGGCGGCGACTTCTCGTGGCGCTTCGGGATCAAGGCGTTCGTCATCAAAGAGCTTTTGTGCTTGCGCGCTCTCCGGTGCCTCGTCACTGCCCACGCTCAAACTGTCACCAATGCGTAAGGCACTGTAAGAGGCGATCCACCAGTTTTCGCTGGCCTTGCGCCTGGGTATCAGCGGGGCAAGCAAGGTCGCTTCATTGCGTGGCGGATGATAATGCTCGGCGGTCGCGTCAGGCATTTCACCGTAGCTCAGCGCCGCGCAGTCTTGCTGCAGGTCTTCCAGCCAACGACGCAGCCCTGCCGACTCAGCCAATGGCGCACCACCGCCCAGCAGATAGCCCAACGCCGAAAGGTGCAGGACCGAGCCATTGTTATTACCGCGTTTGAGATCAGTCACACCCAGCCAGCACGCATGTTGTGCCCGGGTCAGGGCCACATAGAGCAAACGAAGGTCTTCAGCCAAACGTTCATCGTCGGCTTGGGCGATCAACTCGGCTGTCGGCTTCAAGCTCACCTGTGCCTTACCCGTGGCATCGTGGTAATACAACGGCAGACGACTGCCATCCACCGGTTTTGCCGAGCAGATGAACGGCAGAAACACCAACGGATATTCAAGCCCTTTGGATTTGTGGATGGTCACGACCTTGACCAGTTGCTCGTCGCTTTCCAGGCGCAGGATCTGTTCTTCGCCAGCCTGACCAGACAACGCCAGATGCTCGGACAAATGACGGATCAGAGCTTGCTCGCCATCGAGTTCAGCGGCGGCCTGCTGCAGCAACTCGGACAAGTGCAGCAGGTTGGTCAATATCCGCTCACCATCGCTGCGCGCGATCAACGCCTGGGGCAGCTGAAAATCATGTAGCAATCGCCGCAACATGGGCAGAACGCCCTGTTTGCGCCAGAGCTCGCGGTAACCGCGGAACTGCATGACCCGTGCTTCCCAGGCCAGTTCGTCCTGATTCAGTCGCTCCAGTTCAGCCAGTGAAAGGTTCAGCGTGATGCAGGCCAGCGCGGCACGCAGGGGACGTTCGACATCCGGCTCGGCACAGGCCTTGAGCCACGTCAGCAGATCATGGGCCTCCTGCGCGGCGAATACCGAGTCCTTGTCTGACAGGTAAACACTGCGCACACCGCGAGCGGAAAGTTCGCCGCGCACGGCCTGGGCCTCTTTGCCGTCGCGCACCAGAATCGCGATATCCGCCGGCAGCAGGCCTCTGAGACCCTTACCATCCTGTATGAAGCCCGCACGCCCCTGCTGACCGCCATTGAGCAACGCAGTGATCTCACTGGCGCAGGCGGCGGCCAATTGTTGTCGATACACCACGCCAGACAGTGGCTGGTCAGAGGACAAATGCCAGATGTTCAGGGCAGGCACAACCTGCCCCTCAATGTGCAGGACTTCTTTGCGCCCTTGGGACTCCACGGGCAGAAACGGTACCGGGTTCTCGCCACTCTTCTCCCGGAACAGGAACGCGCCGCGCCCCTGCTCGCGAGATTCTGCGCGCTGGAACACATGGTTCACCGCGTTGACCATGCCATGACTGGAACGGAAATTTGTGCCCAGGGTATGCAGGCGGCCAGTGGTGGCTTGCCGGGCGCGCAGATAGGTATAGATATCGGCACCGCGAAAGGCATAAATCGCCTGCTTCGGGTCGCCGATCAGGAACAGGCCGGATTCAGGGTTGTTGTCTTCGATGCGATAAATGCTCTCGAAGATTCGGTACTGCACCGGGTCGGTGTCCTGAAACTCGTCGATCAGCGCAACCGGGAACTGTTCGCGGATCAAGGTCGCCAGACGCTCACCGCCATCGGACTGCAACGCTGCATCGAGACGCAGCAGCATGTCATCGAAACCCATTTCCGCGCGACGACGCTTTTCTTCCTCGAACCTAGCACCGACCCAGTGGGCGGCATGTTGCAGCACGGCGGCATCGGGGGTCGGCAAGCCATCGAGACTGGCCTTGAGGCCGGGCATCGCATCGAGACCGGGATGACGGGGAGCTTCACCTTTCCAGGCTTCAGCCATGCCATCGGGAGTCAGGCGAGTGAAGCCGGTGCCAATGTCCAGTTGCTCCAGAGATTCGTCTTCGGCCCAGGCCCGGAGCTTTTCGAACCAGGGTTCGAAGTAGCGCGCCTGCATCTTGCGACCATCGACGCTTTTGCTCGCGACGCCCTGATGACAGATGGCAAGCAGCTCATCGGCCCATTGGCGCCAGGGCATCTTGAGCTCGAGCAACGCGGCCCGTCGTTCCTCCAGGCACTCGGCGATCAACTCGGCAGGTTCTTTACCTTCAACGCTGTCACGCTCGCTGGCGAACAACCCACGCACTCGCGGCAACAACGCTGCCGGCCCCCCCCAGTTGCCGCGAACCCAATTCAGCGCATCGCCTTGCATCGGATAGCAGAACAGTCGCCAGTAGTCGCGCAGGACTTCGCCAAGCAAATCACTGTGATCGGTTTCCAGGGTCTGGGTGAACAGGCTGCCACTGTCGAATGCATGTTCGCGCAGCATGCGCTGGCACCAACTGTGGATGGTCGATACCGCGGCTTCATCCATCCACTGGGCGGCGATGTCCAGACGGTTTGCACAGCCTGGCCACTGTTCGGGGAGGTATTGCTCGCGCAACTCGGCAATCAGGCCATCCGGTGCCGGTGTCTCATCGCGGAAAAAACGCGCAGCTTCAGCCAGTCGCGTACGAATACGTTCGCGCAGTTCTTTGGTCGCGGCATCGGTGAAGGTCACCACGAGGATTTGCGGCGGCAGCAATTCACGACCAAAACCACTCGACTCGTCGCCATGACCAAGGACCAGACGCAAGTACAGCGCAGAAATGGTGAAGGTCTTGCCCGTCCCGGCGCTGGCTTCGATCAGTTGGCTTCCACGCAGGGGGAATGCCAGGGCCAGCGGTGTTTTCGTGGTCATGAGCGCGCCTCCTCGCTGGTCAATGAACGCCAGGGAGCCTCAAGCAGCGGCCGATACAAAGCGTCGCACCAATCGGGGAAGGTCTCGTCGGCAATCAAAACATCGTAGTCGGCGTATTGCCGAGCGAGTGCCGGGCTTTCGCGGCGCTCACCATCAGTGGTCTGGCCATCGCCTTCATAGGCCTTGCGGGCAGCGGCGTCAGCCTTGACCGGATCGGTTTGAGCCAGCCAGGCGAAGGCTGTTTTTACGGCAATCGGCAACGGCTGGCGCATGCCCGTTTGCCAGGCCAGCAACAGATTACCCAAGGCATCAAGTGCTGCATCCTTCGCCAACGGAGCCAGTAACAGACTGTCGTCGCTGGCCACCAACGCGGTGGTCATCGACATCCCGCTGGCACAGGCAACCAGGTGATTGATCCATGGTCGTGTCAGACGATGCCATTTGCGTGTCTTGAGCGAGCCGATGCTGTTGGGAATCGTGGTGACCGATAGCAAACCACCGTCCGCACGTTGATGCAGGCCACTGAGCCAGCCCTCCAGACGCAGCCCATGCAGTTCCAGACTCACGGGCAACGCGCTGGCAAGTGGGGAAGGCCATAACGCCAGAAGCTGTTGATAGCGCTGCAACAGATCCGGCAACGGCTCGATCAACTCTCGCTGCAAACATTCGCCAAAACCGGCCATGGGCAAGAGCCCGCTGTTTTGCAGGCGTTTCGCCTGTGCTTCCAGTACCTGATCGATTTGGTCCAATTGCCCGAGCGCTGCTTCGAGCAAGCTGTCGCTGAGGCTATAGCGTTGCAGCGCGTCGAGTACAAATGGCTCTTCATCCGCCAAAGGCGCTTCGGCAGCCTCGAAGAACACTTTGAGTCGCTGACTGAAGAAATGCCGTACCGGATTGCGCAGAAAATCCTGCAACTGACCCAGGCTCAGCGGCTCGTCCTGAATATAGGGCTCAAGAACCTCGATGGCAGGCGTCAAACCGCTGGACTGATGAAGTACCTGCCACTCGCTGGCGTAGCTGAACAAATCATCGCCTTCATGGAAGTAGCGTGCACTGAAGGGTTGCAGCGGATGTTCCTGAGTCATGGACTCAAGCAGATCAGCCTTGTCATCGTGCAATCGCCAACCGCTGGCGAGATGATCACGTAGTTGTCCTATCAATACCGAAGCCGGGCGCTCACTGTTGTCCCGAATACTGCGGCCGACCCAGCTGATATAGAGTTGGTCCCGCGCCGACAACAAGGCTTCCAGCAACAGATAGCGGTCATCTTCACGCCGGGAACGATCGCCGGGCCGGTAGTCGCTGCCCATCAGGTCGAAGTCCAGTGGCGGCTGCGCGCGAGGGTAATCGCCGTCATTCATACCCAGCAGGCAGACCAGTTTGAACGGGATCGCTCGCATGGGCATCAGGGTACAGAAGTTGACGGCACCGGCGAGAAAGCGCTGAGACAAGCGACCTTGGTCGAGGCCAGCCAGCCAGGCTTCTCGGACTACGGTCAGTGGTAACTCGTCCTGCAAGCCTACTGACTCGCAGGTCTCAAGCCAGGTCTCGCGCAACTCTTCGAGTTGAGCCAATAAATAGTCGTCATGTTCGTTACTGGCCTGGAAGAACAACTGCACCAGTGCTTGCAAGCGGATGCCCCAGAGTTTGGGCGACGCAGGTTGGGTGAGCTCCTGGTGGGCAATCTCCAGTGCATCCAGCAGTGCGACCAAAGGACCTATGAGCGCAGCATCCAGGCCACCGATCTCGTCGTAGGGTTCAATACCCTCGCAGGCACTGGCACTGCCCACGGCATAACCAAGCAACATCCGTCGCAAGCCGAAACGCCAACTGTTTTGCTCCAGTTCTTCTGGCAGGCCCAGACCCGCACGCTGCTCGGCATTCATCCCCCAACGGATACCTGCGCCTTCGATCCAGCGGTGCAAAGTCGGCAGGTCACGTTCCTCTACGCCAAAGCGAGCGCGTAATGCCGGAACGTCCAGCAGATCGAGAATTTCGCTGACGGGGAAACGACTGTCGGGCAGCTTGAGCAGATGCTCGACAGCGATCAGTAGCGGGTCCCTGCCGCGCTGGCCTTGGTCCGCGAGCGTGAAGGGAATGAAGCGTGGGTCGTGCCGATCAAGCTGACCAAAGACAGCGCGGATGTGGGGGGCGTAACTGTCGATGTCTGGAACCATCACGATCACGTCGCGAGGCCTTAAGTCTGGATCAGCACTGAATCGTGCGAGCAGCTGATCGTGGAGAATCTCCACTTCGCGTTGAGCGCTATGGGCGATGTGAAAACGGATCGATTCGTCCTTTGTCAGATCGACTGCAGGCCAACTCTCGCGAGTTTCGTTCAGGGGGCGCAATTCCAGGATGTCGTCCTGCAACTGATTGAGCATGCTCTGAGGCTGGTTATCGCTGAAAAGGTCGATGCGCCCATCGCGAAATGCCGAGCGATAGCTGTTGGGATCGTCGTAACTGTCGAGCAGATTGATGTAGTCCCGCCCCTGCTTGCCCCACGCCGCCAATAGCGGGTGGGCATGTTGATGGAGCGTTTGCGGATCAAGCACAACCGGCATGCCACGCTTGCGAGCCTGGCGTTTGTATTGATGCCGCAACAGGTCTTTATCGGCGACGATGTCCGCCCAATGGTAGCGACATGGGTTGTGTACGCACAGCAAGACCTGACTGAATCGAGCCAGCCCGGCAAGTGCTTCCAAGGCTTGAGCTGGCAGTGAAGAAATCCCGAAAACAATCACCCTGGAAGGCAATCCACTGGGCGCGCTGTCGAGACTATTGATACGCTCGATAAAGCGTTGGTGGACACCCGCACGGCTTTGCGCCATGCCTTGTGCACCGACATCCAGCAACAGCGCACGCCACAGCTCTGCTTGCCAGCAGTTGGCCGGAGTCAGGGCTTTGGCTTCGCCTCTGCCATTTCGTAATTGGTGACGGCCTTCTGCCCAGTCTTCGAGCCAGTCCGCCCTGTACACCTGATATTGGTCGAATAGATCGGCCAGCCGCTCCGCCAATTGATAGCGTTTGCGTAAGTCGGTGTCATTCGTAAGGAAGCGCTGCAGGGGTTCGAAGTGCGGTTGGTTGATCAACTGTGGCAGCAGACGCATCAGGCGCCAAGTCAGCGGGGCTTTATCGAGCAGGGACTTGGCCGGGATTTCGTCACGTCCCAGCACCATGCGATAGAGCTGCCACATGAAGCTGCCTGGCAACTGCACATCGATGGCGGCAGCGATTCCGCAGCCGCCCATGTCGTCATCTTCTGGGTCCTCGGCCAGTGCCAGCTTCAGCCATTGGGCGATGCCGTTGCTCTGCACCAGGGCAATTTCATTTTCCAAGGGAGCCAGCGGGTAGCGCCGCATCCAACTGACCACCAGGCTGCGCAGCTCGTCCAGGCGGTTGCCGTGAACCACCATAAAACCAGCACTGAGGGACGTAGCGTCCGGCATAAAGGCTTCCTTGGGAAAATACAAAAGCTAGGGCCGAACCTTAGCACTGTCGGCAGACCGTGACAGCCGGGACCGTTCCGATGTTGCTGTACGAACTTTCCTGCGGGCAAAACAAAACCCCTACCTGCATACGCAGATAGGGGTTTCGGAATTTAATCTTGACGATGACCTA
>Ga0182006_1000238_pt1 | contig 51972 bp, 44 predicted proteins | sample Sormic07211104_1_FD_123022 | JGI IMG/M metagenome (GOLD analysis project Ga0182006, IMG submission 123022) | Rhizosphere microbial communities from Sorghum bicolor, Mead, Nebraska, USA - 072115-104_1 MetaG | ecosystem: Host-associated > Plants > Roots > Rhizosphere | place: USA: Nebraska...
AAATGCCGAACGGTAACCACTTTTCGGATCTGATGCAGTACCAGGATTTAACTGTAATTTACCTTGTGTAGGCATAATGAGAAAATCGCCCAGATCGGAGTGACCAGTACCGCTAAAATGGGTATGGCTAAAGCCGGTAATGGTTTTATCCTCATATTTATAACCTGCACAGTATTTATATACATCGCCATTGTATTTTCCATTTACTTCGTAAGATAAGGTATCGGTTTCGGGGCTTAGTTGTACCGAACCAAATGGAACTGTGGCGCCTGGATAAGTATGCCCCATTTTAGATGTACCAATAATGGGCTTAACATACTGCACCAGATTCTGCTGGGCCGATGTAACTATGGCTGATAGCAAAAGACAAGGCAGGATAATTTTTTTAATCATATTTTTTTAAAATTTAGCTTGTTTGTTGAAAATTCTAAGGTATTAATTTATCTTCAAATATGCATAAAACATAAAACTAAAACGTTTAAGTAAAATAAAAAATACATTTAATAAGCTTGAAGATACAATTTATTGCGGTTTCCCTTCAAGTTTCGAAAACATGGGCGATTTACGCATGTTATTTGTATTTGCCAAAGGCCACAGACTTTATGATCTAAACCTGATAGAACGGAAAGCCCGGAGGTGAGGTATCCCGATTCATCGGGAAGGACTTGAAGGGATAGCAGGACTGCTGACAGCCAATAATACCGGAGCACTCCTTTTCAAAATAATACTGAACACTTGAGCCACTTTAGCGCAACTAGTGATAAACAGAAGCAATTTAGCAACCGCTTTTTACAAGTAACTGACTTGCTTTAAATAATTTCAGCTAAATAAACCTTATTTTTGCATCCAATATTTTTAAGATGAGTAAACACGGTAGAATTCTGGTTGCCATGAGTGGCGGGGTTGATAGTTCGGTAGCGGCTGTAATGTTGCATGAGCAGGGTTATGAGGTTATTGGATTAACCATGAAGACCTGGGATTATGCTACTTCTGGCGGAAGCAGTAAAGAAACTGGTTGTTGCTCATTGGATAGTATCAACGATGCCCGTACACTTGCCGTAAACTATGGTTTTCCGCATTACATCCTTGATATCAGGGATGAATTTGGCGATTACGTAATCGATAATTTTGTTGATGAATACCTTGCCGGAAGAACCCCAAATCCATGTGTGTTGTGCAATACGCATATTAAATGGGAAGCACTTTTAAAACGTGCCAATAAACTCGATTGCGAATTTATTGCAACTGGGCATTATGCCAATATCCGCCAGCAAGACAGTGGCCGTTATGTAATTTCAAAAGGAAAAGACGAAAATAAAGACCAATCTTATGTACTGTGGGGTGTTTCGCAAGAAAACCTTTCGCGTACTAAATTCCCTTTGGGCAGTTTCGCGAAATCAGAAATCAGGCAGATGGCTTTAGATATGGGACAGGAAGAACTGGCCAAAAAATCGGAAAGCTACGAAATCTGTTTCGTACCAGATAACGATTACAGGGCTTTCCTAAAACATAAAGTAGAAGATTTAGAAGAAAGAGTAGCCGGCGGAAATTTCATTTTAAGTAATGGAATGGTGGTTGGGCAACATAAAGGTTATCCTTTTTATACCATTGGGCAACGTAAAGGTTTGGGTGTTGCCTTTGGAGAGCCTATGTTTGTAACGCAGATCCTGCCAGAAAGCAATACTGTAGTTTTGGGTAAAGCTGATGAGCTTGAACGCCGCGAAGCCATGGTACGCAACATTAACCTGATTAAATATGCAAGCATTGAAGAACCAATGAATGATGTGATTACCAAAATCCGCTACAAAGATGCGGGTATGTTAAGTACAATTGTTCAGGAAAAAGATAAAATGCGTGTAGTGTTCGATCATCATGTTTCAGCAATAGCACCAGGTCAATCAGCGGTATTTTATGAAGGGAATGATTTATTGGGCGGGGGATTTTTAGTTTAATACTTCCCCTACCTATTATGTAATAAAAAAACGAGTTGCCAAATGGTAACTCGTTTTTTATTTGAGTTTTATTACGCTATACTGGAAAAATCGTCATGCTGAATTTATTTTACAAGTAGAAATAGTGTTTTCAATTGTCTTATAGCTACTATGTGGTCAGCATCTTTCATACCATCTACTGTTTTAAACTTCTATAATTCTATCCTCATAACAGTAAATTTATCAATTAAGATTCCCGTATACGCGAGAATGACGACCATCATAAAATATAACTATAAAGTATTTCTTTATAGTTCATTTCCTTTAAAAACATTAATAGAGGCTGTTTTCCAGTAGATATAACCTAAATTACCGCAGGTTTGGGCTACAAAGTTTTCTACCTCTTCAGGCACGTCGTTAACTACGCGCCATCTTATTTTATATTTTGGGTTATAACTTATATATACTACTAAATCATCACTGCGTTGCCCGATGGCATGTAAATGCTGTAAATGAATATCCTGCAGGTCTGCAGCAGCAATCCTCAGTCTTTCATTCATGATTTTACCTAATGAAAGATCTGGTCTAAAATCTGTTTCGAATATGGCTAAAACGGTAACGGTCATAGAAAAAAATAAATATGTCAGCAAACAAACCAAACAAAAAGCTTTTTGTTTAAAATCATCAATTAATACATCGAATTATCTTGATGATAAGTCCTGTATCTGTCTCTCCAAAAGCAAATCTATACTAAAAAAATTAGTATCAAAATTTATTTTTATATTTTTTTTAGTTAACGTAAAAATTATAGAAACGCATGACAAGCACAATCAGGAAGGTTAATAACTCCAATATTGTGCATAACTATCTTAAACATCTGATAGCGAGGCGGGTTATCTGTATAACAAAAGTTGAGCTTATGAAAAAGTGCATCTATGTAGTGGAAGACAATCCAAGTATTAGAGAAATCATCGAATTTTTACTGATCGAAGAACTTTACGAGGTAAAGACCTGTCCTAACACCAACGATTTCTGGTTTCAAATGAGTAAACACCTGCCAGATATGGTAATTCTTGACATTATGTTACCAGATGGAAATGGGTTGGATATCTGCAATACCCTAAAGCGAAGTATTAAAACGCATGATATTCCAGTCATGATGATGTCGGCTAATAACCACCTGAACGCGGTGAAGGCCAAATGTGATGCGGAAGATTTTATCAATAAACCTTTTGATCTGAATGATTTTGCCAGCAGGGTTGAGAAGTATCTGGCAGCTTAGTTTTGTCCAGAGTCTTTAGTCAACGGTCATTAGTCGATTTGAACCATAATCGCTGAGTATATTGATAAATCTCATCATTAAGGAATTAAGCGCATTAAGTTTGGCGCAGGTAATCCTAGTCCAAGATCATTAGTCCGCAGGTGCTCAGTTGATTTGAACAATCAACCAATTTGCCAATGAACTAATGACCAATGAACTAATAAACCACTTAAATGGCTATACTTTCGATTGCTTTATCCAAAGCCACATCTTTTAAATCTGGAATGCTTACACCTTCTGCGCGATATGCCGTAATATCGGTCATTCCCATAAACCCAAGAACCGATCTTAGGTAAGACTCGGTGAAATCGTAAGGTTTCATCGGTCCTTCTGAATATACCCCACCAGAAGAAATCGCCAAATACACTTTTTTATTTTTTATCAAACCTTCAGGACCTTTTTCTGAGTAACTGAATGTTTGACCAGCACGTGCAATATGATCGATCCATGCTTTTAAGGTAGAAGGAATACCAAAATTATACAAGGGGGCACCGATAACGATTACATCAGCATCTTTAAGTTCGGCAATGGCCTCATTCGAATGTTTTATTGCTTCTGTAAATTCTGCGGTGTGATTTTCCTGCGGCGTAAAGAAAGAATTGATGTGTACTTCCTCCAAATGTGGAAATGGGGTATTGGTAAGATCATGTGTAGTTAAAGTACTACCGGGATTTGCGGCCTGTAATTTTTCAACAATCGCATTTCCCAATTTAATACTGAAAGATGCTTCGCCCCTTGGGCTTGATATAAGATGTAATATTTTCATTTTTTTTGCCTTTTTATGTATGGCAAAATTATAGATACGAAGTATCAAAAAGCTATTACTATACCAAAGGATAGCGCTATCCTTTAGTATAGCAGCAAGTTTATTTCAATAAAAAAGGAGCTTATCCAGCCGATAAACTCCTTTAATTAAAACACATAAATGCTTATTATTTAACAGGTTCTATCATAGCAACAAAACCACCGTCTTTTACCATATTGATATCGATCGTTTCTCCTGCTTTAATCGGTTTTACGATGCGTTTAAAATCCATTGCCTGAAAATCGGCATTGATGCCATCTTTGATCAGGGTGATCTGGTAATTTGCATTTGGTTTCAAAAAGCCAGTTTCAATCTTCAAATCGTGTTTTTGATCGTTGCCCATAGCGCCAATAAACCATTTTTCGCCTTTACGTTTGGCCGTAACGATATATTCGCCAACGCTCGCATCCAGGATTTTAGTTTCATCCCAGGTTACAGGAACGCTGGTAATAAACGAAGTGGTTTCTGGCTCTCTTAAATAGTTAAAAGGATTATCTGCCAGCATTTGAAAACCACTTTCAAAAACAATATACATGGCCAGCTGATGCGCCCTTGTACCGATGCTCATGGTATTTACCCAGCTAGGTTTATAATCCTGTTTATGTGCCGAACGCATCGCTCCAGGTGTATAATCCATTGGACCAACGGCATTACGCAAAAAAGGAAGAAATAAGTTGTTGTTCGGCGTGGCCAAACCGCCTCCAATATTTTGTTCCATACCTATGACACCTTCATAAGAGAGCACATTAGGATAAGCTACTTCCAAACCAGCTGGTTTAAATGCACCATGAAAGTCGACCAATATATGGTGTTTAGCCGCCTCTTTAGCTACACGGGTATAGTAATTTACCATCCACTGATCGCTCCTGTCCATAAAATCTATTTTCACCCCTGCAATCCCCCACTTTTCCAGGGTTTCAAACACATCAAAATTATTTTCTACCGCCAACCAGGTAAACCAAAGTACAATTTTTACATTTTTCTGTTTGCCATAAGCAATTAATTCTTGCAGGTTTATGGTTGGATTAGGCTCAAAAGGATTAAGTGTTGTTTTCGCCCATCCCTCATCCATAATGATATAAGGAATACCAAATTTCGAAGCAAAATCGATATAATATTTATAAGTATCCTGATTATAACCCGATTTAAAATCTACGCCATAAACGTATGCATTGTGCCACCATTCCCAGGTTACCTGACCAGGTTTTATCCATTTGGTATCCTGCAACTGGTTGGGTGTACTTAATTTATAAACCATTTGGTTCGCGGCTAACTGGGTATCTTTATCGGTAATGACCAAAAAACGCCAGGGAAATGATCTTTTACCAGCTGTTTTGGCAATATAATCGGCTTCTTTTAATATTTTCTTGCTTCTATCTCCATCTTCTCCGAAAGCTAGGGGCACTTTAGGAAAAACAGCATCAATGGTTTTATCGTCTACCGCTTTAACAAATAAACATGGGTAATCGTATAGATCTGCTTCTGATAAGAGTGCTTTATATTTTCCTGTATTAAACAATATTGGTAATACACTCATCTTCTCTTTATTCACTTTTCCCAGCTCGTTTTGGCGGTATAAAATCTCATACGAAGTTTTAAAGCCACCTGTTTCTAAATAAGCTGCTTTAACCGGATCGTTAAAATTAAGATGTACATCTTCACTGTTTACAATGATCGAATCTTTTTTATTGGTGATTAAACGATAAGCGATTCCGTCGTTATAAGCCCTGAATTCCACACTGAAATCGCCCTTAAAATCCAATCGCAATAAATTATACTGATTTACTACAATACTGTTTTTAAGCGGAACGATTGGATTCGAGCTGGTATTAACCGAAGAAAATGTTTTCTTCAACAATTTTGGATCTGCACCAAGTTTCGCCTGATCCAGGTTTAGCTGTAAGTAAGAATTGGCCAAAAAAGGATCGCCATTAAAGGTTACTGCATAGCCAATTTTATCTTTAATGGCTACCGATATTTTGATCCGTTTATCAGGTGATAACAGTTCTATGGGCGCACTAAAAAGTTTTACGGTGAACAACAGCAATAAAATGACTAGTGATAAGTGTTTTTTCATCTTTGATTGGGTTTATTTCTATGTTAATTTTTTGATCAGTGCAATTCTGCTAATTTAATAAATCGTTTTAGTTATTAAAGTTAAGCAAGTTTTTGTATTCACAGGAGATTTAAAACCAAAAAAGCCAGTTTGATTTAACAGACTGGCTTTTTATGAAGTATTAAAAAAATTATTTGGCAGCTAAAGCATTTACCTGTTTTAAATGTTTTTTCAATATTGGTAAATATTTATTCGCATATGTTTTAACATCACTATCGGTAGATTCGGATGCTTTCTCAAATAGTGCAACTGCATTTTGATGATCAATAACCATCATCTCGATATAAGCTTTATCAAATGAAGCCCCGCTTAAATTATTTAATTTTTCAATCGCATCCGTCACGCCAGTTTCAGTAACACCATTCGCGTTTTTTTTCGCCAGACCAGTATTACCTGCCTCGCCTTCGGCATTTTTGGTTCGCGAGGTATCTTTCATGTTTTCAGGTGATGAATCTATCCTGCCATCTGGTCGTAGTTCACCTTCCGGCCTACTCATTGGCAAGTTTACTTTCTTAAGTTTCGCCAATGACCTTAATTCTTCATTGGCCTTGGTATGATCATCAACCACTATCTGGCCAAACGCCTTTATCTTTCGATCTGTTGCTTTCTCTGCCGCAAATTTCCCGGTCGATACCTCTTTCATTCCGGCAATAGCTGCCTGTTGCAAAAATTGAGCGGTGGTTAAACTATCTTGTTGATTAATGTAATCAAATGATCTTGCATAATGCCAATCTGCTTTTGCAACAGCATTAAAGGAAGTAACTGAAATAATCATTCCAACTATTGCTATTTTCCTGGTATTGCCATGGTTTTTCATAATAAGTAATTAAGGTAGATGCATTAGTAAAACCCCTCTAACATTTAAAAAGTTTGAGCAAATCAAATCTATCTTTTAAAAATCTTACAACACCAGTGGTTTAAGATTTAAAATTTTCTCTAAACTTAATCTGATCTGAATCTGTTCTACTATAAAAGACTTTTACTATGGAAAATCTAGAAAACAATCAACCAGAAGAAGAAATTCAAAACATCGAACAGTTCCAGATCAACCGTTCGGAAGGAAATGCAGCCGATGGTCACGCTACTTCTGAGCCATCTGAAGACGATGAATATACAGACGATGAAGTGCAATATGCTGATGGCGAAGGCACACAACTGAATGAAGAAATTGAAGGTCCGGAAGACGAAGAAGATGAGGATGATGAATCAGAAACGGACGATTATAACGAATCGGATATAGAAGAACTGGATAAAGATCCGAATGCATACGATGACGAAGACAGCGAAATGTTATAAGGCAATTTATTCCCGTTATCAAAGATGCCAGATAGTAATTATCTGGCATTTTTATTTAAACAAAGAAGAGCCACAATACTTGCAAAACAAGGCATCGTTATCATGCCCTTCCCTGCTGCAGCCCGGGCAAGATTCGGGTAATTCTTTTTTTTGCCTGGCTGCAACAGCAATATCGTGGGTAATGATTCCTGTGGGTACAGCAATAATGGCATAACCGATCAGCATCACTACAGAGGCCACAAACTTACCTAGTGGTGTAATGGGTGAGATATCGCCATAACCAACGGTTGTGATGGTAACAATGGCCCAATAAATACTCTCAGGGATATTCGAAAATCCATTTTCGCGCTTTTCTACCAAATACATGATGGAGCCCAGAATTACGGTAATGGTTAACACAGTTAATAGGAATATACTTATTTTCCTTACACTGTTTTTCAATGCCTGGGTTAAAAAATTAATCTCTGTTAGAAAATGTCCGAGTTTGAATATCCTGAAAACGCGAAGTAGCCTTAGTGCCCTAAAAACCAGTAAAGATTGTGCACCAATGAAAAAGATGCTCAGGTAAGATGGTAACAATGCAATCAGATCGATGATGCCTAATGGACTCACCACATAACTGATCGGTTTTCTGATACTCACTAATCGTAAAATGTATTCGACTGTGAAAAGCGCAGCGAAAATCCATTCCATAATATTAAACAGTTTGCCATATTGCTGATGGATACCAATAACGCTATCGAGCATTACTACAATGATACTCGAAAATATGGCAATCAATAAACCAACATCAAATGCTTTACCAGCAGGTGTATTCGATTCGTAAATAACTTCGTGAAGCTTAAAACGCCAATCTTTAGGTTGATCTGATGCCATGGAAATGGTTTAATATGATTACGAAGGTAAAGAAATTAACCATTTACCACTTCTCCACCATTTACATGGATTACCTGTCCGGTAATAAATGAAGCGTCGTCTGAAGCCAGGAATACATAAGATGGCCCAAGTTCTGAGGGTTGACCTGCCCTTTCCATGGCTGTTTCAGATCCAAATGACTTAATCTTTTTTTCATCAAAAGTAGATACGATGAGTGGTGTCCATACGGGTCCGGGTGCTACTGCATTCACGCGGATACCTGTTTTGGCTAAATTTGTAGCGAGCGAACGTGTAAATGAAGTTATTGCGCCTTTTGTTGAAGAGTAATCGATCAGATTTGGCGAAGAACGATAAGCCGTTACCGAGGTGGTATTGATAATGGTATCACCTGCCTGAAAATACTCCAATACCTCGTGCGCAAAGTAAAAATAGCCAAAAATGTTAGTACGGAAGGTATCTTCCAACTGTTTATCATCGATCTTTTTTGGATCTTTCTGCGGAACCTGCATGCCGGCATTATTGACCAAAATATTAATCTTTCCAAACTTTTTAACAGTTGTTTCTACTGCTTTTCTACAAAATGAAGAATTTTTGACATCTCCTTTAATCAACAAACAAGTTTTACCTTCAGCTTCAACCATTTTCTGTGTTTCTTTTGCATCAACGTCTTCGTCCAGATAAACAATAGCAACGTTGGCACCTTCCCTTGCAAAATGAACTGCTACCGAACGTCCAATGCCACTATCTCCACCGGTAATCAGGGCAACCTTGTCATTCAGTTTACCTGCCCCCTTGTAGTTTGCTTTAATTACTTCAGGTCTCGGATCCATTTTCGCCTCTATCCCTGGTTGTTTGTTTTGCTTGGCAGGTGTTTTTTGGGTTTTCATCGTTTCTTTTGTAAAATTAAGTTTCACAACACTGCCAATTAAACAAGAATAACATCTTCAAAGTTTTAAGAAACTCAACCCTCTCCTGTAAAACTTAAACCAATTTAACTTAATATTTTGCTCATATTCCACCATTTTACAAAAATATACCTCAGTAAATTAGCACATTATATACTAACCAAAAGAAACCGAAAATGAGAAAAACAATTTTATCAGCTTTGTTCATACTAGGCCTAACCGTGCCTGGCCTTGCTCAAAAACGATTGGGCAATGAAACCGCTGCCCAAAAAACGAAAAGAATGGAATGGTGGACGAATGCACGCTTCGGCATGTTTATCCACTGGGGCCTGTATGCACTGCCAGCTCGTCACGAGTGGGTTAAAAGCAATGAACACATTACCAACGAAAACTATCAGAGATACTTCGATCAATTTAATCCTGATTTATTTAACCCTAAAAAATGGGCCAGAGAAGCTAAAGAAGCGGGCATGAAATATGCCGTGTTAACTACCAAACACCATGAAGGTTTTACTTTATTTGACAGTAAATTCACTGATTATAAGGCAACCAATACACAAGCCAAAAGAGATTTGGTTAAAGAATTTGTTGAGGCTTTCCGTGCCGAGGGTATAAAAGTAGGCTTTTATTATTCGCTGATTGATTGGCACCACCCCGATTTCCCTGTTGACAGGTACCATCCTTTAAGGCCTGATAAGGACCATGAGGATCAATATGCGGTATTAAATAAAAACAGGGATATAGCCAAATACCGCAAGTACCTATACGATCAGGTAACCGAGTTACTGACTAAATACGGCAAAATCGATATTCTTTGGGCAGATTTCTCTTACCCGGGTAAAAACGGTAAAGGTCGTGATGATTGGGGTTCGGTAGCATTACTTAAGCAGATTAGAAAACTGCAGCCACAGATTATTGTAGATAACCGCCTGGATCTTAACGATTACGAAGATGGTACAGATTTCGAAACACCAGAACAGGTTAGTCCGAAGGAATTGGAAAAATACCGCGGTAAAGTTTGGGAAACCTGCCAAACCTTTTCAGGCTCGTGGGGCTACCACAGAGATGAAAACACCTGGAAAAGCAACAGGAAGTTATTAGATCTGTTGATTACTTCAGTAGCCAATGGAGGAAATTTGTTGTTAAATGTTGGGCCCACCGCGCGTGGTGAGTTTGATAACAGAGCAAATATTGCTTTAGATAGTCTGGGCCTTTGGATGCACGCCAATTCGAAATCCATTTACCACTGTACTTTCGCTCCAACCGAATTTAAAGCGCCTGAAGGAGTAAAACTCACTTACAATAACGACACCAAAAAACTGTATGTGCATTTGTTCGAATATCCAAATACAGGCTATATTACACTGGATGGATATAAAGACAAGGCAAAATACGCACAGTTTTTACATGACAATTCTGAAATACAGATTGATGCCCAAAAATCGACCGGTAATACCCTGGTATTAAAACTACCAAAGAAAAAACCCGACTTCGAAATCCCGGTAATCGAATTGACCTTAAATTAATCTACCCATATTAATTATTGGCCTGCAAGTTAAACCTTGTGGGCTTTTTTATTGGTAACGTTTAGACAGTAATCTATTTTGGCAGACCATTAAGATTTAAGGGAGTTAAGATTTTAGTTATCGCATATGCAATCAACTGTGAATCTATAAACTATTAACCAATATCGTAATGATCATGGACAAATGAACTAATGAACCCTTCTACGCTGATAAAAGTTCTCCTTGATTTAAGTTCGCATAAGCTTTGGCCTGCACCACATTACCTATAATAATAATAGCAGGATAAGTTAAGCCAGCTTGTTCAGCAGATTCCTGTAAATTTTGCACTGAACATACCACTTGTTTTTGATTAGGCAAGGTAGCATGCTGAATAACTGCCGCAGGCATATTACCTAAGCCCGCATCACAATAAGCTTTAGAGATTTCGCCAACTTTTTTCATACCCATATATATAACAACTGTAGCCGAACTTTTCATGGCGCACTTTAAATCATTGGTTAAACTTCCGTCCTTCTTGGTTCCGGTAAGTATCCAAACACTTTCACTAATGCCACGGTGTGTTAAAGGAACATCAATAAAACCCGCCCCCTGCATACTACTTATCCCTGGAATATAATGACATTTGATGCCCCTAGCCTCCGCATAAATCAATTCTTCGAATCCCCTTCCAAAAATAAAGGGATCTCCACCCTTTAAACGTACCACTACCTGATAATTTTGAGCATTTTCGACAATTAATTCATTTATTTTCTCTTGTAGCGTATATTTTCCATAAGGTTGTTTACCAACATAGATCATTTTGCAGCTTTTTGGCGCGATTTCCAGCAATTTCTCATTACTTAAGTTATCATAAAGAATAACTTCTGCTCTTTTTAGCACATTAAAAGCTTTCATAGTGATCAATTCAGGATCTCCAGGACCTCCACCCATTATAAAAAGTCCAAAATCGTTAGTTTTTTGATTCATAATTTTAATGATTTAACTATTTAAACATAAAAGTGATGAAAATTTATTAAAAAATTAAATTTTTTATGATAAAAATCACATAATAACAACTTTTAATTGAATTATAACCTATATTTGAATATCAAAAATCATATAAATATTAAAAAATGTATTTTTGAATGGATTATTATTAAGAAAAAAGCAATAAAACAAACACCCCGAAACAATAAACAACCAACAGAAACCAATAAACACAAAACACCTTTAAGATTTATGAAAGAACCACAAATAATCGTAATAGGAAATGGAATGGTGGGATATAAATTCTGCGAAAAGTTAAGATCAAAAACCTCTTCTTTTAATCTGATCGTTTTTGGCGAAGAACCCCGCAGAGCTTATGACCGCGTTCATTTAAGTGAATATTTTAACGGAAAAACTGCAGATGATCTTTCTCTTTCAACTGAAAACTGGTATCAAGAGCAAAACATTACCCTTTTCTTAAATAATCCAATCGTTAAAATAGATCGCGAAATTCAAAAAGTTTACACCGCCAACGGTCTTAATTATCAATACGACATTCTTGTATTTGCAACCGGCTCTGGTGCTTTCGTTCCCAATATCCCTGGTATCGAGAAAGAAGGTGTTTTTGTTTACCGTACCATTGAAGATCTTGACCTGATTAGCGGTTATGCAAAAAAAGCCAAAACAGCTTCGGTTATCGGCGGAGGTTTACTAGGATTGGAAGCCGCTAAAGCGTTGATTGATTTGGGTATCGAAAAAACGAGCATTATCGAATTTGCACCGCGCTTAATGCCAAGACAAATTGATACTGCAGGTAGCGATATGCTTAAATCTAAACTCGCAGATCTTGGTTTACAGATCTACTTAAATAAAAACACAACAAGTATTGAAGGCGATGGCCGTATTTCCGCACTAAAGTTTAGCGATGATACTGCGTTGGATGTAGATATGCTGGTTATCTCTGCTGGTATAAAACCACGTGATGAACTGGCAAAAGCCTGCGGTATTGAGGTTGGTCCACGGGGTGGTATTGTTGTTGATGAAAAAATGCAGACCAACGATCCAGCTATTTTTGCCATCGGTGAATGCGCTTTGTACGATGGAATGATTTATGGATTAATTGCTCCAGGTTACGAAATGGCCGAAGTGCTGGCTGCAAACCTTTGCAAAGGCGATAAAACCTTCACAGGATTTGACATGAGTACTAAACTGAAGCTGATCGGTATCGATGTAGCCAGTTTTGGTGATAATTTTATTACCGAACCCGACTGCCGCACCATCATCTTCGAAAACAAACACAAAGGCGTTTATAAAAGAATAAATGTTAGTAATGACGGGCAATACCTTTTAGGAGGTATATTAATTGGAGATGCAACAGCTTATAACCTGCTGTTGCAGACCTCTAATAACCGGATTGTATTACCAGAAAACCCTGAAGAACTTATTCTGGGTGCGCGTGGAGGAAGCGAACCTGCTGGCGGAGCCGGAATTACAGGTTTACCTGACGGCGCATTGATCTGTAGCTGTGAAGGTGTTAGCAAGGGTGATATCTGCTCGGCAGTTGCAGATGGCTCTTGCGAAAACATTGATGACTTAAAAAAATGTACCAAAGCAGGCACAGGCTGTGGTGGCTGTTTACCAATGGTTAAAGACTTGATGACATATACCTTAAAATCACAAGGTAAGTATATCAAAAATGTAATTTGCGAACACTTTAACTATAGCCGACAAGAGCTTTTTGACCTTATTCATATCCACGAACTAAAAAGTTACGATGAAGTATTGGATGCCTTAGGCAAAAACGACGGTTGTGAGGTATGTAAACCATTGGTATCATCGATTCTGGCAAGTCTTTGGAACGAAATGATCCTTAAAAAAGGAAATGATGTAGCCCAGGACAGTAACGACCGTTTTCTGGCTAACATTCAAAAAGGCGGCTCATACTCCGTGGTACCAAGGGTTCCGGGTGGCGAAATTACACCCGATAAATTGATCGTAATTGGAGAAGTAGCTAAAAAATATAACCTCTACACCAAAATTACCGGAGGTCAGCGTATTGACATGTTCGGTGCACATCTTAACGATCTTCCTATTATCTGGGCGGAATTAATTGCTGCAGGTTTTGAAAGTGGACATGCTTACGGAAAAGGCTTAAGAACAGTTAAAAGCTGTGTTGGAAGTACCTGGTGCAGATTTGGCTTGCATGACAGCGTAAGTTTCGCCATCCAGATTGAAGAAAGATACAGGGGCATCCGTGCACCGCACAAGTTCAAATCAGCTGTAAGTGGCTGTATCAGGGAATGTGCAGAAGCACAGAGTAAAGACTTTGGCATTATAGCTACCGAAAAAGGCTGGAACTTGTATGTATGTGGCAATGGAGGCAGCAAACCTCAACATGCCCTTTTACTGGCAACAGACTTAGATAGCGAAACCTGCATTAAATACATCGATAGATTTTTGATGTTTTACATCCGTACTGCTGATCCACTTACCAGAACAGCAACCTGGCTGAACAAAATGGAAGGCGGAATAGATTACCTGCGGAATGTAATCATCAACGATAGTTTAGGAATGGCCGCCCAATGGGAAAACGAAATTGAAAACTTAATTGCCTCTTACAAATGCGAATGGAAGGAAGCTGTAGAAAATCCTGCGATCAGAAAACGCTTCTCTCATTTTGTAAATGCGCCAGAAGACAAAGATCCAACCATAGAATTTGTTGAGATGCGCGGACAAAAAAGAACCGCCGAATGGAAAACAGTTTAATCAATAATCTTTACAAACCTTATAAAACCCAAAGATCATGAACGAACAATCAAATTGGCTAGCAGCCTGCCGAGTCGAGGATGCCATTGAGAACGGTGGCGTTTGCGTAAAACATGGTGAAGATCAGATTGCACTTTTCTATTTCACCAGAAGAAATGAGTGGTACGCCACACAAAATGAATGCCCGCATAAAAAACAGATGGCATTAAGCCGTGGAATGATTGGATCCACTACTGATGAACCTAAGGTAGCCTGCCCTTTCCACAAAAAAACATTCTCATTGAGTACTGGCGAATGTTTAAGCGGCGATGAATGCGCAATAAAAACCTATCCTGTAAAGATAGAAAACGGAACTGTTTATATTGGTACAACACCAAAATCTTAACCTGACCCAGTAAGATTTAAACTTTTCCTGATTAAAAAATTTAACCCAAACCAAACCGACATGAAGATTTCTAATGATGTAGCCGCAACAGGCTGCCTTGCACTTACCTTGTTCTTTTTTTCAGCTAAATCGCAAACTAAAGCCATTTTATTCGATGGCACTATCGTTGCCGGATATGTCGATCACGGCGCTTTTATAAACTGTACAGGCCCGAGCATCAAATTCAGCAAAAAACCTTACACCTTTTTATTGGGATTGTTACCCAGTTTAAGAATCAAAGAAGATAAAGTTGCCGCCGGAGCGCCAAAAAATGCAGCCCTCACCCCTAACCTTGGTTTTGGTTTAACAACAGCCTTTCGCCATGTAGCCTTACAGGTACCGCTATACTACAACCCTAAAACCGCAGTCAAAAATGGCGAATGGAACGTCGGCGTAGGCTTAGGCTATAAATTTTAAAGAACCCATTTATTTATTTACGCTTAAACAGACCGTTATGACACTAAACTCCATTACTAAACCGCTGGATAAATTAAATATATTTTCGCTCAAAGGTGTTCAGATGAAAACCTTTCACATCACCTGGCTAACTTTTTTCTTTTGCTTTTTCGCCTGGTTCGGCATGGCCCCATTAATGAAAATTGCAAGAGAGCAATTACACCTTACTAAAGATCAGGTGGGCAACATTCAGATTGCATCTGTATCAGCCACCATAATCGCCCGTTTACTCATCGGAAGATTGATTGATAAATTTGGTCCCAAACTCATTTATACCTGGCTTTTGGTATTATGTGCCATTCCGGTACTGTTAATCGGAACCAGCCATTCTTATACTTCATTTTTGCTTTTCCGCTTGGCCATTGGCGTAATCGGCGCTTCATTTGTAATTACCCAATTCCACACCTCCATTATGTTTGCTTCGAACATTAAAGGAACCGCAAATGCAACAGCAGGTGGCTTTGGTAATGCAGGTGGTGGTGCTGCAAATTTATTTATGCCATTAATTGCATCTGGCATTACCGCTTTGGGCTTTTGTAGCACTGAAGACAGCTGGCGTTATGCTATGATTTTTCCTGGCATTATGCTTTTGATCTGTGCATTTTTATATCACCGTTATACTTTAGATACCCCACAGGGAGATTTTAAGGATTTAAAAGACGAAAACATAAAAAGCACCAAAAACACATTTTTAATCGCCGCAAAGGATTACCGCACCTGGATTTTAACCATTGCTTACGCCGCCTGTTTTGGCGTAGAAATAACGGTTGATAACTTCGCACCGATCTTTTTTACCGATTCATTCGGCGCAACAATTGCCATAGCCGGAATGGTTGCAGGTATTTTTGGCTGGATTAATGTTTTCGCCAGACCGTTGGGCGGAATTGTTGCTGATAAAATCGGCAAAACCTGGGGATTTGATGGCAAAACACTTTTACTTGCGCTGTTACTTTTGATAGAAGGAATCGGTCTGATCTGGTTCGCAAAATCGGGCAATATTGGAATGGCTATTTTTATGATGTTCGTTTTCGGTCTAAGTTTAAAAATGGCCAACGGAGCAACTTACAGCCTTGTTCCTTTCATTAATCCAGTTGCAGTTGGCAGTGTGGCAGGTATTGTAGGTGCTGGTGGAAATATCGGCGCTATGCTTATTGCATTTATGTTTAAAGCCAAAGCAAATCATGCGACTAAAAATATAATCGAAAACGGGCATACTATTCAAAAAGACCTGATCGATTATACCAGTGCATTTACTTTTCTCGGTTTTATCATTCTCGGAATTGGCATTGCTGTATTTATTTTCAGAACCATTATGGCACAGAAAAGCGCAGAAATAGAAGATCTTGTACTTACACCCAGCAAATAGTCAATACAAAAAGTAAAAATCTACCAACAATACCGTTGATCATTTGAAAGAAGAAAAGAATATATCGCTAAATAATACAACAACATGCTGCTATTGTGGCGTAGGTTGCGGTATTGTGGTAAATAAAGATATCCATGAGCGGATAACAGTTGAAGGAGATAAAAACCACCCTGTAAACAAAGGTATGTTGTGTAGTAAAGGCATGAATCTTCATTACACGGCGAATGACAAAAGTGACAGGCTGCTTTACCCCGAAATGCGTTATAACAAAAACATGCCACTCCAAAGGGTAAGCTGGGATACCGCACTGGAAAGAACAGCAGCCGTTTTTAAAACACTGATTAAAAAACATGGACCCGATAGTGTGGCTTTTTATGCAAGCGGACAATGTTTAACGGAAGAATATTATGTAGTAAACAAATTGATTAAAGGTTTTATCGGTAGCAATAATATCGATACCAACAGCCGCTTATGTATGAGCAGTGCGGTTGTTGGTTATAAAATGAGCTTAGGTGAAGATAGTGTGCCCATTAGTTACGATGATATTGAAATTGCCGATTGTATTTTTGTTGCCGGTGCAAATCCAGCATGGTGCCATCCTATCCTTTGGCGCCGTGTTGAAGCCGCAAAGCAAAAAAATCCAGACCTAAAAATCATTGTAAGCGACCCTCGAAAAACGCAGACCTGCTCGCTTGCCAATGTCCATCTGCAGCTCAATCCGGGCACCGATATTACCCTTCATCACGCCATTGGCAGATGTTTAATTGAAGATGGAAAAATTGATGCTGATTTTATCATCAACAGTACCAATGGTTATGAAAAATACCATGCGGCCGTTTTCAAAACCTCAGTAGCCGAAGCAGCAGTAATTTGCGGCATTGAAGAAAGTGATATCCGCTTGGCTGCATCTTTCATTGGTAATGCAAAAGGTTTTATCAGCATGTGGACTATGGGGCTTAACCAAAGTGTGGTAGGTACCAATAAAAATCTTTCATTAATCAACTTAAACCTGATTACCGGCCATATTGGTAAACCCGGAAGCGGACCATTTTCACTCACCGGGCAACCAAATGCCATGGGTGGACGAGAAGTTGGCGGTTTAAGTAATTTATTGCCTGCACACCGTGTTTTAGCTAACGAAAGCCACCGGAATGAGGTCGAAAAATTTTGGCAGATCCCATTGGGTACCATACAACCTAAACCAGGCTTAACCGCAACAGAGATGTTCGATGAACTGAATACCGGAAAGCTCAAAGCAGTATGGATTTTATGCACCAATCCATTGGTCAGCCTGCCAGATGTCCGTATAGCCGAAGAAGGATTAAAAAAAGCGAAGTTTGTAGTTGTTCAGGACATTAGCAATAAAGTAGAAACCTTAAAATACGCTGATGTGGTTTTACCTGCAGCTGCCTGGGTAGAAAAAGAGGGCACCATGACCAATGCAGGCCGCTACATTTCCTATCTTAGTAAAGTAACCGACGCACCTGGAGAAGCCTTACCAGATTCGGAAATTATCTGCAGGTTTGCAAAAAAAATGGGTTATCACGGTTTTGATTTCAAAAATGCTTCCGAAATATACAACGAGCATGCAGCCCTTACCGAAGGCACTAATATCGATATTAGCGGGCTTAATTATGAGATTTTAAGAGAGAAAAGAGCCGTTCAATGGCCTTACCCCAAGCAAGAAAAGGCCTCCGGAACAGCCAGGCTATTTATCGATCGCCAGTTTTACACGCCAGATAAAAAAGCCAATATTTTATCATTTGATGATCAAAACCAATCGGAAGCTTTAACGCCGGAACATCCATTGATTTTAACCACCGGAAGAATCAGAGATCAATGGCATACCCGAAGTAAAACAGGCAAGGTAAATAAATTGAACCAGCATATTAGCGAATCTTTTTTAGAAATCAACCCAATTGACGCCGAAGCTCGGCACATTAAAGACAATGATATTATCGAAATTTCCAGTTTACGGGGAAATGTTCGTGTAAAAGCAAAATTTTCGGAAGATATTAAACCCGGTGTGGTTTTTATGCCCATGCATTGGGGCAAAATCTTAAAAAGCGATCTAAACCGGGTGAATAACCTCACCAATAACCTGGTTGACCCACAAAGTAAAGAACCCGATTTTAAATTTAGTGCTGTAGAAGTAAAATTATATCAAAAAGTCCGGCAAAAGATCATTGTTATTGGTGCGGGTGCTGGTGCCTGTGGTTTTGTTAAAAGTTACAGGTCTTTAAATACCGAAGATGATATTGAGATCTTTAGCAAAGAGAATTTCCCTTTTTACAACAGGGTACTTCTCCCCGATTATATTATTGGCACTTTACCCTGGCATAACCTCATTAAAATGAGCGACAGTGAGGAAACCGATTATAGAATTAAATTGCACCGTGGACTAGGTATCGAAAAAATAAACAAAGAAAATAAGACCGTTACCGATAGTAATGGAGAAACCCACCGTTACGATGTTCTGCTCCTGGCCACTGGAAGCAGGGCTTTTGTGCTTAAAGATATCCCGAAACTAAACGGCATATTTACCATGCGCAGCCGTAATGATGCCGACAGTTTTAAAAAACATGTAGATACCACAAATGGAAAAGTAGTAATTGTTGGAGGCGGTTTATTGGGGATCGAATTGGCTACATCTTTGGCTGAAACAGGATCAAAAGTGACGATTATCCAACGGATATCAAGATTAATGGGTCGCCAGCTGGATGCATTGGGCAGTCAATTACTACATGAAGAACTGACCAGCAAAGGCATTGAGGTTTTTTACAATGATGAAGTAGACCGGATTATCGGAGAAAAAAGCATTTCGGGCATCCGTTTAAAAAGTGGTTTATTGATCGATTGCGAATCTTTGGTGATCGCCATAGGGACCGTTCCGAATACCGAACTGATTAAAGAAGCAGGTATAGAATGTAAAAGAGGTGTAGTCGTTGATGAGTACCTGAGAACCAACGAAAAAGATATTTATGCCATTGGTGAAATTGCCGAATTTAATGGCCAGATGTATGGCATTACCGCAGCGGCAGAACAACAGGCCGAAATAGTGGCGCGATTTCTTTGCGGAGATATTGCCAAATTTTACCAGGGCAGCCTGCTCATGAATATCCTTAAAATGCACAGTTTAGAACTCTGTTCATTAGGCTTAGCCGAAATACCGAACAATGACCCTACTTATGAGGAAATTGTTTTTATAGATAAAGCCAAACGTTACTACAAAAAATGCATTGTACACAACGATAAATTGGTTGGGGCCATATTAATTGGCGATAAAAGTGAGTTTTTGGAGTTCCGCAATCTGATCGAAAACAAAATGGAGTTGAGCGAAAAGCGCCTTCAATTGTTAAGAAGTGGTAAAACAACCGAACCTATTATAGGTAAAACCGTATGCAGCTGCAATAATGTTGGCGAAGGCAATTTGATTAACAAAATTAAAGATGGCTGTAAAGATCATTTGCAGCTTTGCCAGCTCACAGGTGCCGGAATGGGCTGTGGCAGCTGTAGACCCGAGGTAAAAGCCATATTAGATTCTTTTGTAAATGTATTAAAAACGGAACCTAAGCAGGTTTTAGTAGAGAAATGATAGATTTTCGTGATTCTTCATAAGCGTGTATCATTAATACGAATTGTCATCCTGAGCTTGTCGAAGGGCCTTTATTAAATACACTTTGATGTGTTTCGACAAGCTCAACATGACAGAATAAGAATAGTAAGTTCTCTTTAATGTAAGGTTCAGAGAATAACATTTAAAATTAAACAAAGTGATGAAAGTAAAACTTGGTCCTTCAGAATTTAAAAACCTTAAAGGGATTGAATATTTTAAGTTCGAAGAAGATTTTATTGAAGAAAATGTGCGCTGCATCCCCATGGTCGTGCGTTTTAAAATGGATGCCGCAGGAATAAAACTAAAATTGGCAGAATGGAGCAAATTTCAACCATCAGAAAGAATCCAATTGGCTTTACTACCGGTTTCAACTCAGGAACAAACAGATAAGTACCATCAATTTCTGATTGGCCTGATTACCAAATATACCGGAAATCAAGCTACGAAGCTGGCTATCGACCCGCTGCCTGATTGGGGAAACTTACATCAAATCCCAACGATACTAAAAGAAAAGGCGACAGAATTAGCATTACAGCTCTCCATAAACCAGTGGCGAAAACTAACTAATATCCAAAGGTTTGCGCTTTTAAAGTTATGCAGACCAGGGCATGAAAACAAAAATTTCCCAAAGGCAGTAGTAGAATTTGGACTTTTTAATAGCTAAACCATGTATCAAACCATCATCATTAACTTTCCAGGCGGCATCATATCACCGGGCAACCTGTATAACATCCTGGTTGCGGCAACAAAAGCGCGGATCCAATATGTTCGCTTCGGCCTGCGCCAGCAGTTACTGATCGATACTACAACCTACAATATTGCCATATTTACAGGCGAAATGGATAAACTTGGGATTGATTATGAAGTAGATGCCAATAATTTTCCGAATATTATCAGCTCCTATCCTGCAGAAGAGATTTTTATCCGCAAAACCTGGCTTACTGAAGGGGTATACAAAGATGTTTTAGACGATATCGACTTTAAACCTTCCATTAAAGTTAATATATGTGATAGCGACCAGAGCTTTACCCCCATGTTAACGGGTAATATTAATTGGATTGCCTCTTCACAATCCGAACATTATTGGCATTTGATTATCCGGTTTCCAAAAACAAATGTAACCTATGAATGGAATCAGCTTTGTTACACCAACCATATTGCGCAGGTTACCAAAGCACTGGAGGGTATTATCAAAAGCAATCAGTCACAGTTTGTAGATAATCCACAAGCCAATGGTGAAGAACTCTTTGCATTTTTAGATCAGGACAACTTCATTCTTAAACCTGCTGAAAACACCGTATCGCTATCAACATTTAACCTGCCTTATTACGAAGGCTTAAACCGGTATAACAACAAATATTGGTTGGGTATCTACAGGCGTGATGAATTGTTCAGCATTCCATTCTTAAAGAAACTCTGCCGGCTTTGTTTAGATACCAAACTCGGTCAGTTGTGCTGTACCTCCTGGAAAACCATTATTGTAAAAGGAATTGATGAAAAAGATAAAAATCTTTGGAATGGCCTGCTCGAAGAATTTGAGATCAATATGCGGCACGCGGCCAACGAACTTAACTTTCAGGTGGAAGACAATTGTAACGAGGGCTTAGCGTTAAAAAATTTCCTTGTTAAACATTTAAGCATTGATGATACCAGGACCTTTGGAATCTGCTTTGGCATTAAAACACGCAAAAAAAGTGAGGTTTTCAGTAGTATCCTGATCCAAAAACGCCACTTGATTAATGTATTGGGTTTAAAAATGCTCCCTGTTTACGATATCCTTTGTGCTAAGGATTTTAACCCCAACGAACGTACAGGCGAAATTTTTAGCAGGAGTAATCCAGGTTTTTTATTACCAGAACAAGTAAGGCGTTCGATATTTAAGTTTTACAAATACCGTTTAAATGCGATAAAAACCGGTAATCAAAAACAGAACTTTCAAACTGAAGAAACAATAAAAAAAGATGGCGAGTTTTTATACCAGTGTAACAATTGTTTAACGGTGTACAACGAGCGCATTGGCGAAATTGAAAACAACATTAACCCAGGTACGGCATTTAAAGATTTACCTGAAGGTTATTGTTGCGTACTTTGTGAAGGAGAAAAAGAGAATTTTACTAAGATTGATCAATCGGCCTTGCAATTGTTATAAGCCATTTATTTCGGCATGGGAGTTAAAATTACTGAAATAACGATAATCCTGATCCTCAATGGCAATTTCGCAAACCCGCAAATTACTTAAAACGAATTTCATGCTGTATTTGGCCAACCCATTGGTTTGCAACAGGTGTACAATTTTTTTCAAACCTTCCGATTTATAAATTCCACATAAAGGCTCCTGCTGATCATCTTTGGTGAAAATATAAGCCTGGAAAGTGTCATCAGCTTTAAACGAATGCATTAGCTTTTCCAACAACCTCATTTCCATCAACAACATATCGCAGGCCAATAAGAAAAGATCCTCCTCAGTATTTGATAAGTGAGTAGAAAGCACCCCTAATGATGGCCCTTTGATATCAAGCGAAGGATTGTCGATAATCAATTGCTCATTCCCAAAATAACTAGCATAGGTTTCTTGCTGCGATAGATTAACCGAAAATTTTACCGGGAGACCAAGCGCACTTAATTTATCAGCTGCGACCTGTGCCCATAGTTTATCCTGATGGCTGAGTAAAGCTTTGTCAGTGCCCATCCGTAAACTCTGCCCTCCACATAAAACGATTCCTAACATAGAATATCAATAATTAAAACTGGTTATTAGTTAAGCCGGGCGAAATCGATGTTTTGAAAAGACACTTTGACTACGCTACCATTGACAGACGCCAATAGAATGGTCGTCATGGCGAGGAGAATTACTTACTACTCAATTCTGTTAATCCAGCTTCGTTTAAAATGCCAATTTGCTTTCCTTTCACGATTATTAACTTTTCTGCTAACAGCTCGTTCATCGTCCTGAAGACCGTTTCATAGGTGGCACCGGTAAAAGCGGCCAGATCCTGACGGCTTAATGCTAAATTTAAAAATCCTTCGGCATCTAATCCAAACTGATCCCTCAATCCTAAAATAGCCACACCAAGTCTTCCCTTAACCGACATTAAAGCTAAATTACGCATTTTCTTTTCCGAGGCGTGCAGCTCGTCGGCATAAAACATCAATAAACCGTAGGCAAATTCCTGGTTTACTTTTATCGTGGATTTAAAAAAATCGATATCTACAAAACAAAGTTTAGTGGTTTCTAAAGCAGTTGCCGATATTGGATAAGTAGAAATACTGCTGCTGATTCCCCTATGTCCAATTATGGCTCCGTCGTTAGCAAAACGTAAAATCAATTCTTTATCGCCCCATTGTTTATGCACTTTTACATTGCCCGAAGTAACAAAATAAACACCACTAACCGGGTCGCCCTCTTTAATAATTACTTTCCCTTTTTTAGCGATAAAATTTCGTTTATGGCTCTCGATAGCAGGGTGCCACTCTTTTAGTGTGAGTTGGCACATAAAACAGGTTTTGAGGTCGCAGGTATTATTTTTCTTCATCTTTTATTGGGGATGTTGGGTAAAAATAGCAAATCATTGCACAATTATCTGGTATCGTAAGCAAATTCGGTGATTCTTCACTATTGTTGAAAATTTTACAAGAATAAAACTCATTGAAAGAGAACACATAACATTTTTTACAGGCATTCTTATCGCAAAGAAGTTTAAAGATATGCCATCAAATCATAATTTTGTGTTATGGCAAATACAAACGTTAGAAAATCAATCCAGAATAAGATCGAATCATTGGGCAAGGAAATTGAAAGCCTACAGACAGAATTAAAAAGATGGGAAAAAATTGCATCTGATTATGAAACCAACTCGGAAAGCATTGATTTGATTTTATCGATACAATTACCTGAAAAACCAGAACCAAAAACTAAAAAGGTAAAATTGTAAGGCATTTAAACAAGAAAACCCAGACAATGTCCGGGTTTTTTCGTTTAATAAAATCGTCGTCATCTAGACTGTAGCGCCGCTAAACGGAGAGATCTATCTCGAGATAGATTTCTTGACTTCAATCAAAATGACAAACTTTAGAAAACTTCTTCCACTTTTTTTATTGGAATTTTAGCGCTGGGCTTAAAACCAGCAGGCTTATTATCGCCTTTAGTTAAAACAGGCGCTTTTTTTGCCGCTTTCTTCTTGAATTTCCGACCATACCAGATTAGAAAGCCAGTTATAGGTAAACTTGCCCCTATTAGTGAAGCTAAAAAGGCCATTACTTTACCTGGGAAACCCAAAATACTCCCCACATGAATATCGTAATTCATTTTGCGAAGTTTACCACCAAAACCAGCCTCCTCATAAGCAATGGAATAAACACCTTCGCGTTTAAATTCTTTTAAAGTATGCTGATCGAAGGTATACCCTTGGTTATTGTAAAACTGACCTGTATTGGGATAAACTGTAATATTGATCGTGGCTTTTGCTTTTGAAGTATCAGGAAAATTGTAATAAAAGCCCTGCGATTTGGGATGACGGCGAATTACTTTTTGCCAGGCCAGATCCATTGCTTTTTGTGGCGTATAGAATTTTCCAACAGCTAAAGAATCTGATTCCAAACGTTGGAAATCGCCCAATTTATCACCACCAGAGGTTACCCAATATAAGCCTTCGCTGTACCATTTAATGCCATAAACCATTCCTGTCAAGGCGATAAAAAGCAAAAAGATTAAAGAATAAAAGCCCAGTACATTGTGTAAATCAAGATTTACCCTTTTAAATGAAGCACCCCATTTAATTTTGAAACTCTTATCGCGGGTTGATTTGTTCCATTTTTTAGGATACCACCAGATTAATCCGGTAATTAATAAAATCACAAATATCATGGTTCCGTAGTTTACAATTGGTCTTCCTATGGCATAAGGTAACCATAAGAAACGGTGACCGTTGAGGATAAACCTAAAAAAATCGACCTCTCCTTTTTTGTGAACCACTTTGCTGATTACTTCTCCTGTATAAGGATTAATTTTTAAACTGGTTCCTCCTCCACGTCGTCCTTCGTCCTTTTTTCCCCTTAAATTTAAACTGATCGCCCTTCCCTGTTGGTATTGTGCATACGAAGGAATCTTTTCAGGATAAAGCTTAAACGCAATGGCACTCAGTTGCGATGGTGTAATCACAGCTTTATTCTGCTTTTCAATTTTGGTCTCAGGCTCCAATAAACCTGTAATTTCTTCATTAAAAACCCAGATACAGCCGGTTATACAAACAATGAGAACAATGACACCCGATATTAGGCCAAGCCAGAGGTGAAGCCATTTATTGATCCTGTTAAACAGCGAATCTTTATTTTTTTTCTTTGCTGGAGTAGTTCTATTTTCCGTTGCCATTGTGCTGTTTTGATTAGTTTTTTGAGGTGATAATTTGTTGTTATTTTAAATGCTGAGCAGCAGTGATTACTCCGCCTTCTACTTTTAAGCCTCTTGTAGCCGTTGCTGTAGCAGCATCAATTTTATACACGTAGCTTGTACCATCACTTAAATTGAAGCCCAGGTAAGCCAACTTTCCATCTTTTGGCGTATAGTTATTTGTAGTGATGCTGGAGATAGCAGTTTCGGCAGGAAGCCCGGTAACTTTTTTGAAGGTTTTATCAACTACATTTAATACACCTATGGTTTTACCTACGGTATAAGCGCCTTTGTTGGCTTTTAATATCGCATTAACAATGAAATTATTACCACCGATATAAATCCAATTGGTAATTACATAACCACCTGATACGGATTCAAAATCTAGGAAATAAGTTAAATCGAATTCGGTTGTGCCTGCTGTGATTTTGGTAATTGCTGAAGGTTTGGTAGAGGTGATTTTCGAATCGGTAAGCACATCAGTGGTTTCAGTATTATCGTCAACAGCTACTGAGCTTGAGAATGCATAAACGTCTCCATTTTCTACTACGCCCAATCCATCAGTAAAATATCTTCCGATAAAACTTGTACGGTCATCTTTAATTACTTTCTCTAATTTCATTTCTGGATAAGAATAAACGGCTATCCAGGCGGTGTTAGGGTATTTTGTCCAGAACCTGCTGCCGTTGATACAGAAAAACGGCGCATACACTTTATTTCCTACCTGTTTAATCCAGCTAAAGTGCGCGATTTCTCCATTGTTTGCAGGAGCTGTGGCATCTAATGTTCCTTCTCCAGAGATTAAAAGGCTATTGGTATTTACTTTATACCAGCTTGCTGTTGGAGCGGCTAAATTTCTCGGGATTTTAATCAATAACAGATCGTCGTTAACTGGCGCAAAAGCCTGAACGGTTTCAGTCTGAAAATTAGAAACCTTGTTTAGTTTGCCGGCTAAAATATTGTAGGTAGTTACCGCACCTGGATTTCCCTGCCCGTAGAGCATGCTGAAAAACTTATTGTTGTGCGTAACATAATAGCGATAAGTTCCATCTTGTTCTACTCCGTTTCCAGCGGTAGAGATTGTGCCTTTATCCAGATCACTGGCAGTAAGCAAATAATCGGCAACACCTGTAGAAGCTACCGGCGTAACGGCGAGGATAAAGTTTCCTGGATTTTCCGGAACACTTTCGCTCTCTTCTTTTTTCGAACACGAGGTTAGTACTGCAGCGAAAGCTAAAGCGATAAACGCTTTGGTAAAGTTTGTTTTCATATTACTTTTTTTATGTATTAATTATTGATTTTAATTGATGAAATACCTCAGGTTTAGGTAGAAAGCCCTACCTGGTTTTTGAAGACTAAAGTTGTCGAAGAGGTCGGCGTTGGTGATATTTTCGGCTTCAAATCCAACATTGTAGCGCCCTTGTTTTAAGCTGTAAACGAAGTTTAAATCATGATTGAACTGCTGTGGAATCACTTTTTTATCTCCAACTGCGCCCTGACTTGGCCAGTACAACCAAAAAGCATGCACATATAACAAGTTATAGCCAATAGATAAATTATTGCCTTTACGGCCCAGATCTTTTAATGAAACCGAAACATCTCCATTGCCATATAGGTATGGAATATTGGGCATCTGATCCAGGTATACATTGCTTACATTGGTGAATTTTTCGCCCGTACTTGGATTAACTTCATATTTCTGAAGATTTTTGAGGTTCTGATAGGTAACTGTGGTACCAACACTTAACCAATTTTTATACGAATACCTGATTTCGGCATCACCACCTACTGTTCTTACCCCATCGCGGTTATCGGCAACAAGTTTCGATTGATTTTGGTTCAATCTGTTATAGATAAAATTGGTCGCATTGCGGTAAATACCATTGGCCGTAAAAGAGAAATGATGTTCCCGGTTAATAGAAAAACCGTAGCTAAGGCCTAAATTAAAATTGTTGCTTTTTTCGGGTTTTAAACTGGGGTTGGCATCCTGGTTTTCTACATCACCAAAAATCTCCTGAGCCTCAGGCATACGGTTGGTAAGCTCGTGTGAAGCTTTTAACTGCGTGTTCCGGTTAATAAAATAAGTAGCTGCAGCGCCATAACCCAACCTATCGATACTATTTTTACCGGCAGCGATGCCACTTCCGTTAACATTGCCCTGATTGATATATTTCCCGAAAACTGTTGCGCTCCATCGGTCTTTTACATCAAAATTATAACCTAGCCCCAAAACATTTTTATTGGTCTTCTTTGGCCTTTCGTAATCTGCATTGGTAGGATTTAATTCATCGCTACCTTTTCGGTTAAAAGTGGTAAATACATTACTTACTGCTACCGATTGATTGTCGTCTATTCTGTAGTTCAGCATGGTTGTTGCCAAGCCATTATTGTTTTTGTATTTGTACAAACTCCTGGAGCGTTCGCCATTCGTTCCATTCGGTTTACTGTTTCCATACCAATCGTACCTAACATTTAAAGTATCAATATTCTGTTCGTTACCTAAATTGTAGTTTGCATTAATGGTTACATCTAAACCTTTGATCAGGTTTTCTTTCTTATATTTTAAGGTGGGCATTAAGATGTTACCCCTACGGTGCCAGCCTCCGAAAACCGAAACCATCCTGGCACCGGTTTGTATTTCTTTATAATTCTGACCAACAGTAATCCCAAACAAAAGTTTATCGGCATAACTTTTATCCACCACACCCACATTTGCGATTAAAGTTTCATTGTGATATTTATCGTTAAATCTCCTTAAAGATGCCATAGGCGCATAAGCTCCGGTGTAAATATCAGAAGCTTCTACATTTACCCTATAATCATTGTCCGAATAATTCTGAAAGGCATTTAATTGAAAGGTTAGCCCATTTGCTGAAGTAGCCGCTGCATTGATTACACTTCTATGTGTATTAAATGATCCGAATGAATAAGAGACGTCAATATAATTGCGGTAACGATCGCCAGTTACAATGTTGATTGCACCGCCTAAGGCATCAGAGCCCAGCCACATTGGTACCACACCTTTATACACTTCGATCCTATCGGCAATGTTGATGGGAATATTGTTGATCTGAAACGAAGATCCAAAATTATCCATCGGAATGCCATCAATAAAATACCTCACGTGATTACCTGAAAAACCATTTAAAGAAAGGTTAAAGTTTGAGCCAACCCCTCCCGACTCCCTTACCCTAATGCCCGCTACACGATCTAAAGCACCAGAAATATCAAGGGTTGTATTGTAAAGTTTCTTGGCATCAACTGAAGTTACATTAAAAGCCTGCCGGTTAACTTCTTGATTGGCCGTTCTCCCAATTACATTAACGGTTTCCATCTGTTCAGAAGATTCTGATAAGACGAAGTTTAAATTTCCAATCTGACCATCAGCAACATTGATTTCCTTTTTCTGTGTTTTAAAACCAATTGCAGATACCTGTATGGTATATTTTCCCAGAGGAATATTGGAGAGTTTAAAATTTCCACTTTGGTCTGTTAATGTACCATAATTGGTTTTTTGAATTTTAATAGTCGCCCCGGGAAGAGGATTTCCATCATTGGATTTAATTTGCCCCGAGATACCCGACAATCGGTTTTGGGCAGAAGTAAAAATTACACAGGCACATAGCATGCCCAATAGCAAAATTTTCTTAATTTGCATGGCTTTTAATGGAGATTAAAGGTGAGCCGGATTTCCGGTTAGCCACACGGGTCCGAACCGTGTGGCATTTTTGTTTTCGGCAAATATAGCCTCTATTTAGATCAAGTCCAAATAAGAATTATTATATCTTAAACCTTATCCATCGCTCCTATTACCAAAACCGGCTTACTGAGCTGAGCATCTGGCGTTTACTACACCCGATTATTTTAAAAGCTTAAAACCCTTTTGGTTTAAACATGTTTAAGTAGATACAACAAAAAACAAAATATATGAAAAAATTAATTTATTTATTGGCCATTTCTGCATTAGCATTTCAGGCCTGCAGTGGAGGAAATAAGGATGCCAAAGAAAGTGCCGATAGTTTAAACATGGCTAAAGACAGTTCGACTCATGCAGTTGCCACGGGAGGAATTGCAGTAGATGAAGCGGATGCGAAGTTTACTACCCAGGCAGCGGTTGGTGGTATGGCTGAAGTAGAACTAGGAAAACTGGCCCTCGAAAAAAGCAGTAATCCGCAGGTTAAGGAATTTGCAACCATGATGGTAAAAGACCATGGCATGGCAAACACCGAATTAATGGCCATTGCAAAACAAAAAAACATTACCCTACCAAGCACTGTAGACGAAGAGCACAAGAAAAAAATGGATGACCTGAGTAAAAAAACAGGTACAGCTTTTGACAAGGCTTATGTTGATGCCATGGTAAGTGGTCATAAATCTACGCTAAAATTAATGGAAGATGAATCAAGAGATGCTAAAGATGCAGATCTTAAGGCATTTGCGACTAAAACAGCACCAATAGTTCAAAGCCATTTGGTGATGATCAACAAAATTAACGACAGCATGAAATAATTGCAATTAGCGTATTAAATTTCTTAAGAAAAAGAAATTTAATACGCTACTTTTCCTTCACTTTTTACCTCTCCCGATCTTATCCTTAATTACGGAATTTATTTTTTCTAAGGTCATAATTAAAGCTCTGGCGGAGTATGCCAATCGATAAAAGTTTTCCTACTTAACATTTTCAGGTATGGATAATTTCCGTTTAACTGTTTACGCTGCTTTAGCTCATATAAAAAATGTCCCCCTAAGTCTACAATTATTTTTGCGGTAGCTGAATACCATACACTATGTGGCTGTTTCCAACAAAAAGAATAAAGGTTTGAGGTAAGCTTAATACCCTGAAGTTCAGGATGATAAAAATTAAGTATTTTTGGATTGTGCAGCCCCTGCATTACCTCCGATTTCCTAACCATCGAAAGGTGATCGGAATGACAAAATTCATAATCCTTGAGCTTTGGATCATCCACATCAGGCAGATGTTTCAATATTTTAAATCCTTTAAATTTTTTGCCATTCAATACCCATACTAAATTTGGATAAAATGCCTCTCTGCTATTAAGCTCGGCCAATGTGATCGGAGAGTTTTGAAACTCGATGGTATAACCTGATGGGGTAAATACATCAGCACGATGGATATCGGCATTGGCTGCATCATAAAAAGCAACTTCTCTAAATGATGGCGGGAAAGCCAATTTCCAATCCCGGTGCCAAGCGGTCTCCTTTCGGCAATATTCTTTTTTAAGTGATGAAATACCGTGAATCATATCTGAACGGAGGATATCTTTTTTCATTTCACTATTGTTCATTCTCTTTCAAGGTGATTAGAACACTAAAACAATTATTAGGGAAAACAAATTTAAACTAATTTTTTTAGTAAATAAATAAACATAAGGTACAAACCAACAATTTTTAAAAATTATTATGATTGAGCATTAGAAATATACTACCTGTTTAAAAAAATATTTCCATCTGCTCAAAATAGAATGATAACTTTGCAGTATGACCATCCAAGAAATACAGCAGCTAGAAGATTTTTTTACCCAGGCAGGAAAGCAAGAGGTTCCAATTTATCTGAATCAGGCTACCGTAATTACCGATTATGCCCATTTTCTGGAAAGTCATTTTATGCCTTTAAAGCTTAATCCTGATGCAAAAGTGAACCTCCCGCTTATACACAGGCTAAAAATGTTAAAGTTATTGATTGAATCAAATGCGTAAAAACGATTCAGTTTGATACATCTAATTCATGCCTTTCCTATTGATGTTTATAATTGTCGGAATAGCTGACTCCCGTTTTCTAATCAGGCAATTAAAAACTTAACCTCTTTTAGTTTTTAAAATAGATATTTCCAACTATATTGGGCGCAATTGGTTATTCGTATACATTGCCCCTTATTTATGACTAAAAATATATTCATTGCTTCGGCCGAACCCTATACCGGAAAATCAGTAATTGCTTTCGGAATGATCAATATGTTATTGGCCAAAACCCAAAAAGTAGGTTATTTTAAACCCATTATCGCGCAAGACGATCAGAATAAAAAAGATGAACATGTAGAGGCCATGTTGGATTATTTCTCACTCCCTGTTAAGTATGAGGATGCTTTTGCCTTTACCCGGCAAGAAATGCTGCACCAAGCAGAAGATAGTGGCGCAATTATCAATACCATTATTAGTAAATATAAAAAACTGGAAGATAATTACGATTTCACGGTAATTGAAGGAAGCGATTTTTTAGGTGAAGGCATGGCATTTGAGTTCGAATCGAATGCCTTAATGGCCAAAAACTTAGGTGCACCTGTTTTAATAGTGGTATCGGGAAAGAACAAAACAGCAAGTCAGCTTTTTAAATCGGCCATCAACATTTACCGTAACTTCTTGTTGCGAGATGTGCAGGTATTAGGCGTGGTGGCCAATATGGTGAATCCAGAAGAGGCAGACCGTATTAAACAAGCTTTAGCGAATCAATTGCCAGCCGAATTACTTATCGCCGTTATTCCTACTGAAACAGGCCTGCAAAGTCCAACCATGAAAGAAATTACTTTGGCACTAGGCGGTGAGGTACTTTTTGGATCCGAACTATTGGATAACCAGGTTGATAATTTTGTGACCGGCGCTATGATGCTTCCTAATTTTTTAAGGCACATAAAAGATAACCTGCTTATTGTTACCCCCGGCGATCGTGGCGATATCATTATTGGCGCACTTCAGGCCAACTTATCGGCCAATTACCCAAAAATTGCAGGCATTGTTTTAACCGCAGGCAGTTTACCTGATGAGCCAATTATTAAATTGATTGAAGGTTTGCAAACCATTATTCCAATTATAGCGGTTAAAAAAGGAACTTTCGAAACCACAACAACCATCGGTGGTATCCACTCCAAAATTACAATCGAAAACAAGAAAAAAATTGCAGTCGCAATAGAGCTTTTCGAAAAATATGTCGACATTAAAGCACTTGATGATAAAATTATCACTTTCAGCTACCAGGGCATTACCCCACATATGTTTCAATACCAGTTGGTTAAATGGGCCAAACGCGATAAAAAACACATCGTTTTACCGGAAGGAAATGACGAACGTATTTTAAAAGCTGTGGAGAAACTCATTACCCAGGATATTGTAGACATCACGCTCTTAGGCGATCCAACCGAAATTACCAACACGATTAAAAGACTTGGATTAAATCTGGACGCCAATACTCTAAAAATACATAATCCAGGCCAATCGGCTCATTACAATGACTATGTAAATACCTTACATGAACTGCGGAAAGCCAAAAATGTAAACCTCGAAATGGCCAGGGATATGATGACCGATGTTTCTTATTTCGGAACCATGATGGTATATAAAGGCGATGCTGATGGGATGGTTTCGGGTGCGGTTCATACCACTCAGCACACCATAAGGCCTGCTTTACAGTTTGTTAAAACCAAACCAGGTGTATCGGTGGTTTCATCCATTTTTTTCATGTGCCTGCCAGAAAGAGTGGCCATATTTGGAGATTGTGCGGTTAACCCCAATCCTACTGCCCAACAGCTGGCAGAAATAGCAATTTCATCAGCAGAAAGCAGTGCCAAATTCGGCATTGAGCCACGCATTGCCATGTTATCTTATTCTTCTGGTACATCAGGAGAAGGTGAAGATGTAGAGCGCGTAAGAGAAGCCACTGCCATCGTTAAAGCAAGGCATCCTGAATTAAAAATCGAAGGGCCAATACAATATGATGCTGCTGTAGATCCACTTGTAGGTAAACAAAAATTACCAGGCTCTGAGGTAGCAGGAAGAGCAAGTGTATTGATCTTCCCCGATTTAAATACCGGCAACAACACCTATAAAGCCGTACAGCGCGAAACCGGGGCATTGGCCATTGGCCCAATGTTACAGGGCTTAAACAAACCCATAAACGATTTAAGCCGTGGTTGTACAGTAGATGATATCTTTAATACCGTTGTAATTACAGCGATCCAGTGCCAAGACATTTAATATGAACATTTTAGTAATCAACTCAGGGAGCAGTTCCTTAAAATACCAGCTTTTTAACATGCCAGAAAAAGCTCCGGTTTGCAGCGGTCTGGTAGAGCGTATTGGCATTGAAGGCTCCTTTATTAAACATACAGTTTATCGCAACGTCGAAAAGTATAACATTGAACAATCAGGTTTTATTGCTAACCATGGCGAAGGCTTAAAACAGGTTTTAGCTTTACTAACTGAGGGAGAATATGCTGTAATAGCCAGCCCTGACGATATTGCAGCTGTTGGCCATAGAGTAGTACATGGAGGTGAACATTTTTCCGGGCCAACTATTATTACCGATGATGTAAAACATCAGATCAAAAAGCTATTTTCCCTTGCTCCGTTACATAATCCGGTTAATTATAAATGTATTGAAGTAGCCGAACAGACTTTTGTAAACGCTAAACAAATTGCCGTTTTCGATACGGCATTTCATCAAACCATACCAGAACAGGCCTATCGTTATGCCATTCCGGAATGGTATTACAAAGAACATGGTATCAGGGTGTATGGATTTCATGGCACCAGCCACAAGTACGTAAGTGAACAAGCCAACAAATGGTTAAATAAAATTGATACAAAAATCATTAGCATCCACTTGGGCAACGGTTGCAGCATTACTGCCATTAAAAATGGTAAATCGATCGATACCAGTATGGGGTTTGGTCCCTTAAGCGGATTAATGATGGGCACACGTTCTGGAGATATCGATCCATCGGTTATTTTCCATTTAATGGAGCATTCCGGATATACTTTAGAACAGTTGAGTACCCTGGTTAATAAACAATCAGGACTGTTAGGTGTAGGTGGTTCGAGCGATATGCGCGACATCAGAAAAATGGTAAGCGAAGGCAATGCGGCTGCAATTTTAGCGCTAAAACTGTATGCCTACAGGATCAAGAAATTTATTGGTGCTTATGCGGCCATTTTAAATGGTATAGATGCAATCATATTTACTGCTGGTGTAGGCGAAAACGACAGTAACATGCGTGAATCTGTATGTTCGGAGCTGAATTATCTGGGTATTGAATTAGATCCAAATCAAAATGCAGCCTATAATGGTGAATTGAAAGAAATTAACAAGGCAAGCGCTAAAGTAAAAATCCTCGTTATTCCAACCAACGAGGAATATGAAATTGCCCATCAATGTTTTGAGCTTATTGGCTAATAACAAGACTTCCGAAGTTTGCGCCAATGGCAATACTCCTGGCTAACATCGGAAATCTTGCCTAACCTAATTGGTTTCCAAAATAGACAGAATATTGCCTGCAGGATCTCTAAACCAGGCAATGTTTGGCCCTCCGTTTCCTCTTGAGATGCCTTTATTATCCGTTTTGAAATATTCTTCATTGTAAATTTCGAACTTTATTCCTTTAGCAATAAGTTCGTCGGCCGCTTGATCTATATTTTCGACAGGAAAATTAAGTACTGTAAAAGTTGCCGGAACATGATTTGGCTTTGGGTAAAGTAATACATTTGCTGATCCGGAAATAACCAATTCAACTACGCCCATTGGGTTATCTTTAACTTCGATACCCAATACGCCTTGATAAAAATCTTTTGCTTTCTGTACATCGTCTACAGAAAATGAGCTGAATGCTTTTGAGTTTTGTAACATAAATCTATTTTTAAATCAATTTTTAAGAGAACGAACAATTAAATTTAGTAGATTAAAACACCAGTAAAAGGCTGCATAAGCGGCAAAGTACGGGGCCAAACAAGACAATTCCTTTAGCTTTTCCAAGCACCCAATAAACGCCTAATGACAACAATTTCGGCAACATGATAAGCATTATGATCGGCAATCTGCAAGGCTTCGCGTAATATACTTTGCCCATCGCCATGCGGAATTGGCTCATATAAATCTGAAGAATCTAACAAAGCAATAAATTCTTTTAAATCAGCATCAATCTGTTTTAGTGTATTGTTCCAGGCCTGTTCATCTTTAGGCGCCAGTTCTTTAGGCCAATATTCGTCTGGCCATTTAGGCGATTGATGCGATCCATCTTTACTAAATTCGAGCATATCCCACTGGGCAATTTTGATGTGTTCTACCAATTGCCAAATACTATAGGGTAGATTATAGGGCTTTTCCCCAAGAAGATTAAACGGCAAATTGGCAACAGCATCTTTAAACCCTACATGTGCTCCACCCCCATTTAATAATTTTTTAAGTTCCGTAATCAGTATTGATGTTTGATTTTCCATAATAACCTTAGCAGATTGTATTATCCTAACAAACATGATTCTCATAGGTTTGTATAAAAATCAATTTCGGTGGCAGCATTTATTTTTTTAACGCACAATTCTTTTAAATTTGGACATGAACCTATCTTTTCCGATCCTCACAGCATATACCTATCTCAATACTGCTAATTCAGGCATTTTATCTACCAATCTGGCAGAATGGAGAACGAAACATGATCAAGACTTTATAGCCGGAGGAAGTATTTTCAGAATGGAAAATCTGCCGATCATTACCGACCTCAGAAATAACATTGCTAAACTTTTCATTTCAAAATCCGAAAACACCTATCTGGTTCAGAATTTTTCAGTAGGTTTTAATACTTTACTGAGCGGGTTGGACAAAAACCATCGTTTTCTATTATTGGAAGAGGAATATCCATCTGTGAGTTATCCTGTAATCAGTATGGGTTTTGAGTACCATAGCATAGCCATTGATGAAAAGCTAGAAGAAAATATCATCATTGCTATTGAAAAATTTAAACCTACTGTGCTGGCATTTAGCATGGTACAATACATCAGTGGATTAAGGATGGATGATGAATTTATGCAGAAATTAAAAGCTACATATCCTGATCTTTTGTTGATCGGTGATGGCACTCAATTTTTAGGTACAACAAATTTTAACTTTGAAAAATCTGGCCTGGATGCTTTGATCGGAAGCGGTTACAAATGGCTTTTGGCTGGATACGGAAACGGTTATGCATTTCTTTCAGATCGGATGAAAGATGCGATTTACAGCAAAAACAAACTGGCCGAATTGCCTACAGCCCCATTTTTAAAGGGCAAAGACCACCTATCTATGTGTTTCGAACCCGGGCATTTAGACACTTTAAATTTTGGCACATTAAACGAAAGCTTAAAAGAACTTGGCTCAATGGGTTTCGATTGGATTGAAAAAACCACACAGGCAATTTCCAACAAAGCCAGGCTAGCATTAAATTCGAGAGGCTTAATTCCAGATTGGACATTGGAGCGAAAACATCAATCTACCATCATGAGCATGCCATTGGATCAAAGAACAGTAGATAAACTCGCGTCAGCCAAAATCCTTTGCTCACCGCGAGGGGCAGGCACAAGGATTTCGTTTCACTTTTATAATACAGAAGAAGATTTAAATCAACTGCTCCAGGTTTTAGATAACCGCAGCTAGTCAACCTTCCATATGGCATCTACAAAATACTGATGTTGATCGAAGAAACGCTGAAGTGGTTTAAATCCGGTTTTTTCTGCAAGCAGATCGATATCATTAAGTGAATACTTTTGCGATATTTCCATAAAAATATGCTCGTTTTCTGCAAAATGAATGGCATTTTGACCAATATTAACAATCTGTTTTTTTAAACTGATGAGGTAACTTTTACAGGCTCCAGATGCTGGATCGTAACTGGCATAATGCTCAAAATTGTTCAGATCGAAATTGCCATCTAATTCTTTATTGATGCGATGAAGCAGATTGAGGTTAAATGACCTGGTAATTCCGCCTTTATCATTATAGGCGGAAAGAATCTGCTTGGGATTTTTTTTCAGGTCGAATCCAATGATCAACAAATCCTTAGGAGAAAGCAATTTTTTTAATGACGAGCAGAATTTTACGGCATCGGCTATACTCATGTTTCCGATATTTGCGCCCATAAAAAGTACAACCTTTCTGCGGCTGGATAATTCTGTGGCCTTTTTAAGCATATTAAAATAATCGCCATTTAAACCTTTCATATCCAATCCAGGAAGTTTTTTAGGCAAATTTTCTTCCAGATCTGAAATTACATGTGCGGAAATATCAATCGGAAAATAACTAAATTCCAACTGACTATCCAACAATGATTTTAGCAGGTGAATCGATTTTGTTGCATCCCCGGCGCCCAGTTCTATTAAATCAAAAGTACTGCCATCGGCTGATATTGCCTGAGAAATCTGATTGGCCTGGTATTGCAGGATTTCCATTTCTGCATTGGTTAAATAATATTCATCCATTTCCATAATCTGCTGGAAAATACGGTCTCCGGTAGCATCGTAAAAATACTTAGAGCGCATAAATTTTGGATCAGAGTTTAGACCTGCTAAGGTTTCGTGGAGGAACTGTGTTTTGTTGTCTGTAGCTGTTTCGATGGTGGTGGTGGTCATATCTATACTATTTTACTAATCGGATGCCTGTATACTGCCACCTTAAATGTGGGTGGAAGAAATTTCTATAACTGATGCGTGAATGATTTTCGGGCGTTGCAATTGATGCACCGCGAAGCACTTTTTGGTTAACCATAAACTTTCCATTGTACTCGCCAATGGCACCAGGTGCTTTGCTAAACCCGGGATAAGGCAAATAGGCACTTTCGGTCCACTCCCATCGCTCGCCCCAGTTAAAGTGTTCGGCTGCTATCTCCCACTCAAATTCAGTTGGTAAGCGCATGCCTTTCCAGCTGGCAAAAGCATAGGCCTCGTAATAGCTGATGTGGCTTACAGGCGCAGTTAAATTAATAGGTAGAAGACCAGCTAACGTATAATTATACCATTTTCCGTCTATTAAATGCCAGTACATGGGTGCATTAATGTTATTGTTTTTTACCCAATCCCATCCTTCAGCATGCCAGAAATTAAAATTTTCATAACCGCCTGCACTAATAAATTCGATAAATTCTGCATTATTGACCAATGTTTTACTGATTGAAAAATCGTGCAGGTAAACTTTATGCCTGTTTAATTCATTGTCAAAGCTGAAATCCTTTCCATTATAACCGATCTCATAAATTCCTTCTGAAATTTTTATAAAGCCAGGTTCTGTTTCACTTACGGTTAAAACTTCTTTTTGGTTTCTCGAATAGGTTGGAAAAAGCGGGTTGTTCCCTAAAATGTACTTAATATCGGTAAGTAAAAGTTCCTGGTGCTGCTGCTCGTGGTTAAAACCCAAAATCAACAGTTCTTTTACTTCATCTGTTAACATCGTGGCCAGGAATTTCACCATGGCTTCATCTACATAAGCCCTGTACTGGTAAATCTCATTTACGCTCGGCCGACTTAAATTACCACGATCTGTCCGGATTACCCGATTACCAACTGTTTCATAATAGCTATTAAAAACGAAATTATATTCATCGTTATATACCTGATAATTAACAGAAAATGGCTTTAATATAAAAGTTTCGAAGAACCAGGTGGTATGTCCTAAATGCCACTTCGGTGGACTAACATCCACAACTGGTTGTACCACATAATCTTCTGTTTGCAGGGGTTCGCAAATTTGTTCAGAGTATTTCCTGATCTGCAAGTATTCTTCTATCAGTGTCATTAATTTTTATCTAGATAGTTTTTAAGATCTGTGATGGTATTAACATTCAGATCTTTTGATTGTTTTTGCCGCATCATCAAAGCATAGGAATTATTAAAACCTATAGGTTTAAGCCATTTGATCTTAAACTTTTTCTCAAATTCGGTGCAGACATAATCATAAGTTTTATCTTTATCATGCGCCATTTCCTTAGCAATTTTTGGATCTGGTTGCAACAAAACCAATAAGCCTGTTCCGGTATATTCGGGATAAAAATCGATCTGATCATTCATTAGTGCATCAAAACAGATTTTTGTTCCACCAAGTCCTGTTTTGGTAGACACCTCATAATCGGTATTCCCTTTGATCAACATGCTGTACATTTCGGCCAGAATATATTGCTCACCAAAAATCTTTGAACCTATCCTCACTACACCGTTATGTCCGTTTTTTGGCGCTTTATATAAACCAATACTGATGAGGAAATCCTTTGCCACACGTTCTGGTGTTTGGTGGAGGTAATCTGTTCTGTAATTAAGATCGGTCATTACTGAATCAGTTATTTTACCTGCTAACAGATTTAATGTTTCTTCCAGCTTTGGAAATTGTTTAAAAGCTTCATTCCGAACTATTGGTGCAGCGTAGTAAGGCGGAAAAATGACTTTATCGTCTTTTAAAATCTTTAGATCAAAGGCTTTCAAACGTCCATCGGTAGAATAACCGCTAATTACATCCAATTCTTTTGAAAAAGCGGCCTTGTACATTATCGCATCGCTGATTACAATGGTGTGGATTTTTAAGCCGTAGATAGATTTCAATCCAAGATCCCCGTCTTGCCTGCCCATAAATTCAGGCGTAAATCCGGCGGTTAAAGTAGAACCATAAGCCGATGGAAGTACATAAAAGCCACCTAAAATTAAAATCGCAACTGGCAAAACGTACAATGCTTTTCTCAGCTTTTTAAAATCCATTTTCTGTACCAGTGAAAGTAAAGCATCGAGAATAATGGCCAACAAAGCTGCAGGAATAGCCCCAGCCAAGATCATGTTGGTATTGTTAAGTGAAATGCCCCCAAAAATAAACTCCCCTAATCCACCTGCGGCAATAAAAGAAGCCAATGTGGCCACGCCAACATTAATGACCGTTGCAGTACGGATACCGGCCAATATAACGGGCATAGCTAAAGGTAATTCTACTTTTAACAGTATCTGGCTCTTACTCATACCCATTGCCCTGGCGGCTTCTTTAACATGTTTATCGATACCAATAATGCCTGTATAGGTATTGCGGATAATCGGTAACAACGCATAAATGAGCAGTGCCACAATTGCAGGTTTCGCACCAATCCCTAAAACAGGGATCATAAAACCCAATAAGGCAATGCTTGGAACCGTTTGCAATACGCCGGCAATCCCTAAAACCGTTCCTGAAAGTTTCCTTTTTCTGGCAATCAATATACCAAGTGGTAAACCAATGGCAATGGCAAAAAGTAAGGAAATAAAGGTTAAGCCAACATGTTGCAGGGTTTGTGCAAATAATTTATCAGATTGCTCGTGCATAAACTGCCATAAAGTTTGCTGTTGCTCATTCATGTACCTGCGTGTTTTGAAATTGGTTAAATGCTTTGGTTAACTGTTCGAAATTAACGGCTTTGCTTTCTTTATTGGCACCAGAAACCAAAAGTTCACTTCTATCAGAACTTCGCAGCAATTCCATCGCATCCCATACATTCAAATCAGCAGATAGGCTTTTCCCCTCCTGTAGTAGCCCTTTAGGTAAATAAAGCCAAATATCCTGTATTTTAACTACTTTAAATTCGAGGGCTAACTTTTGTCCGGCTAAAAATTTCCTTGCAAAATCATTTATCGGTTGATAAAGCAATTCTTTGGGTGTTCCAATCTGGATGATTTTCCCTTTATCCATCAAACAAATGCGATCTGCCAATTCAAAAGCTTCCTGAACATCATGCGTAACCATTACGATGGTTTTCCTTTTTAATTCTTCTAATCCCTTAAATTCTTTTTGGATACTGGTTCGGGTAACGTTGTCTAAAGCGCCGAAAGGTTCGTCCATTAACAATACAGAAGGGTCTGTAACCAAAGCACGGGCAAGGCCTACACGCTGCTGTTGCCCGCCACTTAACTCATGTGGAAACATCGGCAGGCTATTTTCAGGAAGGTGGAGTTTTTCGATCAGCTCCTGCGTTCGTGTTTTAATTTTTTCCTTATCCCATTTTAAAAGCTTTGGCACAACGGCAATGTTTTCTGCGACGGTATAGTGTGGGAAAAGCCCAATATTCTGCATTACATAACCAATTCCTGTTCGTAAAACATCAGGATTTTGATTGGTGATATCTTTGCCATCGATAAAAACCCCGCCAGCATCTGGCTCGATTAACCGATTGATCATTTTTAGCGTGGTGGTTTTGCCACAGCCACTTGTGCCCAACAATACCAGCGTTTCCTTTTCTTCTACCTTAAAAGAGACTTTATTTACCGCTTGGACATCACCAAATTTCTTACTTATGCCTTTTAATTCGATCATATTTAGCTATCGATTTTCATAAATAGATTATTTAACGATTCGGAATAAGTAGGGTGTGCAAATACACAATATCTGATCCTATCGTAAGTAATATCACCTTCCATTGCCATTTGAAGAACAGACATGATTTCTCCACCTTCTGCGGCCAGGATGGCAGCTCCCAGTATCTTTTTACTATCTGCATCTACAATTGCTTTCATTAGCCCTAAAGTTTCGTTTGTTTCAATACCGCGCGCAACATTCGACATTGGCAGAACCGCAACTTTATAATTCAATTTCTTTTCTTTTGCTTCTTTTTCAGAAATACCTATCCGCCCAAGCTGAGGGTCGGTAAACATGCAATAGGGAACCGGCCGATCATGAATAGAATAATTTGTGCCTTCCATTAGGTTCCGGTAAACGATGGTATAGTCGTTATAAGCAATATGTGTAAATGAAGGCCCACCTTTTACATCACCGAGCGCATAAATCCCTTTAATATTGGTTTCGAGTTTTTCATTGACAAGAATGTGCCCTTTGTCATCCAATTTTACGCCAGAGTTTTCAAGGGTTAAATCTGCGGTCTGTGGTGTACGGCCTGCGGCTACCAACACATGGCTCGCTGTTATTTCTTTCTCGATTTTCCCAGACTCCAGCGTAATGCCAATCTGTTTTTTATCCTGCGTTATTTTCTTGATTTTAACATCAGTGATCAGTCCGATATCTTCGTCGGTTAAAATTTTAGTAAGTGCTGATGAGATATCCTGATCTTCTCTAGCTAATATGCCTGATGATTTTTCCAAAATGGTTACTTTACTGCCAAATCGATTAAACATTTGTCCAAACTCAAGCCCGATGTAATTTCCGCCAATAACTACTAGGTGTTCTGGAACAGTTTTAATATCTAAAATTGTTGTCGATGTAAGATAATCAATTTCATTTAACCCTTCGATATCCGGTATGGTAGTTTTTGCACCCGTATTGATAAAAATCCATTCGGCGGTTACTTTTTCTTCACCGCCATTGTTTAGCGAAATAGTTAGTTCTTTTTCAGCACTAAATCTGGCCGTTCCAAATATTAGCTCAAGTCCTTTGGCATTTTTAAGTCCCTTTTCTGATGATGACCTGAACCGGTTTACGATATCGTCTTTCCGCTGCTTTATCTTTTCAAAATCAATTTTGATTGCTCCAACTTCTACGCCCAGTTCAGTTGCTTTTTTGGCTTGATACACGGCCCTTGCGGAAGCGATCATTGCTTTTGTTGGTGTACAACCATCATTAATACACGTACCGCCAACATACCTTTTTTCTATAATCGCTGTTTTTTTGCCTGCTTCGGCAAGCCTTTTGGCCAAAGGAGTTCCTGCCTGACCTGCGCCTATAATTATTGCGTCGTAGTGTTTCATCGGTTTCCAGATTAATAGAATTTGTTTTGTCCAGAAAGATATAACCTAAATGCGAGCCCAATGTTTGGTCATTATTAATTTATACTATGTTCAATTGAGCCATTACCTGTTCCGAATAAAAAAGTTACAAACTATATTCTAAAATCGACGTTAGATAATTGTAGACGTTTAATTGACAAACATAAACCGCAGCCTTATATGCAACCTCAAATAACAGAAAACACGAACCTTACCGTTTTTATCCAGGATGATTCTTCAATTGAAGATAAAAGAGATATTTTATTGAATGGTTTATTAAATGATCTCAATAACGTAACCGAATCTTTTAATTAGCAACCATTATTTCTTACTTTTTGGACTAAATCCTGACCATAAAAAGGTTAAGATTATTTTAATTTTTGGTATTGTCAGGTGAAAGTTGAACCTATTAACGTACTTTTTTAATGCCCTTAATCTCTTAATGGTGGAGAAGGTACCTGGCATTAAATACGAATAACTAAAAATGAAAAGGGCAAACAAATTCATGTTTACCCCTTTCAATCTAAATTAACGCTCTCACGACAAAAGTATAAATTCTTCTTAAACCTCGATGTAACAAATTTATTTACATTAAAGTTAATGTACAATAATCTGTGCCCGGCGAAGGTTATCTGTAGTCTGTAAAATTTTATCCTTTAGTTTTGGATTGTAGACAGGATGTGCTTTTAAGAAATCCTGTACAACAACATTTGCTTCTTTGTTGTTATAACTCGAAAATGTAGCCGCCAACCACGATTGCGGAAAAAATATATCCCCTGTTTTCTGTATCTCTTCCAATAGGTCTAAACTTCCTTTCAGATAATGTATGGATGTTTTTTGCCTGATTGGATGATGCAGGTAAGATAAAGCCGTAGTTACCCAGGCCTCTTTCTGGCGGTTTTTCCGGTCTTTTAAACCATTAAAAAAATTATCTCTTTCCTTAACGTCTAATGATAAAGCAGGCATTAAATAAATCAGCCGGTTTTTACGGTCTTCGTTTTTGGTGCGTGCCAACTGATCTTTTAAGATTGTATTTGCAGTATCTGTTTTAAGGGCCAGTGTTAAAGCTAAGGTGCTATAATCATCTTCCAGCAGTTTAATTCCATTTGGTGCGGTTTGTTTGAGCCAGATATTATACATGCGTTTTCCAGCATCAGCACTCAGGTATACATTCTGATAAGCATTGAACAAAATCTTCTTGTTATTTTGCGTTTGCTGTTGCTCCATTGCATTCCATATTGTTTTTTCCATACTTTCATACATCGCATTCCGTGCTTCAGCAGTAAGAAAAGTCCAGTAAATATTGGCTAGGTATCCCGTAATCAGCCTAAGGTTCATCTCGTTTTTCTCAACCGATAATCCTTGTAAAAATACGTCCAAAAGTTCTTCAGGTTTAGTGCTTTTGCCCGAAAGCATATTCTCATAGGCATTAATATAGGCCGATGCCCGTTCTAACGGGTCAGCAAGATCATAAAGATTTGCCATCATCTCTCTGTCAATTGGAAAAAGGCCATACCCGGCACCGTTTGCATTAAATAAAATATACTGTGGTTTTTGAAGACCTTTTGCTTCAATTAAATCTGTCTTAGCAAGCTTAGCATTTACAACCAAAATCTTATGCTCTGTTGGGTAAGCCAGCTTAACCGTAAAAGATTGTGGCCATACCCGTGGCTGCCCCATCTCACTGCTTTGATTTAAGCTTAAATCGCTTATTTTATCTCCGTTGTATTTAATATCATAGCTAAAAACCGGTCTACCAGGTTCATTTACCCAAACTTTGTTCCAACTATGAAGATCACTTTTGCTATATTTACTTAAAATCGCAATCAAATCATTCCATGTGGCATTGCTATAACTGTATTTTTTCAGATACTCCCTTATACCCTGCTGAAAATTCTGTTTTCCCATCAATAATTCCAATTGACGCATCATGATCGGTGCTTTATGGTAAATTATATTGCCATACATCGACCCGGCTTCTTGTAAGTTATCCAATTGCTGGCGAATGGGATTAGCGCCCTGTGTTCTATCTACCCCATAAGCTGCCGGATAATGATCTTGTAAAAACTTAAGGTCGAAAGTACTTTTGCCCATTAATTTTTCGGTTACCTTATCGGCCATAAAATTGGCAAAAACTTCTTTCATCCAAACATCGTTAAACCATTTCATGGTTACCAGATCGCCAAACCACATGTGTGCGGTTTCATGCGAAATCAGGTTAGAACGCGAAATGAACTGATCTTTGGTTGCACCTTGATCTAAAAACAATGCTGATGCTTTATATTGTACCTCACCAGGGTGCTCCATGCCACCAAACTGAAAATCTGGAATGCTGACAAAACCCACTTTTTGAAAAGGATATTTTATCGCCGTCCAGTCTTCCAAAAAATCAAGAGCATCGCGATGTGCTATAAAAACAGAATCTATACTGAACTTAATTTTGGCTGAATCAGTTTCGCGGTGCAAAAATTCCATTTTATTATTTTTCATTTCCCTATTTACCAGGATGTATTTACCGGCAGTGAAGGAAAATAAATAAGTGGGTAGTTTATCCGAATTATTGAAATGATAGGTGGTCAAATTGCCTTGTACCAGCGAATCTTTTTTAATGGCATTAGCCATTACCTTCCAATCAGTTGGAACGGTTAACGAAAGTAAAAAATTAGCTTTTAAATCGGGTTGATCAAAGCACGGGAATACTGTTCTGGCATGATCAGGAACAAAAAGTGCATACAAAAAATCTTTGTTTCGGTTTAATGATTCGTTACCCGCAATAAACCCGATCTCGATATGATTAGCACCTATTTTTAAATACTCTTGCTTTATTAAGATATGTTCGGCTTTAAAATCAATCGGTATCGTTTTTCCATTAACCGATATTCGTTTTATATGATCTAAATGCTGCTTAAAGTCGACCTGCAGATAAATTAACTTATTTAACTTTAAATCAATACTTTCAATTGAGTGAATTGCCGCTGTTTGTTCTGCTGGAATGCTAAAGTGAAGCTTATATTGAATATTACTTATGGCTGCACTTCTGGAACTTGCCAGTGCAAGCGAAACTCCGGGCTCAACGGCTACGGAATTTGTAGCCTGCTGCGCAAAACAGGTAGCACTTAATAGGAAGAAAAAGCAAAAATATTTGGTAATCGTATTCATCGTATAAAGATTTATTCTCCTTTTATCATTTGTATAATGGTACCATAACTCATCCAAACCATGGTTAATACCACAGCTAAACCTGTTAAGGTTAACCAAAGCGGTTGTTTGTAATTTGCGATAATTTTAGTTCTATAGGCCGCAATAAGCATAATCCCCAATGCAATGGGCAAAATAAAACCATTAATAGCACCTACAGTAAGCAGTATTTTAACGGGTTTACCAATGAGGATAAAAATAATGCAGGAGATAGATATAAAGGCAATTATAATCTCTCTGTTAAACTTTAAGATCAGTGGGTGAAAACTCTTAATAAAAGAGATGGAGGTATAGGCTGAGCCCACTACCGATGAAATACCTGCAGCCCATATAACTACACCAAAAATCTTATATCCTATTTCGCCGCTGGCCAATTTAAAAACCGAAGCAGCTGGATTGGACGGATCTAAAGTAAAACCTTTGCTTACTACCCCTAAAGCGGCAATAAATAACAATAAGCGCATAATAGATGCCAATCCGATGGCACTTAATGCACCTTTATTTACGGCACCTAAGTTCTGAATCCCAGTTTGCCTGGCATCCAATAAACGGTGAGCGCCCGAAAAGGTGATATAACCGCCCACTGTACCGCCCACTATAGTCAAAACTGCCGTAAAACTAAACTGCGTGGGGTTTACTGCCCTTAAAGCTGCTTCTGCCAATGGAGGAGAACTGGTGTAGGCGATAATTAAGGCGAGTATAATTTTAATCAGCCCCATGGTTTTGGCAAAAACATCCATTGCTTTTCCCGCTTCTTTATAAATAAAGATCCCTATAGCCATAATTGCGCTTATTACGGCCCCCTGCCCAACACTAATACCGAATAATACATTTAGTCCTAAGCCAGCGCCAGCAATATTACCAATGTTAAAAGCCAAACCACCCAAAAAAACCAGAAAAGAAATAAAGTATCCTAAACCTGGAAATACCTTATTGGCTATGTCTTGAGCAGGTTTATCGGCAACAGCAATAATCCGCCAGATGTTTAACTGTGCAATGGCATCTAATATAATGGATAGCAATATCACAAACGCAAAACTTGCTCCTAACTGCTGGGTAAAAACTGCGGTTTGGGTTAAGAATCCAGGCCCAATGGCTGATGAAGCCATTAAAAAAGCTGCCCCTAAAAGTACACTCCAATTGTATTTTGGCTTCATATTGCTGGGGCTTTAATTACGATGCCTTCTTTTTGTAACCGTTCAGCTATTAATTTTGCAAAAGCAACAGCATGTTCGCCATCGCCATGCAAACAAACTGTTTCGGCTTTAACCGCAATGCGATTTCCATTTATACTATTTACTTTCTGGTTTAAAGCAAATCCCAATACCTGATTAATGGCATCTTCTTCATTGGTAATTAAAGCATTGTCTGCTGACCGGGGAGTAAGTAAACCATCATCCTGATAACTTCGATCGGCAAAAACTTCTGATGCGGTTACAATCCCCTTTTTTTCAGCTTCATCAATCATCTTACTTCCTGCCAAAGCATATAGGATCAAACCCGGATCGAAATCGTAAACGGCCTGTACAATGGCTCTTGCCAGTGCAACATCTTTTGCAGCCATATTATATAGTGCACCATGCGCCTTAACATGATGCAATTTACTCCCCACAGCTTTTACAAAACCGCTTAATGCACCAATTTGATATAAAGTAAGCTGATAAGCCTCATTTGGGGTAATCTTCATTTCTCTACGACCAAAGCCCTGCAGATCGTGCAAACCAGGGTGCGCACCAATGGCTACCCCTTTTTTTAAGGCTAAAGCTACAGTTTGCTGCATTACAGCCGGATCGCCGGCATGGAAGCCGCAGGCAATATTTGCCGATGAAATGTAGTCCATCAGTTTTTCATCGTTGGGCATGGCATAATTCCCAAATGCTTCTCCCATGTCGCAATTAAGATCGATCGTTTTCATGTTTTAATATATTTAAGGCTTATTGCCGTGGTAATCAATGATAAATCGCGTTCTCGTTCAAAGTAAAGCGCTTCTGCCTCATCTCTCGAAATTTCGGAAAAGCGAATGGCATCACCAGGTTTAAGCTGTGCACATAAAGGCAAATCGACCGCTGCAACATGTGCAATGCGTGGATATCCACCTGTTGTTTGGCAGTCGGCCATGAGTATAACCAAATCGCCACTTCCGGTTACCTGGATAACACCAGGTGTTACTGCCGTGCTGAGCAATTCCTTTTTATCTTTTCTCACTAAAGGCTTTCCCAGTAAATGATAGCCCATGCGATTATTCCTTCTTTCAATGGTATAAAAATTGGTTAAAAATGAGATAATGGATGTTGCATCAAACCAGCTGATTTCATTGGCGAGTACAACTCTAATGCTTTGTCTTTTCTCTGGCAGTAAACTTTCGCGCGAAATGCGCCAATTTGGGTACGTTAACGACCTATTGATTAATTGTTCTAATATTCTTATTGATACTTCGCTATTAATAGCACCGCCGATCAAAACATCTGCCTTTTGCAATGCCCTCCCCTTAAAGCCCCCAAAAGCAGCAGTTAGGTAAGTGCTTTTACTTTCCATTACATCAGGCACATCCCATCCACCAGCAATAGCCAAATAGGTACGCACCCCAATTTCATTATGGATTAGCTTTATAACAGAACCTGCCGGAAAAAACAATGGCTTTTCTGCGGGCATTATTTCATTATTGTAAACTAAGGTTGCACCATCGCCAGAATAAGAAATTAGAACAGGTGTTTCAGCTTTAAATGAAGCATCGGCATAGGTAAACTCAATAGTAGCATTATTATCATCGTTACCAACAGCTTTATTCGCTAATCGGTGGGCCAGTTCATCCATTGCGCCCGATACAGGTACAGCTTGCGAAAGATATCGGTATCGTCCCATATCCTGAATGGTACTTAATAAACCTGGCTTAATGATGCTGATTTTCATACTCATATTTCAGCATAAGCATTAAACTCCTTTATACCAATGGCTTTAAAAGTAACCATATCGCCTCCCTTTAAAAGTGATGGCTGTAAGCGGTTTATATCAAACATCTTTAATGGTGTTCTTCCAATAATCTGCCATCCACCAGGTATCTCCATAGGATAAATACCGGTCTGATTGCCTGCAATCCCCACAGATCCGGTGGGTATTTTAGCATTAGGAACTTCTTTTCTCGGGGTTGATAATCTGGCATCCATTCCGCCCATATAGGCGAAACCTGGCACAAAGCCAATCATAAAAACAATATATTGCCCGGCAGTATGTATATCAATTACCTCAGTTTCGCTAAGCTTGTTTGTGCGTGCTACCGTTAAAAGATCCTGTCCGAAATCGCCTCCATAACATACAGGAATAATCAGCTTGTTAGCTATTGTCCTTGATTTTTCTCTTTTTATATGTGCAATTTTATTTAAGTGTGCTGATACCTTTTCGAAACAAACCTGACCCGGAAGATCTGATGACATCACATTTAAGGGATCGAAAAAAACCGTTAATGTAGTATACGCTGGAACAGTGGTAATTAAACCCGAAAAAGGATTTTGCAACAACAACTGGTTAAAATCAGTAATCAGGCCCAGCAGATCGTTATCGATTGCCGTTCCAAATGTAATTGTTACCGATTTTTCGCTCAGCCCGTAAATTTTTAAGGGGGTGTCTGTTTCAAAATATCCTAGCTGCTCGTTCATAGTAAAAACAGTAAGATTTAACAATAAATGATCTTCATAAAATGGGGCTAACAACTAAACTGCCGCTATAAAAATGATTATATATTATTAAAATCACAAGTTTTGCAAATAATCGCAGCTATTATGTGCAAAAAACAATAAAGAAGGGTTTTCTAAATGGCTATACGGGCATTATTTTGCTCATACCAACGGTTTAAATTCAATATTTTTTTAATTTATCCAATATTTCGAGCTGCCTAAAGGGTTCCACCGAAAGAATTTACTTGATTTTTAGTAATCTATTAAAATGAACAGCAAGGCAAGGACTTAAAAATTCTTTTTCACTATCCGTTCAATCGCCTTGCCCCAAAATTCGCCTAAAGATACGGCGCCTAATTTATTTGGATGCAGGTAAAAAGTGCCAGCTTGCCCCTTTTCAGGAATCAACTCGGTAAGGTGATGCTTTTTAAAATAACCAAATGCTTTTTTATCTCCCACAAAAACATGTTGTGGATTAGTTAAAGCATAATTTGATACAAGGCTATCAATTTTTGGAATGTAAGCCTGTAACCTCAATAGCCCCTCTTCCATATATTTTGAGCTATTATAGGTGTTGGTGCTATACCAGATAGGATGATGTAGCACGACAATGGCCTTGGGAAAATCGGCCAATAGCTTATCCACAATAGTTTTTACATTTTCAATATATCGGTCAGGCGAAACCGGAGCGCCATGCGGTCCTTTTATAGCACTATCGTTGGTACCAAGCTTTAACGAAAAAACCAGCAATGCCTCTTTATCGGTAAATGCATTAGCTGCTTCTTCAACTTTGTTAAAAGTACGGCCAGCACTGGGTAAAAAATCAAGAGTGGTGTAGCCACTATGCCCCTGATTGCTGAATTTAACTTCGTTTATTCCTTTTTGCTTAAGCAAATAAGCTACGGCTACAGCAGGTGGGGCATCAGCAGCATTGGCAATCTGGACACCTTGCGTGATACTATTACCGATAAAAATAATATTGAGATTACGCTCTTTATCCTGTGCAGATAATAATGTGATATTAATTAGTAAAATGCCAATCAATAATAGGTATCTTTTCATCTAGCTCTTTTTATCGGCAACAAATTACTAAATTACTTACTAGTATCAATCTAATTTTTCGCCGGTTCAAGGTCTTTTATCAATTGCAAGAGCTCATCCTGCTCTTCGGCCTCTAATTCGATAATGCCATTGAACATTTCAAAAATCTCATCACGCAGGTTAGCGCGCATTAAGAGATCGATCAGGCGCACAAAAGTTTTCTTCTGATCGGTATTCAAACTACTAAACAATTTAGGTTCTACTTCATATAATGCCTTAATTAAATTAACCAGCACTGGTTTCCTTAATTCTTTTTCTATTTCGGTAGCATAAACCGGAAATATTTCATCCTGCTCGTAAGTTTCAATAAGACGACTGGCGTATTCTTTTAAAAATGGTTTACGTTTACTTTTAAGATATTCCGTTAACGCTTTAATTAGAAACCGGTATTCTGGAGAAGATTTAGCCGCACCAAATATGGCCACCTGTCCTTCGTTTTCAAAACTCTTAAAATCGAAATCGCTAAAAAAATCACTATCGATATAAACACTATGGAAATAATCGTCGCTTTTTTTATTTAGGGTGGTGTAATCTTTATAAATTTCTTCACCACCGGCCGAGAAATAGTATTTAGACAGTTCTTTATGCAGGTTTTCTTTCCAATGAACGTATTTAATCTTAAAAGTAATAGCTGTATCGGGATAGAAAAGATCAAACTCTTCTAAAGTTTTTACATTGCTGCTAAAATCCAATGCTTTGCCATTTACTATAACTGAATAGTTTTTATGCCTGTTCAATTCAATAAACCAACAGAATTCGTTTATCAGAAAAGGAAGT
>Ga0182006_1000239_pt1 | contig 51541 bp, 42 predicted proteins | sample Sormic07211104_1_FD_123022 | JGI IMG/M metagenome (GOLD analysis project Ga0182006, IMG submission 123022) | Rhizosphere microbial communities from Sorghum bicolor, Mead, Nebraska, USA - 072115-104_1 MetaG | ecosystem: Host-associated > Plants > Roots > Rhizosphere | place: USA: Nebraska...
GGGATCTTGAAAGATGATCTGAATGTCTTTCCTTATTCTTTTTAATTCATTCTTTCGCAGGCTACAAAGATCTGTATCATTAAAGATCACTGTGCCCGATGTGGGGTCGGTTAATCTTAAAATGCTTCTTCCAAGGGTGGTTTTTCCACAGCCTGATTCGCCCACCAGACCCAGGGTTTCACCAGGATAAACATTGAAGGTAATGTCATCCACCGCTTTTACATAATTGCTGGCTTTGCCAAACCACCCAGGATTAACCGGGTACCAGGTACATAGATTCCTGACCTGGAGGAGTGGGGGCTGGGCATAGAGTTGCGCTCTTCGCGCTTCTATTTCTGCCGTGGTATAGGCATTGGCTTCCAGCAGGTGCTGGATAGGCTGGTCCTGTTTACCTTCGAGAAAATCGGCTATTGTTGGTAAAACTTTAAGTACTCTGCAGGGGCTTGGTCTGCAAGCCAGTAATCCTTTGGTATAGGGGTGCTTCGGATTTTTAAAAATTTGTTCTACTGTACCCTGTTCTACAATTTTTCCTTTGAACATGACTGCAACTTCATCTGCAATCTCACTCACTACACCGAGATCATGAGAGATGAAGATCATCGCCATATCTCTTTCTTCTTTGAGCTTGGCCAGCAATTGCAATATGGTTTTTTGTACCGTAACATCTAAAGCTGTGGTAGGCTCATCTGCAATAAGGAGGTCCGGATTGCAGCTCAGCGCCATGGCGATCATGACCCGTTGTTTTTGTCCGCCCGATAACTGATGCGGGTAGCTGTTAAAAATACGTTCGGGCTGAGGCAGCTGTACTTCTTCAAATAACTGGAGAGTATGCTGTTTGGCAGCCTCTTTACTTAATTTCTGATGTAGGATAACGGCCTCGATAACCTGATCTCCACAAGTGAAAACGGGATTGAGTGAGGTCATGGGTTCCTGAAAGATCATGGAGATCTTATTTCCACGGTATTTTCGGATCTCTTCTTCCGAAAGATTAAGCAAATTGATGGTTTCAAACTCAATATCACCTTCAACCCGGGTGCTCCGGGGATTGTGAAGCCTCATGATGGAGAATGAGGTTACCGATTTTCCTGAACCAGATTCCCCTACAATTCCAAGAACCCTTCCTTTTTCAAGGGTGAAATTGATCTGGTTTACAGCCGGAGTCCAGGATTTGTCCTCTTCATTCAGGAACTGGACGGCGAGATTTTTTACGTTTAACATCAGATTACCAAGATAAGGAAATTTATCCCTCAAATTCCGTCAGTTTCTTCTATTTTTGTGCCATGGAAAGAGAAATTCTGGATACTAAGCGTAAAGCCTTAAAGATCAATTTAGATCCTAAAATTTACGGAACTTTTGCAGAAATTGGAGCAGGCCAGGAAGTGGCACGTAATTTTTTTACCGCTGGAGCGGCTTCAGGCACGGTTGCTAAAACCATGTCGGCATATGATATGACATTCAGCGATGCGATTTATGGCGCTGAAGAGTCGGGCAGGTATGTAAGCCAGTCCCGCTTAAGTAAAATGTTAAACCATGAATATGGTTTATTGAATGAGAGGTTAAGTGGTGAAAAATACGACGACAGGACGTTTTTTGCTTTTGCGGATACGGTTACAACCTTAAATTACAATAAATCGAATGATCCGCATGGCTGGATTGGAATTAAGTTCCAGTCTGAACCCGGTGGTGAATCCAATGAAATTGTATTCCATGTAAGGTTATTGGATACGGATTCTGCCTTACAGCAAAACGTTCTGGGAATAATTGGTGTGAACCTGGTATATGCTGCGTTTTATTTCCATCATGATCCAAAAACGATGATTGAGTCTTTAGCAGACAATTTGACTGTGGGTTCTGTAGAAATTGACCTGATCTCCGTGAACGGTCCCGCGTTTAAAGAGGTAAACAATATTTTGCTGAACTTGTATCTGATTGTTAAAGACTTTTCCAGTGCGGCCATTTTTGACTCCCTTGGACGGCCTTGCTTACCCAAGGATCTCCTGTATAAAAAGGACATTATGATTCTGCGGACAAAATATGCGCAGAAATCAAATCCGAACTTCAGTATGTTAAATAAGGCTGTTGATCAGTTTGTACGTACAGAGAATGTAAAAAAGGATAATTTGAGTGTATTGATTGAAGTACTGCTTTCCAATGTTCTATCTGAAGACGAAAACTGGACCGAGAACCTTGACCTGCGCGCGGTGGCTAAAAGGGCAGAGGAGATGTGTAATACTGGTAACCTGGTGATCGTATCGAACTTTGCAAGGCATAATAAGCTGGCAAAATACCTGGACAGGTGCAAACCAAAAAGTGTAGGGATCTCAACCAATATCAATAACCTGAAATTTGTATTTAACTCCAGCAATTTTGGCGATAATTATTCGAGCATGTTGTTGAGTTATGTAAGTGATATGTTCAGTAAAAATGTGAAGCTTTTTGCTTATCCTTTCCTGGACAAGAAAACCAGCGAAGTGATCACCAGTGCAAACATGCCGGTTACACCGGATGCAAAACCTTTATTCGATTTCCTGATCATTAATGGATATATTACCGATATCAGAGATTACAGTGAAGGGGATGTGAAAACAGTTTAGTGTCTTTTGCGACTTTAATATTTAACGAAGAAGGCCCTGCAAAATTTGCGGGGCCTTCTTCGTTAAATGTATTTTTGTCTGATGATTTCTAGAACTTATAGGCTAAAGTTGTAACAAACTGACGTGGAGGAATAGGATTCACACTGTAGTTTTCATGAACATAATAGTTCAATACATTCGTGATGTTCGAGATCTTACCAAGTAAGGATAGTTTTTTCCAGCTGTAACCTGCAGAGAAGTCAAGTGTTGTAAACCCTTTAAGTGGAATGATACCAGTAGAAGTATTTGCCTTATTCGTATTTCTTCCACCGTTGCGGTCGCCAGTGTAAAATGCAGACGCACCCAATTTAAGTCCTTTAAGATCCCCGGAGCCAAATGTATAGAATAAGCTTCCATTTGCAGTGTTTTTTGTCGTTCCAACTATGCGTTCACCTTCTACAATACCACTAATAATAGTCTCTTTTTTTGTTTTGGGATCTACATATACCCTGGTGTCAGAGGTGCTTGTATAACGCATATAATTATAGCTATATCCCGCAATAAAGTTTAAACCCTCAACAATGGTACCTGTGATGTCGATCTCAAGACCATCGCTGGCCGTTTTACCTGTAAATTCTTTAAGATTTGTGTCTCCGTTAGGCGCGCCCTGTAAATTAAGTTCAGCTGTTTGTGCAAACCGGTTGTTGAGGATCTTGTACCAGGTTACATTGGCTGACAATCTGCCTTCCAGAAAATCATTTTTAACACCTGCTTCAAACTGCTTAATAATAGATGGTCTCATTGGGGCATTGGTAGCCACGTCGATTCCTGCATTTGAAGTAAAGTTATTGGCATAACTTACATATAGAGAAGTTGTTTTGAGCGGTTGATAAATTAAACCGACTTTAGGAGAAAACGCTTTATCTACTTTAGCATCTCCAGTCGTTTTAGCATTACTACCATCTGCTATTGTATTTACAGTTGTTGTTGGTGTCTTTTGATACGTCCATCTTATACCAGCTAAAACTTTAAATTGCTCTGTTAAAGCAACCATGTCCTGTACAAATCCACCCATTCTATAAACAGGAGCTTTGGTGTTTGTAAGCAGTGTTGTTGCAGGCGTATTAAAGTTTGTTGGTTGATTAAATGTAGAAGGATCCAGAATATTTACCTGATCGTAATATTTTGTATCTGTACCATTTAAGTTTACTGTTTTTGTATTGGGATTGCTAAAAGCACCAGTAGTGGTGTTGGATTGATCCGCATCTACACCAGCTAGAAAAGTGTGGGCGATTGATCCCGTTTTAAAAGATCCGTTTAAGTTAATTTGTTCATTGTAAGTAAACTCTTTGATATTAGACCGGGTAAGAGAACGGTACCAAATTCCTTGTGCATCTGCAAATGGTCGCTCAGAAGAAAAATAGTTTCTTTTGTATGACTGTAGGGATGCAATTGCATTTAACTTCCAGTTGTCATTAAACCGATGGTTTAAATTAACCTGTGCGGTAGAGGTATTTGTTTTATTATATGCCCAGTCTGTGTTGATGTATACGTTTCTTCCTAGCGGAGACAGTTTGTTTGCAACCGTACCTATACCAAAGTCAGGAGTGTAATCACTTTTTAAATAATCTCCCTGAACCAATAACTCAGTATTATCGCTGATTTTATAAAGTAGAGATGGATTAACATAGATTCTTTTAGAATCAACATGATCTCTAAAGCTTCCAGCCTTTTCATACGTTCCAATTACACGGAAAGCCAGCTTTTTAGAGATCGGGCCATAAAGATCCAATGTTGGCTTATATAAATCATAACTTCCAACACGCATGGAAACTTCACCACCATATTCGAATTTAGGCTTTTTAGTCACCATGTTTACAACGGCTCCGCCACTAACTCCTCCATATAATAAGGCTGCGCTTCCTTTTAATACTTCAACAGATTCCAGTGTACTGGCTTCCGGCATACCACCAATAGTTGTTCTTGCGCCATTTTTAAAAACGTTATTGGAGCCCAAACTATAACCACGTGCAAAAAAATTCTCACCAACAGAACCGCGGTTAGCCCCCAAAGATACCCCGTTTACATTCTTTAAAACATCAGCCAAACGGTTAACTTGCTGGTCCTGGATGACCTGACTGCCAATGATCTGAACAGCCTGAGGCAGATCTCTGGGTGCGATGGCGATTTTACCCAGGTTCACCGGTTTCTGATTTGGCGTTTTGTAACCATTGATGGCTACCTCATCCAATTGAGAAGCGGATTGCGAGATGGAGAAGCTGATCTCTGCAGTTTGCCCGGCAACAACGTTGACAGATTTCTCTTGCGAAGCGATACCAACAGCCGATATTTTGATCATATAACTTCCTGGCTTTACATTTTTAATAGAAAATGCACCATCTTCATCTGTTACCGCAGTTTTTCCTGCATTTTTCAGGCCTACGCTTACATATCCGGCAGGTTTGCCATCACTTGTTTTAATTGTACCAATAATCTTACCTGTGTTTTGTGCATACACAGCAGATTGGAAAGCGAAAAGGATAGCGAGGAAGCTAAATAATTTGTAGATATGTGGCATATTGTTATTAAGATTAATTCTAATTGGCCGCAAAGATAGAATCTACTTTGACTTTGACAAAATTATTTAGAATTAAAATAAATAAGACTAATAAAAAAATTGAATATCAGATATCAAGACAATGTCATTTGTCATTTGTTTATTGGTATATCGGAAAAAGTCGATATATATTTGTGCCATGAATCATTTAGATGTCTTTAAGGCACTGTCCAATAAAGCAAGGTTACAGATTTTACAATGGCTGAAAGATCCGGAGGTACATTTTCCTGATCAACCTGGATTTGAATCTGGTGTATGTGTCGGACAAATCCAGCAGAAGGCAGGACTAACACAGTCTACGGTTTCCGAGTACCTGTCTATTCTTCAGCGTGCCGGGTTGATCGAATCGACCAGAGTAGGACAGTGGACTTATTATAAAAGAAATGAGAAAGCTTTTATTGAACTCACACAGATTATACAAAAAGACTTATAAAAAAATAATATGAATACAGACAGTTTATTTAGGCCGTTTAGCCTTAAATCTTTGAATATCAAAAACAGAATTGTCATGGCTCCAATGACGCGTTCCTTTTCGCCTGATGGTGTGCCTACACCAGAAGTGGCAGCTTATTACAGGAAAAGAGCAGCCGGTGAGGTTGGACTGATCTTGTCAGAAGGAACCGTTATAGAACGTATTTCTTCATCCAATGATAAAAATATTCCCCATTTTTATGGAGAACAGGCATTGGCAGGATGGCAGAGTGTAATAGAGAATGTTCACCAGGCTGGAGGACAAATGGGCCCTCAGATCTGGCATATGGGCGTTATGGATAACCACCATTCCGGATGGGTACCTTCTGCACCTTTTGAAGGACCTTCGTCTTTTAATAAACCTGGTTTTGAGAATGGAAAAGCAATGACAGAATCTGATATTGCAGATACCATTGCCGCTTTTGGACGTGCTGCTGCAGATGCCAAAAGACTAGGTTTTGACTGCGTTGAAATTCACGGTGCACATGGTTATTTAATTGATCAGTTTTTCTGGACAGGAACCAATAACCGGAAAGATCAGTACGGAGGGGAAACTTTGGCTGAAAGAAGTCGTTTTGCTGTTGAAGTCATCAAGGAAGTAAGAAAGCAGGTTGGAGAAGATTTCGCTGTGATCATTCGTCTTTCACAATGGAAACCTCAGGATTATACCCACCAGCTGGCTAAGACACCTGCCGAACTTGAAGCCTGGTTAAATCCTATGGCTGATGCAGGTGTAGATATTTTCCATTGCTCACAACGCCGTTTCTGGGAACCTGAATTTGAAGGTTCCGATTTGAATTTTGCAGGCTGGGCCAAAAAGATCACCGGGAAATCAACGATAACTGTAGGGTCTGTAGGCCTTAGCGGTGAGTTTTTAGCTGCTTTTGCAGGAGAGAGTTCGCAACCAAGTTCACTGGATGAATTGGTGAGAAGGATGGACCGCGGAGATTTTGATCTTGTGGCTGTGGGAAGACCATTGCTTGCAGATCCAAATTGGGTGCAAAAGATTCATCAAAACAAAACAGATGAATTGAAAGGCTTTAGCAGAGAGGCTTTAGCACAATTGATTTAAGCATAAAAGGGGGCCTTAATCCAGGTCCCCTTTCTATTTTATACAAGATATTTATACTTGATAAACCTTTGGAACGACAATAGCCATCAGTCTGTCAGGATGTTCCAATGGTTTAAATCCAAACTGGGCATATAAACCGTGTGCATCCTGTGTAGCCAGCATATATCTCCTTAAGCCCTGAAGGTCTGGATGAAAAAGCATCAGCGACATCAATTTTTTAGATAAACCCAAACCCCGGTGTTCTTCCAGGACATATACATCGGCCAGATAAGCAAAAGTGGCTTTGTCTGTGATCCATCTTGCGAAACCAATTTGTTTGGTGTCCTTATAGATTCCAAAGCATAAGGAATTATCTATAGACTTTTGAACGGTTTCCAGCGGAATTCCCTCTGCCCAGTAAGACTGGGTACTCAAATAATGGTGTACTGATATTTGATCAATTTTTTGAACATCGTCTGAAAAAATATATCCATTTTCTATAATTTCCATTCTTTGTTATTGGTTTTTAAGACATTAAACCGTCATTAGTTTCTCATATTGATATATTGCAGCGGCTGACCGAAATCTTCCTTCCTGCACAAAGAAATTACAGCCTGAAGATCGTCAATGCTTTTGCTTTGAACCCGAACCTGATCATCCATCATTGAAGCTTGAACTTTCAACCCGCTTGCTTTAATCTTTGCAACGATTTTTTTTGCGGTTTCTTTGTCAATCCCTTCTTTTACAGATATTTCCTTTCTGATCATATTGCCTGAAGCGTATTGTTCTTTGCCAAAGTCAAGGCTCTTGGCGTCCAGATTTTGCTTGATCATCCGGGAGATAATGGCGTCCTGTATGGCTTTTAACCGCATGTCGTCTTCTGTAACGATAGTGATCACGTTGGTCTTTTTATCATGGTCTATCGTACTCTTAGAATTGTTGAAATCATAACGGTTCAAAATCTCTTTTTTAGCGTTGTTCATCGCATTGTCGAATGTTTGGGCGTCTACTTTACTTACAATGTCAAAAGTGGGCATGATAATAGCTTTAATATAAAAAAATGTTAAATTAGTTAATAATTGATTATCCATAACTTATACGTTTATTATGAAAACCAAGAAATCAAAAGTGCAAAAAAAAGTTGCTAAAAAGGCAGCAAAAAAAGAATTAGAAAAAACTTTGACTGAAAAGTTCCTGGAAGTAATCAGTCATCTCGGTCATGATGCAGAGAAAATCGCCGCAGATATCACTAAAGCGAGCAAATCGGTAGCCGAAAAGCTTTCTAAAAAATTGCAGGAAGTTAAAGAATCAGTAACCAGTAAGACGGAAGAGGTTGTAAAGAAGAAAGACAAGGTTGCAAAAAAAGCGTCTGTTAAAAAAGCACAGGTTTCTAAAAGTGTAAAAAAAGCGGAAAAAGTAGTGGAAAAAGTTGCTGCCAAGGCGAAACCTGTGGCACAAAGCGTTAAAGTAACAGCCATTGCTACAGAAGAGAAAGTAGCAAAGGCTATAGCAAAGCCAGTTGCAGCTGTTAAAAAAGCAGTGGCTGCTCCAAAAAAAGCCCGTGTAGCAAAAGTTGCAGGTTCAGCTAAACCAGCTGTTACTAAACCAGCTGTTGCTAAACCCGTTGCGGCTAAACCTGTCGTTGCTAAATCTGCAGCACCAAAAGCAAGTGCCGTGAAAAAAACTGCGGCAGTTAAAACCACGCCGGCAAAACCAGCAGCCAAAACCGCAGTTGCTAAAACACCCGCTGCTAAAACAACTGCGGCCAAGCCAGCTGCGCCAGCTCCAGCCGTATCAAAAACAGCTACAGAAAGCCCAGCTGTTGTCAAAACTCCGGAGGCTGCTGAAAAGGAAGCCGAAGCAGCTAAATAAGGTTAAATTAGTTTTATGTTAATTCCTCGATAATTAACAATGATTTAACATTAGAATTTGCAGTTTTGACTATCCCCGGTCAAACGGGGAATTGATACATATACATGACTAAGAAAAAGGTTCCTTTTTTAAACAGAGAGATTAGCTGGCTATATTTTAATGAGCGGGTTCTGCAGGAAGCCGCCGATGAAAGCGTCCCTTTAATAGAACGAATCAAATTCTTGTCTATATTTTCTTCAAACCTGGAAGAGTTTTACCGCGTCAGGGTAGCAACCATGACGCGGCTTACCAATTTGAATGATAAGACGAAGGCACTTCTTGGTTTTAACCCCAAAAAGGTACTCAACGAAATCAAAAACATAGTTGTAAAGCAGGAACGTAAGTTTGAACAGCTTTTTCAGGCAACTTTGATTAACGAACTGGCTCAGAACCGTATTTTTATCTTAAATGATACCCAGCTCAATGTGGCAAGGGGTGAATTTGTCCGGAATCATTTCAGAGACCGGATCTTATCTAACCTGGTTCCCATCATGATTGATCTGGATAAGCCTTTTCCGGAGCTTAAAGACCGCAACCTGTACTTTTTGGTGCGCTTGTCTAAAAAAGGCTCTAAAAAGAACCAGAAATATGCGCTTATTGAACTGCCTAATGATCTTCCCCGGTTCCTGGTCTTACCGGAAACGAATGGATTAAAGTTCATTATCCTGGCAGAAGACATCATCAAGTATTGCCTGGATGATATCTTTTATGTTTTCAATTATGATGAAATTGAGGCCTTTTCGATACAGGTTACCCGCGATGCGGAGCTGGATATAGACAAGAACATCAGCGATAAGTTTATAGAAGAATTAAAAACAAGCCTCGATAAACGTAAAAAGGGTAAACCCATGCGTTTATTGTACGATACAGAGATGCCCTTCGATATGTTGAGCGTACTGGTTTCCAAAATGAAAATTGAGGCCGAAAGCCTGATTCCTGGTAACCGGTATCACAGGTTTGGTGACTTTATCCGCTTCCCAAATGTAGGCTCTGCAAGTTTGGAGTATCCGCCAACGGTACCACTTAAGGTTGCCGGTTTGCACCGTACCGAAAGTATCATCAATAAACTGGCAGAGCGCGATTATCTGATCAACCTGCCTTATCAGTCTTACGATTATATCATCTTGTTTTTAAGAGAAGCGGCCATAGATCCTAAAGTTACAGAGATCAATATTACCCTTTATCGTTTAGCGGAAAACTCGAGGGTGGTAAATGCGCTGATCAATGCAGCAAAAAATGGTAAAAAAGTGAATTGCCTGGTCGAACTGAAAGCGAGATTTGATGAAACCGCCAATATTTACTGGTCTAACAGGTTGGAAGAGGAAGGTGTTAATGTAAATTATGGTTTAACAGACTATAAAGTGCACTCCAAGATCTGCCTGGTGAAAAGAATGGAACGCGGAAGGGCCGTATATTATGCGAATCTGGCCACCGGTAATTTCAACGAAAAAACCGCCAAACTCTATTGCGATCACAGTATTTTTACCGCTAAAAAAGAGATCACTTCCGATCTTTTGAAATTGTTTACCGCTTTAAACAAAAAGACAGTAACTAAAGGTTTTAAACACCTCATCGTTTCTCCACTGGAATCCAGAATAAAATTCTATGAATTGATAGACCGGGAAATCCGGCATGCAAAAGCTTCCAAACCTGCTTATCTGATTCTGAAAGTCAACAGTCTGGCCGATGAGGGTATCGTAGAAAAACTATATGAGGCAAGCAATGCAGGTGTAAAAATAAAGCTGATCGTGAGAGGAATTTGTTGTCTGATTCCGGGAATGAAGGGCTACAGTGAGAACATTACCGTAGTCAGCATTATAGACAAGTTCCTGGAGCATGCGAGGGTATTTATATTCGGTAATAACGGCAAAGAAGAAATGTTCCTGTCTTCGGCCGACTTAATGAGCCGGAATTTTGAACACCGCGTGGAAGTTGGTTTTCCTGTACTGGATCCCGAAGTTCGGCAGGAAATCAGAGACATCATAGAGTTTCAACTTCAGGACAATGTTAAAGCCAGGGACATCACTAAGCTGAACAACAATAAATACCATAAGAACAGATTAACAACTAAAGTAAGGGCGCAGGTTCAGACTTATAACTACTTAAAAAATAAACACCAGTAAATTCATGTTAAGATACGCTGCTATAGATATTGGCTCCAATGCGGTCAGGTTACTGATCGCCGATATTACAAAAGACGAGACCGGATATGGTTTTAAGAAAAACACCTTAGTCAGGGTTCCGTTACGTTTGGGAGACGATGCCTTTCTTGACCAGAAGATATCAGACAGGAAAATTGAAGATTTATTAAAGACCATGACGGCTTTTAAGAATCTGATGGATGTTTACCATGTTACAGAATACCTTGCCTGTGCAACTTCAGCCATGAGGGAAGCTTCAAATGGAGCAGATATTATAGCCAAAGTAAAAAAGCAAACCGGACTTACACTTGAAATTATAGAAGGTCAGCGCGAAGCCAATATCATTTATTCCAATCATATTGAGCAGACCCTGGATGCTAAAAAGAGCTACCTGTATATTGATGTAGGCGGAGGTAGTACAGAACTATCTGTTTTTGTGAATAAAGCACCTGTGGCTTCCAAATCCTTTGATATTGGTACCATTCGGATACTGGACAACCAGGACAAAGAGGAAACCTGGGAAGAAATGCGGATATGGGTAAAAGAGCAAACCCGTAACTATAAGAATCTGGCTGGCATAGGCACTGGAGGGAACATCAATAAACTCTTTAAAATGTCTAACGAAAAAGAGGGTACACCACTTACTTTTCTGAAGTTAAAATCGATGTACAATCAGCTCAATAGTTATTCTTTAAAAGAACGGATCAATCTGGTGGGCTTGAATCCCGACCGTGCAGACGTCATTATACCTGCTTGCGAAATCTATATCACTTTGCTGAAATGGACCGGCATTAAACAGTTGTATGTACCAAGAGTTGGTATGGCAGACGGGATCATTAATCTGCTGATCGAAGAAAATCTGAGCTAGAGGTAAATGAGAGCGAGATAAACCCCGTGGTGGCTAACACTGTGCGGGTTCGTGGAAGCATAGTCAGGATATACACCATCTTGATGAAGAGATATTCTAACCTCTATCTCCTTCAATAGGGATGGGTTTGGGCTGGCCAGTGAATGGATCATCTCCTCATTTACTTCACTTTGGGTGTAGTACATGCAATTTTCTACAGACACAAAGCCACTGGAACAGCCAGGTTTAAGGGTTTGTATCGTTGTTTCCAGAGCAGCAGGAGCATAAGTCCTTTGACCTGTTTTTCTGGAATGTATTTTATAGGCAGCTTCTTTCATGCTCCAGAACAACCAGACGAGTTGATTGGCATGTTCACTTTCCCTGATCAGCAATTGTTCTTTTTCAGAGCATATTTTCTGCAGATAACCTTTCCGCATCCAGTTGCTTTCTGTTGCTGCGAGCCGCAAGTCTACGATGTCATTCCCGGCCAGCCTCATGGAGTTTGTTTTCTATAATTTCAATGGCCGCACGTACACTGAGCATTTTTTCCATCGATAAATTGTCAATTTCGATTCCAAATTCTTCTTCCACATCCAGTACAACATCTACCAGATTTGCAGAGTTGATCTTCAGGTCTTTCAGGAAATCGGTATCTTCGTTAATGCTGTCCAATGCTTCCTTATTTTGGGTGTAGTTGGAAACAATGACTTTCAAACGGGAGAGCAATTCTTCTTTATTCATGATCTATATTTTTTAAAGATGATACAGGCATTAACATCGCCAAAGCCAAAACTCGCCTTTGCAAGATATTCTATAGGGTGGGGATGATAATGAAGAGGGATTTTTTGGGGATCTATCTGGGCTGCGATATCCGGATGGAGATCCTCACAGTTGATGTTGGGGAATAAAAAACCTTCAGCTATCTGAAGAACCGAAGCGACACATTCCATACTGCCTGAAGCGCTTAATCCATGTCCGGTCATACCCTTCAGGGCGTTAATATATGGGAAATGCTCCCCTGAACGCCCCAAGGCAGTACACCAGTTCCTGATCTCGGTGCTGTCCATTATCGTCGCTGTTAAATGTCCGTTGATCACATCAATCTGATCTGCATGCAGACCCGTGTTTTTTAAGGCAGAACTGATGCAGTTTTGTACAGCTTTACTATTCGGCGCGGTCATCGTACCAGTGCCTCTTTGTCCGCCAGAATTGATGTGGCCGCCCAATACTTCTGCATAAATTACAGCCCCGCGTTCAACAGCGCTGTCCAGTGATTCCAGCAGCAAGGCACCTGCACCACAAGCCGGTACAAATCCACTTGCAGAGAGGCTCATCGGTCTTGAGCCCCTTTCAGGCGTTTCATTGTGCTTATAAGTGCAAACTTTCATGGCATCAAAACCTGCCCATATATAAGGGCCGCCGTCACTGGTGCTTCCGGCCAACATGCGTTTTGCTTTTCCAGACTGGATCCGCTCAAAGGCTATGAGTACACTTTCTGCACCGGTTGTACAAGCCGAAGAGTTGGTACTGACCTGATTGCCTAAACCCAGTTTTCCACCAAGGTAGGCACTGACGCCACTGGCCATGGTCTGCATCACGGCGTTACTGCCCAGTTTGCGGACCTGTTTTTCGTCAATTTTATAAATCGCTTCCCTGAATTTTTCTATGCCAGAGGTTCCGGCACCGAAAATAGTACCGCTGTCCCAGTCCGGATCTTCCTCTCTTTCCAGAGAGAGCCCGGCATTTTTCCAGGCCTCGATACCAGCAATTATGCCATATAGAATGCCTTCGCTGTTAAAGTTCCGAAGTTCAAGTTCTGTAAAACAGCTTGAAATAAGTTCAGTGCTCAGTTCCGGCCGTCCGGCAATCTGGCAGGAAAACTGAAGGTCCTGTAATTGGCTATGGTATTTAATTCCGGACCTGCCATTTTTGATGGCCTCTATGAACATAGGAATTCCTACGCCATTTGGAGCTACAATGCCAAGTCCGGTGACAACAACCCTGTTAGCCATTTAATTTTGTGGTAACCATACCGGATAAAGTTCCTTTACAAACCACATCACCAGCTTCGTTCTTCATTTCTACTTTGCAATGCAGTTTTTTGAAACGGAAATAAACCTTTTCAGAAACCACAGTTACTTTCTCCCCCGGGAAAACAGGCTTCATAAAATCAATAGCTGTAGAAGTGAGCATAACATGACTGGAAGCGGCCGAATCAATATAACCGCTCAGATAAATGCCCAGACAAACCAATCCAATCTGTGCCATTGTTTCAGTAAGAATTACACCAGGGGTAACAGGATGGTCCTTGAAGTGGCCTTTGTAAAAATCCAGGTCTTTGTTAAACGTATAAGTTCCTGTTGCACCATTTTCATCAATGGTAAGCAGATCATCAACAAATAAAAATGGGGCACTGTAGGGTAATTTTTCTAAAATTTCTTGTTTGTTCATCATATAAATTTTTGTTTTACCACTGTAACAGTATTCTTTGCGCAGAAAAGCCAGGACCAAAACTCAGCATTAATCCTTTTTCTCCTTTTGATGGTTTTTTGTCCATAAAGCGTTCCAGAACATATAAAACAGTGGCACTTGACATATTTCCGTACAAACGTAACACTTCTTTTGTATCCTCTATATTTTTATCTTCAGCAGCAAACAAAGATTCTACCATTTGCACTATTTTTTTTCCTCCGGGATGAAAGATCAGGTGGTCGATGTCCTGAATACTTAGATTATTCTTTGCAAGGAAGGGGTGGATGATCTGAGGAAAGTGTTCTGCAATAACTTTTGGAACATCAATATCCAGGACCATTTTCAATCCGGTATTGGTTAAAGCAAAGCCCATCATCTGTTCAGCATGGTAAAAGTGGTACATCGCTTCGTCCAGAATTTCCGGTCCCTCATCTGCTTCGCACGAAGACATGAGGACGCAGGCTACCCCATCTCCAAATATGGCTGCACTAACAATATTGGCCATAGAAAAGTCTTCCAGCTGAAAGGTCGCTGTGGGAGATTCTACCGCCACTACGGCTGCGCGTTTGCCAGGATTTGCTTTTAAAAAGTTTTTGGCGTAGATCATTCCTGACACGCCAGCGGCGCAACCCATTTCTGTAACCGGAAGGCGGACCACATCTTGCCGCATCTGCAATTTGTTGATCAGATAGGCGTCTAAAGAGGGAATCATGATCCCGGTGCAACTTACAGTGATCAGGAAATCTATATCACCGGCCTGCCATTTTGCTTTCTCTAACGCGCCTGCAACACATTTGGCCGATAATCTTATTCCTTCTCTGATATAGATAGTATTGCGCTCTTCAAAGGAGATGCTGGAAAAAACCTCTTCAGGAGAGAGAAAGGAATAACGTCTGTCTACAGCAGCGTTTTCAAAGATCTTTTTCACCTTCCTGATAAAACGCTCTTCTTTTCCTGCCAGCCAGCCATCCAGGAAGGGTAGGATCTCAGCAGTTTCCCTGGAATGCTCGGGTATTTGTTTGCTAACCGTTATTACTTTAGTGCTCATAAGTCTGAATAATCCATTGATATCTAAATGCCCACTTCCATTGAATACGGTCATGCTTGAAGTAAAGTTGCTTTGAAAAGGTTTGCAGGTCTCTTTTTTTAAACCCCTTAAGTATAGAAATCAACCCATCTTCTCTAGACATGTCATTTAATCCGAACACAAAACAGAGCGCTTTAAACAAATAATAAGCGACAGAACTTCTGTGCAGATCATTGATAACAATGCCCATCCGGCTAAGTTTGGAAAAAGCACCTAAAAGAAACAGAATCTCCTGATCTGTGAAATGATGCAGGGTCAGGGTACACAATATAATGTCATAAGTGCTCTCTTTATTCATCTCTTCAAAGATATCTGCAGTTCGATAATGAATGTTTTTGTAGTTTCCAGATAGTTTTTCCGCGTGTTGTACGGTATAAGGATTCGCATCTATACCAAGCAGCTCCATGGCCAGACCTTGCTTTGCCGCAAAATCTGCCAGGGTTCTGAGCATATCTCCATTTCCACAGCCCACATCCAGTACACGGATAGGCGTTTTGCTTTTAGTTTTGATCAGTTTTTTAACACCTTGTAAAGTCACTTTATTCCCACCCAGTAACTGATTGATCTTTGCAATCTTATCCAGCGCATCTCTCAGGATTTCACCCTCCATCTCAAAATCATCCATCATCTCTATGGCCTCGCTTCTGCGGCTGGTATTAATCATAAGAAGGTGGGGGAGTTAAAGGTTGACCATGGGTTCTTTTGATCATTTGAGGCAGAAGAGAGGGGAAACGGATCAACGTGGACATGGCCATGTCAGATAACGTTTCTTTTAAAAGAAGAGAAGACAATCTTTTACCGAAGGCCAGGCGTTGTCCAAAATTAGCTTTCCACTGCATGCTGTAACTTTTTTCCAATTGCAACTGATCAACAATTCCATATTGCTGTACAATCAGCTCGGCACATATTTTTGCGCTGTGGATAGCCATTCCCATACCGTTACCGCAAAGCGGATGAATAAGCCCGGCAGCGTCTCCAATCATCAGGATATGGTCTTTCACCAGCTCCTTCTTTTCAAAGCTGATTTGCGCAATACTGAGCGGACTTTCAAAAGTCAGTTCTGTATGTTCAAAAAGATATTTAAGGTGTTTGTTTTTAAAAAGTACCTGTTGTTGAAAGTCTTCCATGTTCTGGTATTTTTTAAACTGATCGTATGCTGTAAGATAACAAATATTAATCAGATTGGTTTCGACTTTCGATACGCCACAATATCCGCCCCTGAAATTATGAAGGGCTACCAGATTGTCATCAAATTCACCTCTGTAATGGGCCTTTACAGCGAGCCATGGTGATTGTTGATTGATGAAATGGCGGTTAAGCTTTTTGTCGAGCGATGATCTTTTACCAAAGGCACCAATAAGCAGTGGCGTGTGGTGGGTTTGCTGATTTGTTTTTAGACTAAAAGTCTGACCGGAATAGGTGATGTCCAGGATCTTTTCGTTCAGGATTTTACATCCCTTGTTTAAAGCTTTGGAATATAGAAAATGATCGAAGGCAGCCCGGCTAAGTCCAAATCCGCCAAGTGGCAGATTGCATTCTATCTGCCTGCCTTTAACTGTAGAAACTTGTAATCGTGTAATTTCTTTAGGCTGGAGAATTCCAGGATCTGCATCAAGCCACTGCAGATAAGGAAGTACTTCGTTCGAAATGTACTCTCCGCATACTTTATGTTGTGGATAAGTGTTTTTTTCAATAACGGTAACCTCGAAACCTGCTTTTAGTAAATGGAGTGCACAGGTTAACCCTGCCAATCCGCCACCCGCTATTATGATATTGTTATTGGCCTGCATATCTAAAAATACGCAAAAAGCAGACCCTTAATATTTTTGTACAAAAGAAATTGGCTTAAAACCTGTTTATTTTTAGAAATCGTAGCATTTTAACCCGCGGTCCCTTCTCAGGTTAGGGCGGCTGATGTAGAAACCTACAGAGATCTCATGACTGCCATAATTATAATTCCGCAAGCCATTCAGGGAATAGTCGTAGGAATAACCGATTCTTAAATTGGGCGTAGCGAAAAGTTCCAGAATCAATCCCATTGCACTTTCTTTTGGAAGATCGCTTTGCAGGTTGCTTTTGTTGTATAGGCTTACCGAAGTTCTGTAAAATGCACCTACCCATACTCTTTCTTTAACGAGCAGAAAAGCATTTAAATCCAGGGAGGTAGGGCCTTTGACATCATCTTTTAGAAGAACAACGGGTTTTAACCTGAGGTCATCTGAAACCGGAAATTGCGCCCCGGCTGTTAAATAGAAATGGGGTTGAGGTACCAGGATATTATTGTTGTTGCGTTTTACGGCGTATTGTGCCAGTAAATTGGTTGCAGAGAAGCCTGCAAAATAATCTTCGTTCGAATAGTAGACACCCAGTCTTGCATCCGGCAGCAGGGTGGTTTGTGAACTTACCGGAATAGCCCCGTCATCTGGAGTTACACCATCCAGTTTATTTCCATCTATGCCGAGCTGCATGAAACCCGCAGCTAAACCAAAGGAAAGCCTGGAGTTGTCATCGTTGCCCAGCTGTAATTTATAGGCATAATTGGCATAGGCTGTCAATGCGCTTTGAGCCCCGATCTGATCGTTCTGTATAATCAAACCTAGGCCGACCCGACCGTCGTTTACCGCACCATCGGCAGAAAGAGAAAAAGTTTTGGGTGCACCTTTAACACCCTCCCATTGAGAGCGGTACATAGATTGAATGTAGATATCTTCTTTGTATCCTGCATAGGCAGGGTTGATGTGTAGCCCGTTAAATATATACTGTGAAAACTGGCTATCCTGCTGTGCATTGCTGCCCAGCACGGAAACCATTGCTGTGATGAGTAAGAAGATCCTTTTTATCATTTTTTGAATGCCCTGATTAAAGTGATGTATCCTTTATAAACTTCCCATTTGTCGTTGGCAGATTTGACCTTTAGAAGGTAGAAGTATGTTCCTTCGTTCAGGTCACTTCCGTTCCATTCATTTTTGTATCCTTTTTTGTAATAGACTGTACTTCCCCATCTGTTTACAATGGTGATTTCGTTGGCTTCATAGTATTCCAGTCCAGGAATTTCAAAGGTGTCGTTCTTGCCGTCACCATTAGGTGTGAACACGTTTGGTATGATGATTCCTGTAATCGCTTTGCTGTCTGAAGAGCTGTTGTTATTTGGATTAGGATCTATTTCATTAGCGCTTACTGTAGCCGTATTTCTGATCACACCCGCTTGGGTGGCGATCACTTTTATTTTCAGATCGGCCGATTGTCCGTTATCCAGTTTAGGCATTTCCCACAATACAGTGCGGCTAGCGGTATTATAATGTGCCAGTCCCAGGGTAGGGGTAGCCAGTTCCTGGAAGGTCAGCTCGTTAGGAAGTACATCCTGAACCTTCACCATCGTGGCCGCATCTACACCATTATTCTTTACCTGTATGGTGTATTCAAAAGCATCTTTAAGGGTTACTGCCCGGAATTCAGAATGTTTGGTCACCATCACATCTGCGGAAAGTGGTGTTCCGGTACCAACAGTTACGATAACTGGTGGGGAGATGTCAGAACTGCAACCTTCGGTATTGTAGCTGACTACCGTATATTTTCCAGCAAGGAATACAGTGTAGCTGGATTGTGTAGCCTGGTCAATAACGTCGCCGTTTCTGAACCATTGATAGCTTTTTGCGTTAACAGAATTTGCCTGCAGGCGGATGGACGATCCTTGTGGGATCGTTACCGTCTGGTCGGCAGATTGCGCAAGGCCTGCTGTTGCGCTTAGCAACAGCAGACTCGACACAAAACTTTTTTTTCTGTTAGACATGAAGAATTCCTTTTACAAAATTGTAATTGTTGGTGCAGCTGGTTTAGGCGTTACCTTAATTGGTGAGGAAGCGGCGGAAGTTACAGCACATCCTGAATTGTCACCTGATTTTAAAACACCAGAAGACACCGCGTAATTTGCAGCAGCCTTGAAGATATAAGTTTCAGGTGCTGTAGTGTTTAATACGTATGTACTTGTAGTTGCACCCGTACCTATTGTAGTCACGTCTACAGTTGTTCCTCCTTTTGTACCTGTCCATAGATAGTTGAAGCTTACATCTGTTAATGAAGGATCTAATGTATTTGTTGTTGCGGTTATTGAAGAGGAAGTATTCGTTCCGGATGCAGCCTCACAATAGTTTGCATTTGTAGGGTTAGATAATGTTACTGTGATGGGAGGCAGAACATAAAAAACAAATTCAGTATAATCACCAGTACAGGAATTTGGACTGGCAGAAACTGAGTGAACTCTGTAAGTATGTTCTCCAACTGCTAGATTATTAGGTATAGAATAGTTCATATCCGCTCCTGTACCTGATTTTAAAGTTGTATTTGTTCCACCGGTAACATCTACCCAAATAACTTGATCTGCAAGGGCAACTCCTGCAATCGCAGGTTGAAGTGTTGCTGTTGCGCCACCGCACAAATAAAGCGCATAGCTTTTTGCGAACGTACTCATTGGTAACATAAATCCTAAGATTAGGATGAGTTTCAGAGTTGTTAATTTTGTCTTCATGATTTTAAGTTTTAAGATTTATTTATTTTAATTTTTATTGTATGGAAACTTGTGGGGAAGCGGGTTTTGGGTGTATAATTACATTAAAGGTTACAGGTGCACTGACACAACCATTTGCATTTTTAACGGTAATTGAGCCAGTATAGGTAGTTACATTAGCTGTTAATGGTATATTGATGTTTATAGGTGAAGCAGGTAATGGCGTATCAGATGCTACATTGATAAAGCCGTCTGTGATTGCTGATGCCGCCCAGTCAATGCTATAGGTTGTTGGAGCCGCAGTAGCGGTATATATCAAAGTAGCATTGGTAACACCTTTGCAAGCGTTAGGGCTAGTTGTAATAGAAATAGAAGGTAATTGATTGATCGTTAAGTTGAGTGGGTACGATTTGGTGCAATTGCTTGTTGTATTACGGATGCTGAATGTCCCGGTATAAGCGCCAGCAGCTGCATTGGCAGGAATGCTTAATTGAATCGGGCTCGCTGTCAGATCAACGCCGCTTACATTGGTCAAACTTGTTGTGTTCCAGATGATATCATATTTGAGGCTACCGGAAGATACAGCGGTATAGGGTAGTGAGGCCGTTGTAGACCCGGCACATATTGCTGGAATATTTCCTAAAGCGATGGTTGGAAGTGCAGCTACGTTTACAGCGAAAGAAGTTGAATTGCTGCAATTTGTAGTGGCATTAGTTATGGTATAAATGATATTTGCTGTACCAACATTAATACCTTTTACAAATCCGGTATTATCCACAGTGGCAACAGCAGGGTCACTGCTGGTCCAAACACCCGGATCTGCGCTTGTATTGGTAAATGTGTAGCCAACACCAACACAAATATTTGCATTACCTATAATTGCAGAAACAGTTGGTAGTGGATTTACGGTAACAGTAACCGGGCCACGTGTCATTAACCTGCAGCCAAATCTTACTGGTTGAATATAGAATGTTTTTGTACCATCAAATAAGGCTGTATTGATAACCGACGGACTTATTGGCGTTCCTCCTGTAGGTACATCATACAATTCGAAGGTGGTACAGTTATCTGTAGGCGCTGGCAGCGGAATGACCTGCCCTTTACAGAAAGTAATAGCGTTATTTAGATCTGAAGAAGCAAATTTAGTTGTGGTTACTCGTTGAACTTCATGTATATTGATAGAAGTCAGTACGTTGGCAACACCTCCATAGAGAATTTCTACCCTGTCATAAGGTTCAGGAGTGGGAGATAGAACAATGGCGGCCAGGGTATTTCCAGACAGTAGTTTAATACTTAGTAATGTACTCGTATTGTCTATTGGTGTCCCTACAGGTACTCCTCCCAAATATCTTTGTATGGAGAATCCAGTTAATAAATTCACCCCCAGTAAGGATGCGCCTGTAGAGGTAATAATTCTTAAAGAGTCGCCAGGTAAACTTGGACTCGAGAAGATGATTTGCTCCCTGGCTTGTGCCAATACGCCAGCCCCACTCAACATTGTAGCGTAGGTATTCATATCTCCGTCTACGGAGTTCCATGCATTTTGTACACCAACAGTGACACTAAGGGCGCCAACACCAATGTCTTTTACCCCATATACAATATCTGTTACATCTCCCTTAGTACAATCAACAGCAGGAGTAGGTGTATAGTAGTAAGCATCAAAAACTCTTGCAGATTGAGCCACACTTACCAGAGATCCGAGGACAACCCTGATTCCGTCGTAAGCAACAGGGCCTGTTTTATCCGATGGTGTAATGGTGAATTCCAGGGTGTTATCTCCAGGCAATAATTTTAATAAAGAAGCATTGACAATTTGGGCCGTTCCAATTTCTGTCGTTACAGTACCATTTTTCTTTATACCAACTACAGATACGTTGGGTATCAGAGAGAGTACACCGGTACCCAGACCCAGCTTGATTGTAGCAGGCGTTCCTGCAGCTACAGTATTGTTCCAGAATAGATTTTGCGTTACTGTACCTATACCAAGTAGTCCGACAAGGCTTGTTAAAGTTGAGCTTGTTTTTGGGTCACCGTCTGCAGCTAAAGCATCGTCTGTTACATAACCAGTGATTATCGATGACCAGGTAGTGCTGTTCGCATAAACCCTTTTACTGAGCGTTGGACATGTTGTGGTAGAGTATACTGAAAAAGTAACTGTTGTAGAATTGATACAGGTACCATTATCCGCAATAACTTCATAGCTGTACGTTCCCGGGGTAGCAAAAGGGCCGAATGTTGGATTTGCACCTGTAAATTTTAATGCCCCGCTGCTGTCATACCACTTTATAGTGGAAGCAGATGATGTAGCATTAAAAGTTATACTGCTACCTGTTGGAACTGTAGTGGCAGTTTGAGTAGTAGAAATGGTTGGCAGGGAATTGACCGTAACTGTAACCGGCGTACGGGCAGAGAAAAATTGTCCACCGTCTGATGCTTCCACATAGTATGTTGTGTTACTGGTTAAACTAGGAGAATACGTTGTACCTGTATTAACCAGATCGCCGCCCGTTGCAGCGGTATACCAGTTGTAAGTCATGCTTGCATTCGGGTTACTTACAGCTATGGACGCTTGAGTACCGCTACATGTTGTTACATTATTTATTGTAGGCGGCGGGATATAAAATGCATGGTATATATTTACATCTGAGACTCCAATTAAGGCTGGAGCAGCTAAAGTCACTCTAACAGCATTATAAGCCTGTGTAGATTTAATGGCTAAGTACGTACTTCCATCGGTAGCGGTAAAGTTAGAAAGAGTAACATTTGCATCTGCAATAGCAGTTCCATCTGCTCCACTTGTTGCGTTTGTATAAGCATTGGCTTTTATGTTTCCTCCGCCAAGCAGACCCAACAGGCTACTTGGATCTCCTCCGTATTTTACATAAGTTATCGTACCGGCAGGCGCCGAGATCGCGGTGCCGGAAGTATTAAATTTGAATTCTTGCCAGGCTGAAGTAGCGCCTAAATTAGCAACAACTTCAGTATGAAGCGTTGTATATAGGGTTGAGGAGAGGTTGGCTCCAATAGAGTTGGCTGGGTTTGTTACTGACCATTTGGCAAGAGTTACGAGAACTATTACCGACCCGCTTCCGTTATTTGATTGATTATCTGCATATGTCCTTGTCTGCCCATTCACACCCCCCATTCCCATAACCATTAGAAACACTGTTACCAGTGCCGGAATTAATAGAGTATATGGAGCCTTTATTTTGTGCACGCTGAGCGATAAATTAGTTTCCTACTATGCAAGTCCATATAATTTTTTAGATAAAATTTTACGTTCTTTACAGCTTTTCAAACTTATCACAGAAACTTCAACGATTTTCGTTCATTACATTCAGTTTGGGGCTGTATTCAGTGAGATAGATACCGATTCTCGACTCTCAGTGACAGCGAGAGTTAAATTGTATTTGATTGTTAATCAGTAGTTAAAAAGAGGTGGTTAAGTTTTGTTCATTTTATTCAGTGTTTTTAACCTGTATGAACTTATCTGGCTGACCAAAAAGACGAATGATTTGTCTTCTTAAATATACGATTCAGGTAGAAAAAATCGTTGCAATCGGCTGCTTGCTGTTAGGGTGAAACAAGCCGAGAAAAAGCGTTTCACAGAAAATGGAGGCTATGAAATCCTTATCCATCTTTTGCTAATTCTTTTTAATTCATTACAAGAATTGGGCCAATAAATTTTTGGTTGAAAGAGCACTTAACCTACAGGCAAATTGCTGCGCCGTAAAAAAGAGGTGTAAAATAGTATAAAAAAGAAACGGGACCGAAGTCTAGCGACCTGGTCCCGTTCCATTAAATTAACGCTCTCGAGTCAAAGGTAGTGATTTTTATGATCCCTGCAAATTTTTTTTTATTTTTTTTCAATTGGTCTGATTTCTATAGCGGCTGGTATGTATTGCAGTATTTAAATATTTGGATATAACTGCTTTAAATGAGAACGGGATACAATTTATTTTCAATTTACTAAAAATATTAGTATTTTTGAGAGTCGTAAAAATAAACTGAAATTTTAAACACAAAATCATTCTGATGGAGATGGAGCAACTTAGTTTTTTTGCTGAAGCAGGCCAAAGCCCCGGTTTGCCCAAAGATTTGCTGGATTACCGGCCGGCACTTTTCAACCTTGCGGAAAGCGAAAGGCTGATGAGCAGCTTTATTACAGAATGTCCGTGGAAACAGAAAGTAGTCACCATGTACGATAAACAAGTCATCACGCCCAGGTTATCCGTTTGGTATGCTGATCCGGATACTTATGATTATACTTCTCCCGGAAGGGCAGTTCCAATGCCCTGGACCAGAGATTTGTTGATGATCAGGCATAAGGTAGAGGAGATCACAGGTGTAAGGTTTAATAGTGTATTGCTTAATTATTACCGGGATGGCAATGATTCAGTAGCCTGGCACAGTGATAATGAAAAGGCTCTTGGAACGCATCCAACCATTGCCTCGGTGAGTTTTGGGCAGGTGCGTGCTTTTGACATCCGGCATAAAGCCGACCATCGTTTAAAATATTCTGTAAAACTGGAGAACGGTTCCCTGCTGGTGATGAAAGGCGACCTCCAGGCGAAATGGGAACATCGGATTGCTAAATCCATACGGCCAATGCGGGCTAGGGTGAACCTGACTTTCAGGATTGTGGTTTAATCCAGCTCTGCTAGTTCATTTCATGGTATTCATTACAGTCATTGACCAGTATTTTTTCTTTGCCAGTAGCCTCCGTTAGAAAACCTGTTTTTCCTTTGTTCCACCAAACAAGTTTGCCATCAGAATATTTAGCGCCTGATGCTGAAATGACAAGTTTCATTTTAATGATATTCGGCTTTTTTATATCGGTCTGAACCAGTGCAAATGGGTTCTTCTCGTCTGTGTTGTCATAGGAAACGCGAATCTCTTTATTGTCTGCACATTTGTAGAGCACATTGATTATCTTAGTGGTATCGGCTACTTTTGCACTGTCTACGGCAGTTTTATCTGTGCTTACTGAAGAAGAAGTATTGCTTTGTGTACAAGACAACATAAACAGGCCCATGCAGGGTATAAATAAATGTATTGGCTTTAACATAATTTCTTAGTCTTTCTTAAATAACAATCTTGGAATGGTGCTTGTTTTAAAAAGTACCATATAAATAACCCGTTTAAACCAGGTAGGGTTCATATCATGTCTTACAAGAGTGCGCAATGTTTTCAGCATGGGTACGCCATGAGTGCGCGTTTATTCTGTAAAAAGGCGCACTCATGGCGCACTCACTGCGCACTCATGGCGCAGTCATACAAAGCGAATATAAAGCCGTTTCCGGTTTCACCCATGTTCATATCAAGAGTTGGATTCCTAAATCGATTGCGTAATATTTTTAGAGGAATTGACCTGCCAGAAGACAATTTGCAGTGTAATAGCTTATCTTTAGTTTAAAGGATCTATTATAACCTAAATATAAGAAAGCCGAACCAAATATGAAGAAGTATGTGTTTTTTATCTGCTGCAGCTTCAGTATGCAGCTGTATGCCCAGACCAAGGAAGTCCATTTTTTGGATAAACGTGAAGATAAGAAAATTGATATTGTAGTGGGCGGCCGGTATTTCAGTAGCTTTATTTTTCCTTCCAATTTAGAAAAGCCCGTCCTTTATCCCATTCAGGCGGCAAACGGAGCGGTGGTGACCCGCGGCTTTCCGCTCGATAAAAGAGATGGAGAAAGAACAGATCATCCACACCATGTGGGCTTGTGGTTTAACTACGAAAGTGTAAATGGCCTTGATTTCTGGAACAACTCCTATAATATACCGGCAGAAAAAAAAGGTAAATACGGCTGGATCAGGAATGTCAAAATACTGGAACTGAACAAAGGAAAATCTGCAGGCAAGCTTGTTTATACGGCCAATTGGGAAAAACAAGACGGTACGGTGCTGCTTATAGAAAAGACGGAACTGGTGTTTAGCGGCACAGAAAACAGCCGGACAATTGACCGGTATACCACCTTAACCGCGCAAGGGGATACCGTGCATTTTAATGATGTTAAGGATGGTTTACTGGGCATCCGGGTAACGAAGGAACTTGAACTTCCTTCAGATAAAGCGGAAAAGTTCAGTGACAGCCAGGGAAATATTACCGAGGTTTCTCCAACAAAGAATGGCGCCAATGGGAACTACCTGACCAGTGCTGGTCAAACAGGGAATGCAGCCTGGGGAACGCGGGGGAACTGGTGTCTGCTCTATGGTATTAAGGACCAGGTTCCGGTATCTGTTGCGATGATCGATCATCCCAAAAACCCCGGCTATCCAACCTACTGGCATGCAAGAGACTATGGGTTGTTTGCTGCCAATCCTTTAGGGCAAAAGATCTTTAGCGAGGGTAAACAAGAGCTTCGCATGCATCTGGCACCCGGAGCCTCTGTGAACTTCCGTTACCGGGTAAAGATCAGTTCAGGAACACAGCCAACGGCAGCGAGTCTGAATGCGGAGGCTGCAGATTTTGCACGTAAATAAATTACAATCATTATAATAAAACCGATCACAAAATGAAGAAATCAATAGGATTAATCCTAACGGTTATGGTCATGGGAAGTTATTCCCTGGTACATGCACAAACCGCAAAGTGGCAGAACCTTTTTAATGGAAAGGATCTGCAGGGCTGGAAGCAATTGAATGGAAAAGCAAAATACGAGGTCCAAAATGGAGAAATTATAGGAACAACGGTATCTGGTACGCCCAATTCTTTCCTGGCTACGGAAAAAAATTATGGAGACTTTATCCTGGAGCTGGAGTTGCTGGTGGATGATTCGATGAATTCTGGAATACAGATTCGGAGTGAGAGCAATGATGCTTACCAGAATGGGCGTGTTCATGGTTATCAGGTAGAGGTAGACCCATCAGACAGAAGGTTTAGTGCGGGTATTTATGATGAAGCCAGAAGAGGTTGGCTGTATCCTTTGGATATTAATCCTAAAGCGCAGATGGCCTTTAAAAATCGGGGTTGGAATAAATATCGGGTGGAATGTATTGGGCACTCTATCCGGACCTGGTTAAATGGGGTTCCCGCTGCAAACCTGGTTGATGATATGACACCAAGCGGGTTTATTGCTCTGCAGGTCCATGCGATAGGTAAGGATGATACGCCAGGAAAGCAGATCCGCTGGCGGAACATCAGGATCCAGACTCAAAACCTGAAGCCTTCTAAACAGGATGATATCTTTGTGGTGAACCTGATTCCAAATAATCTTTCTCCGCAGGAAAAAGCGGAAGGCTATTCTTTGCTATGGGATGGTAAAACGACTAAAGGATGGAGAGGTGCTTATAAAAGTACTTTTCCTGAAAAAGGCTGGCTGATTGAAAATGGCGAGTTGAGTGTTCAGAAATCCAATGGGGCAGAATCTACCAATGGCGGCGATATTGTAACGGAAAAGGAATACGCAGCCTTTGAACTGAAGTTCGATTTTAAACTGACGGAAGGTGCCAACAGCGGGGTTAAATATTTTGTAACCCTAACTGAGGGAAATAAAGGCTCTGCGATAGGTCCTGAGTACCAGATTCTTGATGATGAAAGACATCCGGATGCCAAACTGGGTAAAAACGGAAACCGTACGCTGGGTTCATTGTATGATCTGATCACCAGTAAGAAAATCCCGAATGCTCAGCGTAAAATTGGAGAATGGAACAGAGGACTGATCCGTGTTTTTCCGGATAACAAAATTGAATACTGGTTAAACGGGTATAAGATTCTGGAATATACACGTGGTTCTGCAGAATTTCTGGCACTTGTGGCCGATAGTAAATATAAAAACTGGAAAAATTTCGGAATGGCACCTAAAGGTCATATCCTGTTGCAGGACCATGGCGACAAAGTATCTTTCAGAAGTATCAAAATTAAAACCCTCTAAATTTCTTTAAACATGATAGAATCGAGAAGAAAATTCATTAAACAATCGGCCATTGCTGCTGCGGGTACCTATTTGGGAACGATGGGTTTAAGTGCTAAGAGTTATGGTAATATTATAGGCGCGAATGACCGGGTGCGGGTAGGTGTGGTTGGTTTTTCTGACCGCTTTAAAGATTCGCTGCTGCCCAGTTTTTTAAATCATCAGAAGGAACTCAATTTTGATATTGTAGCGGTTTCTGATCTCTGGAATTACCGCAGAGGTTTAGGTGTGGAGCATCTGAAAAGTAAGTTTGGTCATGACATTACGGGCTGCCGGAACAATGAAGAATTGTACAGTTTAAAGGATATAGATGCGGTGATTGTAAGTACCGCTGATTTTCAGCATGCCGTGCATGCCATGGAAGCGGTGAGCGCAAAATGCGATGTATATTGTGAAAAGCCTTTTGCAGAAACGATGGTTGATGCAAGGGCAGCTTTAAAAATGATCAAAGCGTCTAAGCAGATTGTGCAGATCGGTTCACAGCGCCGGAGCGGAAATAACTATAAAGCGGCATCGCAGTTTATTAAAGAAGGTAAATTTGGAGATATTACCATGGTGGAGCTGACCTGGAATGTCAATCAGCCGGGGAGATGGCGCAGACCAGATCTGGTGGCCAAATTGAAACAGGAAGATACCGACTGGAAACGCTTTCTGATCAATCGTCCTTTTGAAGAATGGGATCCGCGGAAATACCTGGAATATCGCTTGTTCTGGCCTTATTCGTCTGGAATGCCAGGACAGTGGATGTCGCACCAGATTGATACGGTGCATTGGTTTACGGGTTTAAAGCATCCAAGAAGTGTGGTGGCCAATGGTGGCATTTATCAGTGGCGTGACGGACGAAGGAACTGGGATACCACTACTGCTGTATTTGATTATGGTCCGGCCGGAGATCCTAACCACGGTTTTCAGGTGGTTTTTTCTTCCAGGATGCACAATGGAGATGAAAGCCCTGCGGAGATCTATTATTCAAATGGGGGCGAGCTCAACCTGAATACCAATATGGTGTCTCCTAAAGGAGGTCTTAAAGAGGGGCCGGCCAGCGCTATGCACATGAAGGCCAACCTGCTGCCAGAAATGAAACTGACGGACAATACAGAAAAGGTTGCGGCTTCGGCCAATACAGGAGGAGATAAGCTGACTTCTGCGCATATGCGGAACTGGATGGAATGCATTCGCAGCCGGAAGGAAACGAATGCGCCTGTTGAGGCGGGTTATTACCACTCCATTGCCAATATTATGACCAATGCTGCGGCAAGAACAGGGATGAAAGCCACTTTTGATGAGGCTAGCCAGGAAGTTATGGTGGGTGGTAAAGTGTTTACTTATTAAATAAGGAATCGGAATGCGATTGGATCTAATCGCATTCCGGTACTGTATAAGTCCAGGTTTCCGAAGCATCGGACGGTGAGGTATAGCCATTGCTCTTATTGAGTTCAAACCAAAGCCTGCCTCTAAGTTTATCCCGGCTTCCGATTTCATTCATTGACATGCTGTCGTAGATTCTTCCGTTCACCATCACATATTTGATCTTTTCAGAATTCCGGATGTCGTCGAGCGGATTGGAATCCATAACCACCAGATCTGCCAGTTTTCCTTTTTCCAGTGAACCGATTTCTTTATTCATACCCAGGTAACCGGCACCATTGATGGTGGCGCAGCGAATGGCCTGTAATGGGCTCATGCCGCCTTGTACCAGCATCCAGAGTTCCCAGTGGGCACCTAAGCCCTGGATCTGTCCATGGGCACCCAGATTTACCTTTGTACCGCCGTCGGCAATTTGTTTAACGGCTTTGGCTACATCGATATGGCCGTAATCTCCATATTCTGAGGTGGTGCGTCTTCTGGAGCGTGCATCTATGATGGCTCTTGGTGTAAAAGCCAGGAGTCTTTCATTTTCCCATACGTTGGTGCGGTCATACCAGTAGTTTTCGCCCCACTGAGCACCATAGCTTACAATTAAGGTAGGAGTATAGCCTACCTGGGTATTGTTCCAGAAGCTTTTAACGTCCTTGTAGACAGGAACCACCGGAATGCTGTGTTCTATACCGGTATGTCCGTCGGCAACCATGTTCATATTGGTAAAAAAGGTAGATCCGCCTTCGGGTACCACTTCCATTTTGAGTTGCCGTGCGGCTTCTATAATTTGCTGGCGTTGTTCTCTGCGGGGCTGGTTGTAAGATTTTACAGAAAATGCACCTACGGCTTTAAGTCTTCTTAAATTGGACAGGGCGTCTTCCAGGCTGTTGATCACAACTTTGAAGTCTCCGTCTGCCCCATATAGGATAGATCCGGTAGAATACAGGCGGGGACCAACCATCCGGCCTGCTTTGAGCATCTCGCTTTGGCTGAAGACCATTTCTGTATTGCTGGACGGATCGTGAGAGGTGGTTACGCCAAAAGCCAGGTTGGCCAGGTAAGACCAGTCCTGCTGAGGGCTGATGCCGTCAGGGCTGGTGTGCAGGTGTGCATGTACATCTACGATGCCGGGCATGATCGTTTTTCCGGTTACATCGATTACCTGGGCATTTGCCGGAATAGAGATTTCTGCAGCTTTTCCAATATTGATGATTTTGTTGTTTTCGATCAGAATCGTACCTTCTTCTATCACTTCATCGCCATTCATGGTGATGATCCGGGCGCCTTTTAAGGCCATGAGTCCTGTGGGAACATCGGTTTTTAGCACCAGGTTGATCGGGGTTTCATCTGCAGGGCTGTCATTTAGATCTGCTGTGGCTGATGGGTTTTGTGCTGTACTGTCTGCAAAACTGAAAATGGTATTGATGTCTTTGCTGTAATAATTCTCTCCGAGTGTCCAGCAAAGCTTTTTGCTGTCGTTGCTCCAGTGGATATAGGTACCGCCGTCTTTAGTGATTTTGCTGAGCGGAATGGACTTGTTGCCCGCTGAAAGGTCAAGTTCTGAGCCTACGGTAACCATAGGCGTAATGTACACGTTGAACAATTCGGTAAAGGCCATCCATTTTCCGTCGGGGCTTGGTGCAAATTGTGTGGCATAAGTGGAGGTGTAATGTGTTCTTTCATTTCCGCCGTTGATGTCTACACTTTTATAGGCTTTTTTACCATTGCTGTTGCCCTGGAAATAGATCCGGCTGTCGTCTGCATTGAACTGTGGTTTAATGCCGTTGTCCAGGATCTGGGTTTTATTTCCGCCGTTGGAGGAGATGACGTAGATACCTGGGTTTTTGCCGTAGGAATAGCCCAGAACATCATTACCACTTCCTTTTCTGTATACGATCTTATCGCCTTTTGAGGAATAAGAAGGGGAGTAATAGAAACCCTTTTCATCCGTTAGGGTAATGGTTTTACCCGATCTGAAGTCTGCGCGTTTTACTGCGCCCTTGAATTCATCGCTCCAGGTGGTAAAGATTACATATTTCCCGTCAGGGCTAAAAGAAGGCTCAAATTCAAAATCCAGTCCATTGGTCAATCTTTCCGGTTTCCCCTCTGGAAGTTCTTTTTTATAGAGAAAACCTGCCGCATTGAAAACAACCCATTTGCCGTCGGGAGAAGTTTTAAGCTGACGGATCATTTTGGCTGTAAATTCACTGCTGTATACTTGTTGAGGGAAATGAAGGGCTTCCTGAACGGTTTGTTCGCTATTGACCTGAAACGGGATTTCAGTAACCTGAAGGCTGCCCAGATCTACTTTTTTGATCTTTCCTTTTGCATAGAAGATCAGGCTTTTGGCATCGGGCGTCCAGGCAAAATTGGGATAGACACCAAAGATGGCCCAGGTTTCCTGCTGGTCATGAGAAAGATCTTCAAATACCGGCCATTCTTCTCCGGTTTTGAGATTTTGTATGTAGAGTGCAGATTTGAGGCGTACCCGTTTTACATAAGCCATGAATTTGGCATCCGGAGAGATTTGCGGTCTGGCCGCGCCCCCTTGTTCAGCAATCAGGTTGCTGAGTTTGCCTGTGGTCATGTCCAGTCTTCTTATGGCATAAATCATCCCGTTTGGATCTTTGCTGTATTCGAAATCCGGGCCTGGGCTCATGTCTTCACTAAAGTAGAGGAAACGCCCGTTTGGTGAAATATTGGGTTCTCCGGCATCTTGCTGGTCATTTTTTCTTTTGGTGAGCTGTACACCATCTCCGCCATAAATGCTGTACATCCACATTTCTCCGGCACCAAGTGACCTGGTTCCTGTGAAGTGCTTCCGGGCAACGACATATTGGCTGTTTGGCATCCAGGTGGCATTGTTCAGCAAACGGAAACTTTCTTTGGTGATCTGTTTTTTATTCGAGCCATCGCGGTTCATGATCCAAATGTTGTCGCCGCCGCTTTTGTCGCTGGTATAAGAGATGTATTTTCCATTTGGACTGAACCGGGGCTGTACATCCCAGGCGATGCCGCCGCTCAGCAGCTGGGCTGTTCCCCCGTTAACGGGCATGATATAAATATCTCCAAGGAGGTCAAAAACAATATCTTTTCCGTCCGGACTGACGTCAAGGTTCATCCAGGTGCCTTCATCTGTGCTGATGCTGAAGGTTTTAGTGGTGCCTTTGTATTTTTCAACATCCCATTTAGGGCTTTCTTTCTTATCTTGTGAGAAAGCTGGACTGATGAGGGCGGATAAAACAACGACCAGTAAATATCTTTTCATATGATGGAGGTATTGCGTTTTGAGGCCGCAATTTAATAATATCAGTTCGTTTTTATAGTTTTGGTTTATCTTATTATGAATAAAACAGACATATTAAAGCAATATTGGGGGTTTGATTCCTTCCGGCCTTTGCAGGAGGATATCATTGATGCTGTTTTAGCACATAAAGATACCCTGGCCTTACTGCCAACAGGGGGCGGGAAATCATTGTGCTTCCAGGTTCCGGCCATGTTGCAGGAAGGGATTTGCCTGGTGATTTCGCCCTTGATTGCACTGATAAAGGATCAGGTTGAAAATCTGAAAGCGAAAGGGATTGATGCGGTGGCCATCTATGCAGGTATGGGGAAGCGTGAAATTGATATTTTGCTGGACAATTGTATCTATGGCAAGATTAAGTTTTTATACCTCTCTCCGGAACGGCTTCTTTCAGACATTGTAAGGGTCCGGATCTCTCATATGAAGGTGAATTTGATTGCCATAGATGAAGCACATTGTATTTCCCAGTGGGGTTACGATTTCAGACCGCCTTATCTGCAGATTAAGGAATTGAGGGCAATTTTGCCGAAGGTTCCGGTGATCGCGCTTACGGCTACGGCAACACAGTTTGTACGAAAAGATATTGTGGAGAAGCTGGAACTGAAAGATCCGCAGATTTTTGTGAAAAGTTTTGCACGTAAAAATCTGAGCTATGTTGTTTTTGACCTGGAAGATAAATACAAGAAACTGGTCGATATCATTAGGAATGTGAAGGGTTCTGGTCTGGTCTATGTGAGAAACAGGCGGGAAACGGCAGAGGTGTCTTTCTTTTTAAAAAGAAATCAGATTTCGGCAGATTATTATCATGCTGGCCTGGAACGGAGTGAAAGGTCGAGAAAGCAGGAAGACTGGAAGGGAAACAGGACCCGTGTGATGGTGGCTACGAATGCTTTTGGGATGGGGATAGACAAGCCGGATGTTCGTTTTGTGGTGCATCTGGATCTTCCGGAGAGCCTGGAAGCCTATTACCAGGAAGCTGGAAGGGCCGGTCGGGATGAACACCGGGCTTTTGGGGTATTACTGGCCAATAAGTCTGATCAGAAAGCCTTGGAACATAAGTACTCGAATAATTTTCCTTCTGTAGAGGAGATTAAAAAAACATATCACTATCTGGGTAGTTATTACCAGCTGGCTTATGGCATGGGCGAGGGTTTGAGTTTTCCTTTTGATCTGGCAGATTACTGTAAGAAGTTTAACCTGGGAGTGCTTAAGACTATCGGAGCGCTTAAATTTCTGGAGCATGATGGTTACCTGACCTTGTCGGAGAATATCTTTTTACAGTCGAGGGTGTTGTTTTTGATCCAAAACGAGGATCTTTACCGTTTTCAGATTGAAAACGCTGGTTATGATCCTTTAATTAAATCTATATTAAGGTCTTATGGTGGTTCATTTGATCAATATGTGAAGATTAATGAGTATGACCTGACCAAACGTCTGGGGGTGTCATTTAATACCCTGGTGAGCATGCTGAAAAGGCTCCATGAGCTGGAAGTTTTGTCTTATTTGCCACAAACAGATCAGCCTCAGCTACAGTTCTTACGTCCAAGGGCAGATCAGTTGCATATGGATATTGATGTGAAGTACATTGAGCTCCGGAAGAAGATTCAGGACGATCAGATCAGTGCTGTTCTTGCTTATGCAAGTACAGCACAATGCCGCAGTGTTCAGTTGCTGGCCTATTTTGACGAACCTGCTGCTGCGAAATGCGGGGTTTGCGATGTTTGCCTGGCCGAAAAGCGGGCAGAGGAGTCGAAGGAATTTCCAGAGAAGCTGGAGTTTGAAATTGCGACTTTGCTACAAACGGGGCCTCAGAGTTTGGATGATCTTGTTGGGGGAGTGAAAACAGGAAGTGAAACGGAGAAGTTGAACCAGATACGGGAATTGCTTGATGCAGGCAAAATAAAAACAGATGGAAAAAACTATTATTTATAAATTGCGTTGATACTAAGATGTATCATGATAGCTTCGTGACCTTTAAAAATTAAATGACATTCTGATGAAACCATCATGAGCAAACTTTCACAAACAGCAATGAATATGCTCATGATAGCTTCATTACCGATAAAAAAACAAACCGAGTTTACGAGCTCATTAATACAAATGAGAACAATAAACAAAAGCATTAATAATTATATACTGATGAAAAAATTAACCTTTCTTATCCTTGTGCTGCCTATTCTATGGTCGGCTTGTAAAACCAAATGTGTTGAAGATTCAGGTGTCCGGACATCGCGGGGTCAGACCGTAAAGGAGTTTAATGAAATAGAAATTGCTGGTCCGATTAAGCTGGTCCTACACCAGGACAGTACGTTCCAGGTAAAGGTTTCTGCTGATTCTAATGTGGTAAATCTGGTAGAGACCAAGGTGAGTGGGGGGACATTGAAACTGAAACTGGATACGGCTGCCTATTGTGGAAAGGATTCTATTGTTGTTGATGCGGGTATTGCGCAGTTGAAATCTTTGAAGGCAGAATCTCCAAGCAAGGTGGTGAGTGCCGGACGGTTAAATGTTGACGAGCTTAAGCTCACGTTAAATGGCAGTACGGAATTGAAGTTAGACCTCAACGCGGGCAAGGTAACAACTGAGGTTGAAGGAGCGACCAAGATCCATTTGACCGGACAGGCCGGAACGCATTTGTTTAAGGCTAAGGGCGCTGTGGAACTGGATGCTTTTGATTTTGTGGTTGGGATATACGATTTGAACATTAAGGGTGTAGGAAAGGCGAATATTAATGTGCTGAATGATTTGAAGGTTGCAACTTCTGGTGCGACGTCGATTTTTTATAAAGGAAATCCTAAGAATGTTAAGGAGGATAAATCGGGAAGCAGCTCGATACAACAAGTAAAGTAGGGGTTTAACTGGGCGTAAAAAAATAATGTGCTCTTCGGGGTCTGGAGACATTGAGCTTCGCTGCAGTCGCGCAGCGGCGTGCAGAAGGCGTAGTCTCCGAAGAGCACATTATTTTTTTACGAAGTGCTTAAAACTTTTTTTATACTTTTAGTCCCTAGACAAACATGGAACAGAAGAATAATAAAAAAGTCATCCGGTCGTGGGCATTTTTCGACTGGGCAAATTCAGCGTACAACCTCGTCATTACCTCGACAATATTTCCCGCTTACTACACTATTATTACAACAACACCAGAACACGGAGATAAGGTGACCTTCTTTGGGATGCGCTTTGTGAATACTGCGCTGTCCAATTACGCACTTGCAGTAGCCTACCTCATTATTGCGTTAACCTCCCCACTGCTGACTTCTATGGCAGATTACAGGGGGAATAAGAAGATATATATGAAGCTGTTTACCTGGCTGGGTGCTTTGTCCTGTTGTGCATTATTCTTCTTCAAGCTGGAAACTCTGGAACTTGGGGTGATCTGTTTTGCTTTAGCGGCTATAGGTTATGCAGGCGGTTTTGTGTTTTACAATTCCTATTTGCCTGAAATAGCCACTGCTGATCAGCAGGATGCCGTGAGTGCAAAAGGCTTTAGTTATGGCTATGTAGGGAGTGTGATCCTGCAGCTCATCTGTTTTGTATTTGTTTTAAAGCCGGAACTCTTCGGGATCACAGACCTCAGTTTCCCTCCAAGATTGTCCTTTTTACTGGTAGGCCTGTGGTGGATCGGCTTTGCTCAGATCCCTTTTAAAGTATTGCCAAAAGGCAGTCCAAATTTCAGTGTAGAAGAGCAGAAAAAGGTTTCAGGGGGCTTCAAAGAACTGCAAAAGGTTTGGCATCAGGTCAAAACGATGAGCTTAATGAAGCGTTTTTTACTGGCTTTCTTCTTTTATTCTATGGGCGTTCAAACCATTATGCTGGTGGCTGCAAGCTTTGGGGAAAAGATCCTGCATTTGCCTACGTCCAGTTTAATCTTGGTGATCTTAATCATACAGCTTGTGGCTATAGCGGGCGCCAACATGATGTCGTATCTATCTAAAATCTATGGTAATGTGAGCGTGCTGATTGGTGTTGTGGTGATTTGGGCGGGCATGTGTATTGCTGCTTACTATATCACTACAGCGGTTCAATTCTATGTTTTAGCAGCAGTGGTTGGACTGATAATGGGCGGTATACAATCTCTTTCCCGGTCAACATATTCCAAATATATACCTTCAAATACAGCTGATACAGCCTCTTTCTTCAGCTTTTATGATGTTACGGAAAAACTTGCAATTGTAGCCGGATTGGCTAGCTTTGCATATATAGAAGAATTAACCGGTAATATGCGGAATTCAGCGATTGCATTAACCACCTTCTTTATCATGGGGTTGGTGTTGCTGTTGGCTTTGAAAGCTGCAGAGAGAAAGATTTCCGCAAAACCGGTGCTGGATTAGAGAAAAAGAATTTATAGATGAAGATAGAGTTATTTATTCCATGTTTTGTAGATCAGCTGTATCCTGAAACCGCTTTTAATACCATTAAAGTATTGGAAAAGGCAGGGTGTGAGGTGAATTACAATTCCAGGCAGACCTGCTGTGGACAACCGGCTTATAATGCCGGATACTGGGAAGAAGCCAAAGAGACAGGTACTAAATTTTTGAATGATTTTTCTGACAATAAATATATTGTGGCACCATCGGCTTCATGTGTGGGAATGGTGAAAAACGGCTACAATGATTTGTTTACGAATACCATTGTGCATAATAAATGCAGGTCGATGCAGACCAATATCTTTGAGCTTTCAGACTTTTTGGTCAACATCGCAAAGAAGGATTATTTTGGGGCGGAGCTGGATGGAAGAGCGGTATACCATGACTCCTGTAGTGGGCTCAGGGAATGTAAGATCAAAGAAGAACCACGTTTATTGTTGTCTAAAGTTCACGGACTGGAAATGGTAGAGATGAAGGATACAGATATGTGCTGTGGATTTGGCGGAACTTTTGCGGTTAAATTTGATGCCATTTCATCAGCTATGGCAGAGCAAAAGGTGAACAATGCGTTGGAGCAGGAAGTAGATTATATCATTTCTACAGATCTTTCCTGTCTGATGCACTTGCAGGGCTATATTGACAAAAATAACATCCCATTGAAAACCATGCATCTGGCAGATGTATTGGCCAATGGCTGGCTTGAATATTAAATTATATTTTGACTTAAAATTTCTCTGATGAAAGCTTTAATGATCGCCGTTGTGGGCCTTTTATCCTGTAGTTTACAGGTCAATGCGCAACAAAAACAGTCTGGAGCCATCCAATTTGAAACCCGTTTTGATCCTGCTGCTGCAATGGAAGCCAATGGGATTAAAATCACACCGGAGATGAAAGACAGACTTCCGGAAAGTTCAAAAACTGATTTTGAACTGTTGTTTAATGCGACGGGGGCGAGTTATACCAAGGTAGAGGAAACGGAAGACAGCAATGGCGGCGGACGAGGTGGTTTTCGTTTTGGAGGCATTTCCAACCGGGATTATTACTATAACTTTTTAGATCATAAACTGACGGCTGTATTTGATATGAGCGATACAACGTACTTTCTGGACGGTAAACTGGGGCAGGCTGATGTCTCTATGCTTGGCCGCGGTTTAATCGGGCAGCCTGTAGTCGAATACATCAAATCTGATGAGGTGAAAAAGATTGTTGGTTTTGATTGCCATAAGGTTACGATTAAAACGACTTCCAAAAGAAAGATCATGGAAGAGGAAAAGGAAATTGTAGATGAAACTGTACTTTGGTATACCAGGGATCTGGGTTTTGAGTTTTCGCCTAATCCTGCACTTTGGACTGAAGGTGCGGTGTTGTCTATTCAGTCGAAGGCAGGAAGTACACTGGCAACCAGCATAGAATTCAGAAAGGTTAATGCTAAAGATATCAACCTTCCTAAAAAAGGAACAGTGATTACCTCGGATGCCTATAAAGCTAAACTGGAGCAGATGATGAAGAACAGGGGAAGGGGAAATGGTCAGAGAAGGGCTCCTGGAAATTAATATAAATTTCAGTTTAAATGAACTGATTATTTGAAATTTACTTTACCTTTGTGCCTGAAAGAAAATCACATTGTAGGTGATTTTGATAGAATTATTTTTTTACTTATAAATCATAGTTGTAGATGATTAACATTACACTGCCTGACGGCTCAGTACGTCAGTATGAAAAGGGTATAAACGCCCATCAAATCGCATTATCCATTTCTGAAGGTTTGGCCCGTAACGTATTGGCTGCGGAAGTAAATGGTGAAGTTTGGGATTCTTCCCGGGCTATTGAAAACGATGCTTCTGTTAAATTGCTGACCTGGAATGATACTGCCGGTAAATCGACTTTCTGGCATTCTTCTGCTCACTTAATGGCTGAAGCTCTGGAAGCTTTATATCCGGGAACTAAATTTGGTATTGGTCCGGCTATTGAAACCGGATTTTACTACGATGTCGATTTTGGAGACAGGGAATTTTCTTCGGATGATTTCAAAGCGATCGAAACAAAGATCCTGGAACTTGCCAAGCAAAAGGAAACTTTTGTTAGAGAAAGTGTTTCTAAAGCAGATGCTGTAAAATATTTTACTGAAAAAGGCGACGAGTACAAATTGGATTTAATTGAAGGCCTGGAAGATGGAAAGATCACTTTCTATACTCAGGGGAACTTTACAGATCTTTGCCGTGGTCCGCACATTCCGAATACCGGTTTTGTAAAAGCGGTAAAATTAATGAATGTTGCTGGTGCTTACTGGAGAGGTGATGAAACCAGGAAACAGTTAACTCGTATTTACGGGGTTACTTTTCCGAAAGCAAGTGAGCTGACAGAATATCTTCATATGATTGAAGAAGCGAAAAAAAGGGACCACCGTAAGCTAGGTAAGGAACTGGAACTTTTTGCTTTTTCTGAAAAAGTAGGTATGGGGTTGCCTTTATGGTTGCCTAAAGGAACTGCTTTACGTGAACGTCTGGTTCAATTCCTGACTAAAGCGCAGGGAAAAGCTGGTTATGAGCAAGTGGTTACACCGCATATAGGACATAAAAACCTGTATATTACTTCAGGGCATTATGAAAAATATGGTAAAGATTCTTTTCAGCCTATTAAAACACCTCAGGAAGGGGAAGAGTTTTTCCTGAAACCGATGAATTGTCCGCACCATTGCGAAATCTATAAAGTAAAACCTCGTTCTTACAAAGACCTTCCTTTGCGTTTTGCAGAATTTGGGACTGTATACCGTTATGAACAAAGCGGAGAGCTTCATGGTTTAACCAGGGTTCGTGGCTTTACTCAGGATGATGCGCATTTGTTCTGTCGTCCGGATCAGGTAAAGGAAGAATTTAAGAAGGTGATTGACCTGGTTCTGTATGTGTTTAAGTCTTTGGGCTTTAACGATTACATCGCACAGGTGTCTTTGAGAGATCCTGATAACAAAGCAAAATATATCGGTACAGATGAAAACTGGCACCTGGCGGAATCGGCTATCATAGAAGCTGCTGCTGAGAAAGGTTTGCCTACTGTGGTAGAACTGGGAGAGGCTGCATTTTATGGTCCGAAACTGGATTTCATGGTGAAAGATGCTTTGGGAAGAAAGTGGCAGCTTGGTACAATCCAGGTAGATTACAACTTGCCGGAGCGTTTTGAACTGGAGTATACAGGTAGTGATAACCAGAAACACAGACCGGTTATGATCCATCGTGCACCGTTTGGTTCACTGGAACGTTTCATTGCTGTATTGATTGAACATTGTGCAGGTAACTTCCCATTATGGCTTTCTCCGGAACAGTTTATTATTCTTCCTATCTCAGAAAAATATGAAGAATATGCGAAAAAAGTTTCAGATGAACTAAATAATTCCGATATTCGCGGTTTGATTGACTTCCGTGATGAGAAAATCGGGAGGAAGATCAGGGATGCAGAGGTTAAAAAGATCCCTTATATGTTGATTATCGGAGAGAAGGAGATGGCAGAAGGCAAGGTTTCGGTAAGAAAACATGGAGATGGAGATGTGGGTGAGATGACTCTGCAAGAGTTTAGTGAATTATTAATTAAAGAAATAACAGTTTAAATAAGATACAAATTTGGCATTAGGCAGACCAGGATTTAACAGGGGACCACGTCCTCCTTTTAAGAAAAAAGAAGCAGAACATAATATTAATCAGTTTATCAAGGCTCAGGAAGTGAGATTAGCTGGAGATAATGTTGAACCGGGGATCTATCCTTTGGCAAAAGCTTTGGCCCTTGCCGATGAGTTGGAATTAGACCTTGTAGAGATTTCTCCAAATGCAGTTCCCCCGGTATGCAGAATTATTGACTACAGTAAATTTGTTTACGAGCAGAAGAAAAAGCAAAAAGAGATCAAAGCAAACGCGAAGCAAACCGTTATTAAGGAGATTCGTTTTGGTCCTAATACCAATGATCACGATTTTCAGTTTAAACTAAAACATGCGGTTAGTTTCCTGGAAAATGGTGAGAAGGTGAGAGCTTATGTTCACTTTAAAGGTAGAGCAATCGTTTACAAAGAGCAGGGAGAGATCTTATTGCTTAAGTTTGCTCAGGCTTTAGAGGAAATTGGTAAAGTGGAATTATTACCAAAGTTAGAGGGCAAGCGTATGTTTTTAACGCTGGCTCCAAAAGTTGCAAAAAAATAAATAAATTACATAAATAAACACAGGTTATGCCAAAAATGAAAACCAATTCCAGTGCTAAAAAGCGTTTTTCGCTTACTGGAACAGGTAAAATCGCAAGGAAGAACGCATACAAAAGCCACATCTTAACTAAGATGTCGACTAAACGTAAGCGTAACTTAAGTAACACAAGCTTAGTGTCAGATGCTGACATGGGCAATGTTAAACGTATGCTTTGCATCGGTAAATAATTAATTTTTAACCAGGTACCCGGTAGTAAGTTTGCTGAAATACGCAACACCGTTTATCAAAAAACAACAACAACATGCCACGTTCGGTAAACGCAGTAGCTTCGAGAAGAAGAAGGAAAAAAGTCCTAAATATGGCCAAAGGCTATTGGGGATCAAGAAGTAAGGTTTTCACCATTGCTAAAAATACGGTAGAAAAAGGTTTGCAATATGCTTACCGTGACCGTAAAGTTAAGAAAAGAGAATTTCGTGGATTGTGGATTCAGCGTATCAATGCTGGAGCACGTCAGCACGGCATATCTTACTCTCAATTAATTGGTAAATTGGCTAGCAAAAACATTGGTTTAAACCGTAAGGTTTTAGCTGATCTGGCGATGAACCATCCAGAAGCTTTTAAAGCAGTAATTGACACAGTAAAATAGATATAATTTCAAAGTTATTAGAAAAGGGGAGCTAAAATTAGCTTCCCTTTTTTTATGCGGTTTATTTTGGAAAAAAATCAATGCTACTCTTCGAGGACTGGAGTCCTTGCCTCGCTTCGCTCTTGTGGCAAGGCCCCCTGAGGTCCTCTCCAGAGCAGCATTGATTTTTTTCCTCTGGGTGCATAAAATGCAGGGAGGATAGGCTGATTGCTTAGCTCCACTTTTAGATGAACTATTGAAGGTTAAGGGGGGAGGAATCCGGGAAGGGAGTAAGCGGTGTTTGGGGTGTATTGTGAGGATGGCGAAGGAGAAAGTGTTGAAATTTAGTGAGAGATGAGGAACTGGATATTGAAGGTTAAGGGGGGAGGAATCCAGGAAGGGAGTAAGCGGTGTTTGGGGTGTATTATGAGGATGGCGAAGGAGAAAGTGTTGAAATTGAATGAGAGATGAGGAATTGGATATTGGAGGTTAAGGGGGGAAGGATCCGGGAAGGGAGGAAAGAATAAAAAAGAAAAAGGTGATAAGGAAGGACGCTTAAATTTTAGGCAAATTGGTTGATTTGCACAATGCGGTTTGGAGGATCCCCCAAACATAAATCCCTGACATCCAAATTAACAAATACTGAAAACGATTTAATACACTTGTCAGATTAAACGCCCTGTTCTGCGTTCAGAAAAAAATCAATGTTGCTCAGGAGAGGACCTCAGGGGGCCTTGCCACAAGAGCGAAGCGGGGCAAGGACTCCAGTCCTCGACGAGTAACTTGATTTTTTTTAGCAGATATGCGATTCTGACAAGTGCACTTATAATGCGTTTAGTTTTTGTTCAGTTGCGACAGGGATTTCTGCATCTGCGACATCATGGTGGTTAGGGTTTCGATAGTCGGCTCCGGTGTTGGGTCTGGCAAGCTTGAAGTGAAATAAGCCTTCGCTTTCCAGATCTCCAGAATATCATCAGAAGGAATGGTATAAGGATCGTAGGCCTTATTATCAGAGATCAGTTTTAGCTCCTTATTTTCTTTAAAGCGGTTACCTGCTCTTTTATAAACAACACCTTCGTTCTTGCTGATGATGATATAGGTCTCCCCAGTCTTTACATCGTTCCAGTTGTCCAGATATTCGCCAATAACCACACTGCCAGGTTGGATAGGCAACATGGAATCACCGGTAATCTCAAAAGCCCTGAAAGTGCCTTGCTTAAGAGAGGGCAGGGGCAATTGAAACTTAGGAAGTTCCCGGATGTACTGAGGGTCTGAAAAGCCATTCATATACCCAGCACTAGCCTTTACGGGAACGAGTTCAATGTTTTCATTATCATCTTTATCTACAGAGATACTCAGTACCCTCAGGTTGGAACCCTGGGCTTTCAGGTTGGGTTTCCACTTGTCGTTGATCTCTTCGTTGATGAATTCATCAATAGAAAAGTCATAGAAGTCTGCTATTTTTTTTAGTAAATCGTATTTTGGCTCTGCACGATCTTCCTCATAGGCACCCACCAAAGAACGCTTAATGCCTATGGCATCGGCGAATTGCTGCTGTGTAAGGCCTTTTTTCTTTCTGAGGTATTTAAGGTTAGATGAAATATTCGACATAAAATAAAAATTAGAAATAATTTGTTTTTACTAATATTGTTAGTATTATTGTGCCAATAAAGTTAGTAATATTAATTGGTCATACAAATATATCTACTAATTAATTTAGTTGTGAATAATTTTATTTAAATGCTATGAAAAAATTTGTGTACGTGGTAACTGACAGGAACCGGACTAATTTACATGTAGGTATGAGCTCAGATCTGATTAAGACGCTTGAGTTTTATAAACAGATGCCAAGCCTTTTTTTTGATAGCGGCCAGCAATTGACCCGGCTGGTTTATTTTGAGGAATTCAAAACAGAAGCCCAGGCAATCGGCCGTTTTAAACTGCTCAGCCGTTTTACGAGAATGCAAAAGGAAAGACTGGTTCGTTCTTGTAATCCTGATTGGGTGGATCTGACTATTGGGCTTGATTTTGAGCATATCATTAGCAGCAAGACGATCAATACACAGGTGATGCTGCCGTTAGGTATCATGTCCTGATAGAGAGATGATGTAAACTGAATACAACACCTCTCTTAGCGTGATAAGCTATAAAGGAAACTTTATAGGGGATGGTTTATCGCTGGTTTTGTGATTCCTGCTTTTTCTTTTCCTTCTCTTCCTGACGTTTTTTTCTGCGGAGTTCCCTTTCTTCTTTTTTAGTAAGAGGGGCTGCCGGTACTACTGCTGCAGGAGCTTCAGGTGTTTTTTTCTCTTCTTGTTTTGGTGTTTCTTCTTTTTGAGGCTGTGGTTGTACTTCTTCTATGGTTGGTACATTAAAAACTGAAGAATCTACTGCTACACTATCCTTGGCTGTGGTATCTACAGAATACCTTGGGGTAGGGCAGTTGATGTTCCTGGTAATCTTTTCTTTTGCTTTTGGAAAAGGCCCGTAGGAGTATCCGGAGTTCGGATCATGGTATACTTTCTCCATGAATTTACCAAATATTGGCAATGCCGTTCTGGAACCTTCACCAGTTTCTCCATTTTTAAAATGTGCACTGCGTTCGTCGCAGCCCACCCAGGTTCCGGTCACGAGATCTTTGGTGATGCCCATATACCAGGCATCAACGTAATCGGAAGAAGTACCCGTTTTACCGCCAATCTGGTTGTTCTTTTTCCAAAGGTCCCATTCCCATAAAGCTTGAGAAGTACCACCTGGTTCTTCCATACCACCTCTGAACATATATAACATCAACCAGCTGATTTCGTCGGAAAGCACCTTTTTGGTCTTAGGTTTGAATTCTTCGATCAGGTTACCGTCCAGATCAGTGATCTTTTCCACCAGGATGGGGTCAGTTTTAACGCCGTTGTTCAGGAAAGTTCCATAAGCTTTGACCATTTCATATACTGAAACATCATTTGATCCCAGGCTTACTGAAGGCACAGATTCCAGATGGCTGTCGATACCGCATTCGTGTGCCCATTTAACAACATTGTCCCAGCCCACAGTTTCCGTAACCTGGGCAGTAATAGTGTTTACTGATCTGGCCATGGCTAAACGTAAAGACATTTCTTTGTAGGAATTGGAATAGCTGGCATTTTTAGGCTCCCAGTATTCTGTTTTTCCATGTTCCTGGTAGGCGATGCTGACTGGCTTATCTACGTAAGTGTCGCAAGGGCTCATCCCTTTTTCTAATGCTGCCAGGTAGGCAAAAGGTTTGAAAGTGGATCCGGCTTGTCTCTTACTTTGGTTTACATGATCGTATTTGAAAAATTTATGGTCAATACCACCTACCCAAACTTTGATCTTGCCGGAGAAGGGGTCCAGACTCATCATACCTGTGTTCAGAATCTTTCCGTAATAACGGATCGAATCCATCGTAGAGAATAAGGTATCGCGGTCGCCGCCCCAGGCAAAGACACGCATTTTTTTCTTTTTATTGAAATATGCGTCTATAGAATCTGCATTGTTGTTGTATTTCTTCTGCAGCATAGCATAGATAGGAAGGTTCTGTTTGGCGCGGTTAGGGTAATCAACTTTCTTTTTTTCGGAATCCTGCCATGGATCTTCCTTGCCCCATACACTGTAAAAACGCTTTTGAAGACTTCTCATCTGTTCGTTTACAGCCTCTTCTGCATATTTCTGCAGTTTGGAATCAATAGTGGTGTAAATTTTTAATCCATCTTCATAGAGATCGTAACCATTATCCGAACACCATTTTTCGAGGTATTTCGCAACTGCTGCTCTTAAATAGGAGTCTCCGTCGCTGCCGTCGTCAATACGACCTTCCTTTAATTTAATTGGGGTATTCTTGAAGGTGTCGAGCTGTGCAGCGGTGATGTATTTGTATTTGCTCATTTGGGCCAATGCTACATTTCTGCGTTCCAAAGCCCTTTGTGGATTCTTAACGGGATTATAGTAAGTTGTTCCTTTTAACATACCAACTAAAAGTGCAGATTCAGGTACGTCTAAATTCAACGCATCTTTGTCAAAATAGATCCTCGCGGCAGTTTTGATTCCGTAAGCGTTGTTTCCAAAAGAAACGGTATTGAGATACATGGTAATGATGTCGTTCTTGGAATAATTTGATTCCAGTTTTACGGCGGTCATCCATTCCTTTAATTTGGAAACCAGCGTACGGACCACCGGGATATGTTTTATAAAACCCTGCGATTTATTATATCTTGTTCTGTAGAGGTTTTTTGCGAGTTGTTGTGTAATGGTACTGCCGCCGCGTTTATCGCCCGAGGCTGTAGAAAGTCCGCTGGAAATCAAGGATCGGAAATCGATGCCCATATGCTGGTAAAATCGCACATCCTCGGTGGCCACAAGTGCATTGATGACACTTGGTGCAATTTCTTTAAAGTCAACAGGGGTTCTGTTTTCCTTAAAGTAACGGCCAATCAGTTTGCCATCTGAGGTGTATAATTCAGAGCCGACACGAAGTGTTGGGGTTTTAATGTCCTCATAAGAAGGGGAGTATCCAAATAACCACAAGAAATTTAACTGGAGCGCACAGAAGAAAATGATGATGCAAAAAATTGATATAGTGGCGTAGCGGATATATTTATTGCGAATCTCTTTGAACATGTGGATAAATATCAATAAAACGTAAAACAGTAAATGTTAAAATTTGTTAAAAACGGTAGTCTGTACTACAAGTCTTAGGCTGCAAATTAACGTAATTAATTTAATAAAATTGCGTTATTGTATCGTTCTGCTGAGGCGAAGTAGAAAATTACCAGGTGGGTGAATTTTTTGAAAAATTGCAGATGTGGAGGGCCAAAGGGCTGGCCATGCGGCCGTTTTAAAAAGCTAAATAAAGAATCGTTGACTGTTTAAGTATTATTAGCAGCAAAAAGTTTAGGCTTGTACAATATCGTAGACGAGCACTTTTTTCCATAAATGGCTGTGATTTTTAATGAAATCTAAATGAATGGGGTGCGTTTGATAGGTTTCCTGCCCTTCAAGATCACTAAAGAACATCAACTCTGATACGTCCCAGCTGTTGTCTACAACATCGCGTTTTTCTGTACTGGCAACAAGGCCAACGTGTATGTCGCGAACTGTTGGTATTGCTGAAAGTGTTTTCACTCCATTGATCAATTGATCGCGGTCTTCTTTTGAATTTGGATTTTTTAACCAGAAAAATACATGATGTACGACAGGATAAGTCTTATTCATAATGCATAAAGCTATGAAACCAGAATGATTATTCAAAACAGATTTAGTTGGCAGTCCATTTATTTGATAATCCAGGCTTAATCTTAGAGTGCTATTAATTAACATTAATGCTTGTAATTTGCAGGCAATAAATTTTCAATAAAATTTTCATGAGAAAATCAATCTTATTTGCTGTAATTTTATTAGGTGCAAATGCTACATCCGCACAAAAAAGACTAGATATTGAAGCTCATCGAGGTGGAAGAGGTCTGATGCCGGAAAACACGATAGAGGCGATGATTAACGCCGTTCAGATGGGTGTTACAACTCTTGAAATGGATTTGGCGATCTCTAAAGATGGCCAGGTGGTGGTATCGCATGATAGCTATATGGCTTCGGATTTTATGCGCAAACCTGATGGTACTGACATTAGTACCGGTGAAGAGAAAGGTTTGCTTTTGTACGGTATGGATTATGTCCTTATCAAAAGTTATGATGCTGGTAGTAAGCCGCATCCGCAATTTCCTAATCAGAAAAAGTTCAAAACTTACAAGCCTTTGTTCTCAGAATTAATTGACAGTGTTGAATTATACATTAAAAAGAATCATCTTAAGCCGGTTGATTATAATGTGGAAATAAAAAGCACACCAGCTGGTGATGATATAGCACATCCGGTTCCAGCAGTTTTTGTTAAAATGGTGATGGAAATTGTCAGACAGAAAAAGATTGGTAAACGTACAATCATTCAATCTTTTGATTTGCGTCCTCTACAGGTTTTACATAAGGAATACCCCGAACAAAAATTGTCGTTTTTGGTGGCTAACAAAGATTCATTTGGTGTTAATATTAAAAAATTAGGTTTTACACCTGATATTTTGAGTCCGTATTTTCTAATGGTAAATGAAGATTTGGTTGTTGAGGCCCATAAAAATAAGGTTCAAGTTATTCCCTGGACGGTTAATACCGTAGCAGAGATGAAGAGACTAGATGAATTGCATGTTGATGGAATGATTTCTGACTTCCCGGATATCTTGATTAGTTTTTGTCATTAAAAGACAAATATCACCAAGATTAAAAGATACTTGATGAATCTTATTGAATGCCTGGCTTCACTCATTTGGGGGATCGCAAAAGGTTATTGTCCAAACACTTGGAATATATGACTATCTTTAGGTAAGCTGCAGTTGTTTTTATACGGCAGGCGATCATCTAATGTTAAATAGCTTGTTAAAATAAAATAGGATGGCGAAAGGCTCCCTGATTCTGGCTCTTTTATTTCAATACTTATGCACTTTCGCGCAGCAAAATTCTATTTTATTCAGGAACATAGGTTTGAATGAAGGTTTATCACAAAGTAGTGTAATCGATATTGCATTTGATGCCAAGGGGATGGTTTGGATGGCAACCCAGGATGGCTTAAACCGATATAACGGGAAGAACTTCCTGACTGTTGACCGAAAATTTGACGATAAGACTTCTGGAACAAGCAGCAGACTGGGAAAAATTGAAAGCGCGGGTGATCATTTTTTATGGATACTGGTTAAAGGGGGCCATTTGGAAAGGTTTGATTTGATTAACCATACTTTTCTGCGCGCAGAGATCTTCTCCGGGAAAACCCGGGAGGTCATTGTATGTTTTTATCCTGAAAAGGATGGGAAATTGTGGATGGGTACAGAAAGTGGAAAGCTGTATGAGTATGACAGCTATACAGAAAAGGTGATCAGGCAAATTATCTTGCCTGTTACCACCTCCAAGCCGGTAATCAATACCTTCTTTAAAGACAGTTGTGGAAGGCTATGGATCATTGGGAATACGGTAGGTTATCTGGACAATAACCGCGTCAATAATGTGGCTTTTGGGCCATTGAAATCCAAAGAAACCACCTCTTACAGCTGCATGGCAGAAGATAAGGAAGGAAATCTCTGGCTGGGTAGCTGGGGTAAAGGGCTTTTTGTGAAAAAGAAAACCGAAGCCCGTTTCCAGCAATTTAAGGGATATAAAACAGGGGCTCTTCCCTCTGACCTGGTTATAGAGGCCATCCTGGCAGATGAAAGCAATAGAATTTGGATTGGTACCTACGGAAAAGGGCTCTTTATTGTAGATACTAAAGGCCGAAAACTTGAGCAATTGGTTAATGATAGGAGAAATCCATTTTCAATTGCCTTTAATGATGTACTTTCTATAAAACAGGATGCACATCAAGGGATCTGGATAGGTACTGATGGCGGAGGTTTGAGTTATTTTAACCCAAGCGGGAACAAATTTAAATTATTTACTGATCAGACCGTTCCGCCTGATGTAGAAATTTCTTTGGTCAGATCCATTACCACCGACAAAGAGGGTAACATTTGGGTTGGCACCACCAACAAAGGTTTAACCCAAATCAATGATAAACTGGCCAGGTATAAAACCTGGCATTTTCCGGCTTATAGAAAGAGTATTTCTAACCCGGACCGTATTGTTTCTCTTTTTAATGATGGAGCGGAGATTTTGTGGGTAGGTACCCAGGGCAATGGCTTAATCCTTTTTGATGCTAATAAGGGTAAGGTTATAAAAAGGCTTCATCCTGATGCGTCTTCAGCATTAAAAATTCCGGATGGAACGGTGTGGTGTCTATATCCTCATCGCAAAAATGAGGTATGGATAGGTACGCAAAGTAGTGGTCTTTGCCTGGTCAATGCGGAAAGTGGTCTGGTGGCCAGGTATATTCCCGGTGGTGGACTACATCATTTTTCTGACGCCATACGTGCTATGGTTTCTATAAATGACAGTACTTTATGTATTGGCTTTGAAAAAACAGGTCTGTTGCTTTTTAATACGGTAAGAAAGAGTTTTTATGAGATAGGCTCAAAAGATATTTCCAGTTTTTTTAGTGTGGAAACCAGTGTTAAATGTTTGTATTACAGTGATTCTGTATTGTGGGTTGGAACCGGGGGCAGGGGGATACTTACCTATAACATCGCGACCAGGAAGACCAGCCTGATCACGGAAAAAGATGGCTTGCCAAACAATACCATTTATGGAATATTACCGGGGCCGGATCACTTTTTATGGGCCAGTACAAATAAAGGCCTTAGCTGTTTTAACGCCTCCATAGCCAAGCAATCTGTAAAGTCTTTTCAATTTACGAACTATACTGCTGAACAAGGTTTGCAGGAAAATGAATTTAATACGGGTGCTTTTCATAAAAGTTCGGGTGGAATGCTCCTCTTTGGGGGTATTAATGGGCTTAATGTTTTCGATCCTTCTAAATTTAATGAAGTGCTTAGAACAGCGCCTGTAGTTTTTACCCACATTTTAATTGATAACAAAGCGGTGGGGAATGAAACAGCGGTGCCATTTTTAAAGGAGGTAAAGCTGGGTTACCAGAATCATTCGATCATGCTCAACTTTGCTGCATTGAATTTCCCGCCGTTAACTCAGTACCATTATTATTATAAACTGGATGGCTATGATCAGGAGTGGATTGATGCCGGTCAAAGAAACTATGCTGCCTACATGAATGTTCCAGCCAATTCCTACCGTTTTCTGGTTAAACATGTTCAACCAGGATATGCTAATGAAGGTGTGGTTACAGAAATGCGTATCGATATTGATGGACCATTTTGGGAAAAAAACTGGTTTATTGCTGACCTTGTACTGTTATTTCTGGGCTTAGTCTACTGCCTGTACCGCTATAGAATAGCCCAGCTCTCAAAGCTGGCTCAGATGCGCCAGGGCATAGCGACTGATTTGCATGATGATATCGGTTCTGCTTTGTCTAATATCAATATCTTATCAGAACTTTCTAGAAAAAGCCTTCAAAATACCACTCTGGCCCATATTTTTCTAGACCGAATTTCAGAAGAGGTACAGACTTCCAGCCAATCTCTCGATGATATTATATGGAGCGTAAATACTCATAATGACAATTGGGAAGAAACTTTTAGCCGGATGAGGCGCTACGCTGCTGAAGTTTTTGAGAATAACAATATTCTATATCACCTTAAACTTGATGAACAGGTTGGAACTGCGAAATTAAACATGGGGAAGAGAAGGGATATTTTTCTGATTTATAAGGAGATTTTGAACAATATAAACAAACACGCCGAGGCAACAGAGGTAAACATAGAGATGTGCTTTAAGGAAAAAAAACTGATGATGACCATATGCGACAACGGCAAAGGCTTTGATAAAAGCAAACAAACCCACCGGAATGGTCTTAAAAATTTAGCCAGGAGGATTGCCTGTTGGAAAGGAAGCCTGATTATAGATGCGGATGATAAGGGGACCCGGATAAAGATTCTGATATGACAGAGGATCACTCATTTGAGTAGGCTTTGCTATGGATTAAATGATTAATTTAGAGAGATGAATCCAATCAGCATTATATTGTTTGAAGATAATGAAAGGCTCAGGGAGTCTCTTGTTTACCTGTTAAACAATACCGATGGATTTAAGGTACTGGCAGATTATGGACATTGTAATGATGCGGCATCTGCTGTTAAGGTATATAAACCTGAAGTGGTATTGATGGATATTGATATGCCTGGGACAGATGGGATTAAAGGCGTAAAAATGGTTAAGGAGGCTATGCCTTTAACGGCTGTTATTATGTTTACTGTTTTTGAAGACGATGACAAATTGTTTCAATGTCTTTGCAATGGTGCAAATGGCTATCTTTTAAAAAAGACAGCGCCGGGAAAACTTTTCGAGGCGATACAAGAGGTGATGGATGGGGGAGCTCCAATGTCGCCTTCTATTGCCCGTAAGGTTCTGAATAGTTTTAACCAGGCTAAGCCAAAGGAATATAATTTAACTCCAAGAGAATTGGATGTGTTGCAATTGCTCATTAAGGGCTACAGCTCAAAAATGATTGCCGCCGAATTAATGATATCTTTTGATACTGCCAGATCTCATTTGAAAAA
>Ga0182006_1000241_pt1 | contig 51244 bp, 46 predicted proteins | sample Sormic07211104_1_FD_123022 | JGI IMG/M metagenome (GOLD analysis project Ga0182006, IMG submission 123022) | Rhizosphere microbial communities from Sorghum bicolor, Mead, Nebraska, USA - 072115-104_1 MetaG | ecosystem: Host-associated > Plants > Roots > Rhizosphere | place: USA: Nebraska...
ATATATATTGAGTCCCCGCAGGGAGCGTTTTAAACTTGATAATTTTTACCAATTGTAAAGATACATCTAAAAACAGAATTTTCGGGTTCGCGTTTCTTTCAATGTGGTAATGTGCCTTTTCCAGTTCGCCGATTATAGCCTCTGCCATAGGCAAGGTAAGTACGTGTGTGCTGAGTTTTTTCGCCGTTTCGAAGGTTAGGGGAGGTAATTTCACCAATTCTTCAGCACCACTTAAAATTAAACAGCATTCTCGTAAATAATTTACACCATATTTTAAAAAATTCTTCTGGTTTTCTCTTCCCCACTTGGCTGCCTCGTCGGTAAACTCAATCAGATCGGGTACTTTATTCCCAAATCCCATCCTCAGCCAGGCCGTAAACGTACCCGAACTGTCGCTTTGCGTATCGGCAGCCAATGCTTTTGCCTCAATTAGATTTCCATCGGCCAAAAATGCATAATCGATGGCCTGATGCGCAGTTAATCCGCGTGCATTTAATAAATATCCGGTTACCTCTTCCGACGAAAGTTTGGGGATCTTCACAATTTGCGTTCTGGATAAAATGGTGGTTAAAATCTGATCCTGGCTTTGTGCAATTAAAATAAATAAAGTATTTGCGGGTGGCTCTTCAATTAATTTAAGCAGCGCATTTCCGGCTTTATCCAAATATTCGGGCAGCCACATAATTAAAACCTTGGTTTCGGCTTCGAAGGCTTTATAACTTAGTTTTTTAATAATATCGTGGCATTCGGCAATATTAATATTAGCCTGTTTATTAGCTGCATCGAGTTTAGATCGCCAGATATCCATATCGAAATAAGGGTCTTGCATTAACATGCCACGCCATTCTTCCAACACATCTACAGCTGTTTTTACACTCGCAGAAGCAAAAAAAGGATAGGAGAAATGGAGATCGGGATGAATTAAACGTTCGTATTTTCTACAGCTCGAACATTCGCCACAACTATCATTTTCGCCTTTGTTAAGGCAATTAATGTATTGTGCGTAGGCAATGGCCAGCGGTACAGCGCCAGAACCAGCAGGCGACAAAAACAGTTGCGCATGGCTAATGCGGTTTTCTTTAACCGTTTGCACCAATTGTTGCTTCAATCTCTCCTGTCCTATGATTTCTTTAAACTGCATTTGGTGCAAAATAAGAAATAGATATGAGATTCACACACTCGTCGTTACGATCTTACTTTTGAACCACATTTTTTAGCGTTAAATAAAGCTCATCACTTACGTTAACTTATTTGGTCAATATTATTTTGAAAAGCAAGGCCTCGTGCTTTTCGGTTCCGAAAGTCCTGCTATCGCTTCAAGTCCTCGCTACGCTGCGGGCTTTATGCTTTATCAGGTTTATTTAGCTAAGTCAGTAATTCTTCGGAAATGTCCAATAGTACACCCTGCAAATTTACCCAAACCGTACCTGCGTCATCAACTAAACCTGATGGAAGCGGCAGCCCCGAAGTATGAGGGCTAAAGCATACTGCAGGGCCCGATATTCCCAAGTACTACAGGTTTTGCTTTCCAAAAAATGGAACAAATCATTTTTTTAGCCCCAAACACCAATAACATACACGTTACCAAAGCAATACCGCTTAGGTTTACCTATTATTTCAAAAACCTTACCTTTGGCTTTTATTTTTTTAACGAAGCTAAACGCTTTACGCCAAACACCCAACGCTTAACTATTTTTATGGCACGGATCCTCGCATTTGATTATGGAACAAAACGCATCGGCATCGCGGTAACCGATCCATTGCAGATTATTGCGACAGGACTGGATACGGTGCACCCGAAAGATGTGATCGAATATGTTAAAAAGTATATGCTAACCGAGCAGGTGGAGGCTTTTGTATTGGGCGATCCTAAACAGATGGATGGTTCTCCATCCGATTCGGCACAACATGTAAAGGGTTTTGCTACCCTGTTAAAAAAATCATTCCCCAATATCCCAAGGCATTGGGTTGATGAGCGTTTTACCTCTAAGCTTGCCCATCAGGCCATTATGCAGAGCGGCTTAAAAAAAATGGACAGAAGAGATAAAGATCGGGTTGATACCATCGCCGCAACCATCATTTTACAATATTTTATGGAAAGTAACCGTTTATAACCAACAAATGAGCCTAATAAACGACGATTTACAGGATTTACTAATTGCCTATTGCGAACCTGAAAGCGAATTGCTTCAACAGATAGACCGCGAAACCAACCTTAAAGTTTTAATGCCACGTATGTTATCTGGCCACTATCAAGGTCGGGTGTTGAGCATGCTGAGCAAAATGATTTCCCCTAAAAGGATTTTAGAGATCGGCACTTTTACCGGTTATGCTACGCTATGCCTGGCTGAGGGCTTAACCAAAGATGGCCTGCTGTATACGCTGGATATTAATGAGGAGCTAGAAGATATGGTCCGCCGTAACTTTGCCCAATCTGCATTTAACGATCAGATCAACTACATCTTAGGTGATGCCACTACCACAATAGCGGGTTTAGACGAAGTTTTCGACATTGTTTTTATCGATGCCGACAAGAAAAATAACGGCAATTATTACGATCTGATTTTTGATCGCGTTCGTCCTGGCGGAATTATCATTGTGGATAATGTGCTATGGAGTGGAAAAGTACTGCAGGAGAAACAGGATAAAGACACCAGAAATATTACTAGTTTTAATGATAAAATAGCTGCAGATGAACGGGTTGAAAAACTGATATTACCTGTTCGCGATGGTTTGTTTGTGATTAGGAAGAACTGATGATGGCATATAGTTAATGGCTCATGGTCTTAAAAGCCAAGGCTATCAACCATTAAGCCATGGTCTATTAACCAAAAAAGAAATGAAGAAAATCTTTACTTTTTGTCTGCTCCTTTTAACAGGGATTGTTGCAAGCGCGCAAGATACAGAAGAATATATTGCAGAGCACGTAGAATATGCACAGGGTTTAATGCACGATCATAAAATTCCGGCAAGCGTTATTTTAGCTGTTGCTATACACGAGTCGGCTGCAGGAAACAGTAAAATCGCACAACACCTTAATAATCATTTTGGAGTAAAAGGCCCAAATAACAATGCCGAAATCCGTTCATCCTATCGCGATTACTTAAATGCGGATGAATCTTACAGCCATTTTGTAGAAATTATGGAAACCCGCGAGCCTTTTAATAATCTTTTCGAAAAATACGACCAATACGATTATAAAGGCTGGGCTTATGGAATCCGCCGTTGCGGTTATGCCAGTAGCAGAAGCTGGGCCAGCCAGGTAATTGGGTTAATTAAAAAATATGAACTCTATCAATACGATGAAAGGCCAGAGGGGTATGAAGAACCTGTTTATGCAGCGCCCGTTCGTCACCGCAGCAAAAGCAGAAGCACAGCTAAAGCTTATACCGTAAAATCTGGAGACAACCTAAGTATAATTGCAAAAAAGAAAGGCACCACCGTTAAAGCCCTCATGCAGAAAAACGGCATAAAAAAAGCGAACTTAAAACCTGGACAGAAGTTGAAGCTTTGAGTCTTGAGCACAAAGTCGAGAAAGCCATACAGTTAACCAATTCCAACAATTAGCAGATTAAACATAATTATAACATCAATGCGTTCATATAGCCATTACATCCTTATAGCCGCAACCTTCATATTTTTTAGCTCTTGCGGCACGCGGAAATTTTCTAAAAACAACAAACAGATCGAAAAGGCAGCCAACAAAGCCAATAACAATTCGTACAAAAGTTACAATACCTTAAGTTATATTGATGAGTTCAAGGGAGTAGCAGTTGAAGAAATGAATGCCAATGGTATCCCTGCGAGTATTACTTTGGCGCAGGGAATTTTAGAATCGGGCAGTGGAAATAGCGACCTGGCCAAATACGCAAACAATCATTTTGGCATAAAATGTACATCAGATTGGAAGGGAAAAAACTACTTCCGGGACGATGATCAAAAAAACGACTGTTTTAGGGTGTATAAGGATGCCCGCGAATCTTTCAGGGATCACTCTGAGTTTTTAAAGCGCAAACGTTATAGCTTTCTCTTCCAATTGGATAAGAACGATTACAAAAGCTGGGCGCAGGGATTAAAAACAGCCGGATATGCCACCAATCCAAAATATCCAGATTTATTGATCAATACCATTGAAAAATACCAGCTTTACCAATACGATCAACCAGAAAGCGAAAAGCAAAAGATTGCCAGAGAGGATCGTGTCTTTTCAGAAATCAATCAGAATATCCCGCAGGAAAAGGCTAAATTTACGCCTGTGGAAACCCCACCTACAGGGGCTAAACCCATTCTTGCCGATGGCACATATACCGTTGTTAAAGGAGATACGCTCTATAATATTGCAAAACGTTTTAATTTAACGGTTGATCAGTTAAAAATGTTGAACGAAATGAGTACCGACGCCATTAAACTGGGTCAAATACTTAAGGTTAAATAATGTTAAGTACAAACATAGCCTGCCAGATATTTGTAGTTTTGTAACTTAATGAAATTTTTTCTTCCCTTTATACTTGCTTTCGGCATCTCTACGCTGCTTTATGCACAAAATAAACCTGTGCAGGGAATCGTTATTGATAAAGAAACGAAGCAGCGTTTGGCCAAGGTTTATATCTATAACATCCGAACGGGTGATGGTTTATACAACAATACGAAAGGCGAGTTTAGCACTTTTGCTTTACCAGGTGATACCTTAGTTGCGGCTTTATCGGGTTATGGGGTAGATACTATTGTTTTCAAGGGACAAACAGCCGCATATTTTCAACTTAGATCGTTGGGCATAAGACTGCGCGATGTACTTATTCAACAAAAAAGATTAAGCCCGCAGCAGCAATACGAAAAAAATGTTCAGGAATATCGTTACCAAACCATGAAAGGAAGTAGTAAAGATTTACTGAATTTAGGTAACGGTGGTGTTGGTTTAGGTATCGATGCGATTTATAATCTGTTAAGCAAACAAGGAAGAAATGCCCGTCACCTTCAAAAAATTCTAGAAAAAGACTATCGTGAAGACCTGATCGATTATCGTTTCAGCGCCAGTTTGGTTAGCCAGGTATTAGGCATAAAAGATGCTGAACTCACTGATTTTATGCAGCAATACCGTCCAACTTACCAGTTTGTGCTCGATGCTACTGATTATTCTTTTAACCAGTTTATTAGAAATGCCTATAAAAGCTACAGGTTAAACCCGAAAGCACTACAATTGCCTCCATTGCCTAAAATAACCATCGATAAGTTGTGAGGGCGCCAATCATCATCGTTAAAAAACTCCCTGCAGCGGGCATGGCAATCTTTCCATTTATCCTGTTAAAATCGCCGCGCTTTAAAAGCGATCCGATCATTATTAACCACGAAAAAATCCATTTACGTCAGCAGTTAGAATTGCTTATTTTCCCTTTTTATATTTTATATCTGGTTAACTACCTGCTTAATCTTATTAAATGCCGAAACCATGATTTAGCCTATCGCAACATTGTTTTTGAGCAGGAAGCCTATGACCATGAAAATGATTTAAAATACCTAAAAAACGGGAATTGGTACGGTTGGTTTAAAAAGATCTGAAACAATAGTTTTCAGCTCCGATTCAATTGTCAATCTGACAATCATTTTGTTAAATGCTTTTTATCTCTAAAATTTTTCTTTTTCTTTGTAGGTAATGAAGAACTGTTTAGCTGCCATAATCCTGATTCTAAGTTTCTGCTCTACCAAATTATACGCACAGGAAATTGATACTATTCCGATCAATACAAAAGACCTGAATATAAAGTTAAAGCGTAGTCCTTTGCCAAGCAGACAAGGGCCATTAAACTTTGAGCCTGTAAAAATTAAGCCCTTGGTTGTAAATGCGAAGATTAATTACTGGAAAACAAAAACCAACATCGGCATTAATGTTAACCAAGCTCAGTTCAGTAACAATTGGAAAGGTGGTGGTACTAACTCTGTGGCTGTTGGTGGATTGTTAAATTGGAAAGCAGAGTATAACAAAAACAGTTATAGTTATGTGAGCGAAGTGGTTTTACAGTATGGAAAAATCAAAAACAAAGATCAGCTGCAAAAGAAAACCAACGACCGTATTTTTTGGGACAATAAGGCGTCTTTTCAACTTTCCAAAAGTTGGTTCTTCTTTGGATCGCTGAGTTTCGAATCGCAATTCGACAAAGGTTTCAGGTACTACAGAGACGGGAACGGAGACGAACAACAGATTTTGATTTCCAAATTTATGTCACCAGGTTACCTAACCGAATCGATCGGTTTGGAGTATAAACCGGTTAAATATTTCTCTACCCGGATTGGTACAGGTACAGCCAGACAGACTTTTGTGCTCGATACCGCAGTTTACGAAAAAGATAAAAAGGAAGCTTATGCGGTAGAAAAAGGCAAAAAATTCAAAAATGAACTGGCTTTCCAGATTGTAAGTGCAATTGATAAAGATATTTTTACCAATACCAACCTGAAAGCCAGGTATGCCATGTTTATTCCATATCAGGAGTTTAAGCCAAGTAAAATCGACCATAGATTGGATATTGCGCTAACAGCAAAAATCAACCGCTTTATGAATACTAGCTTAACAGGCGTATTATTGTTCGATACCGATATGGATACGAACAAAATACAGGCCAACCAAACGCTGGCCCTCGGTTTTGGTTTTACCTTTCCCAGATAGGCTTAGGCACCACCAACTTTACCGATTTCCCAATATGGCATCGTAATAATCTGCTTAAAGCTTACTCCCCTTTCCTTTAGGTAACGTTTAAACTGCTGTACTGATTTCGCCCTGCCTGTTAAATAAAACGTAGCATTTTGCCACATTTCCCAGCAAATCGGGTGCATATTTTCCATCCAGTTGATGGCATTTTTCGCCGGGGCATTCACGTCAGATGGTACAGTATCAATCAATAATTTAAGGTGTTCAACTGAATTCAGGTTTTCTTCCTGAAGTTCAAGTACCCCAAAATATTCTACATCTTCATCCATTACCTTTTTCCCAAGCGATTCGTACAACCCCAGGCTGGTTTCATCGCCAAAAAAGAAATGCTGATTGGATGCTTCATTGTATTTTACCTTCGCACGATCTACAATAAGTTTCAAATGGTCTCCTTTTTGGATGTTCACAGCTAAGCTATAACCCGGCCCTTGTCTGTTTAAGTAAAAAATGACTTCGCAGGTTTCGTGCGCTTCATCAAAGCTAGATAAAGTATAATGCCTATATTCATTGGCATTAACCCTAAACAGCACTTCCATTCCAGGAATAAATTTGGCATCGAAAAAATCGCCCTTAAAGGTAACGCACTTTAAGTTGCTGCTTAACATTTTTGTTTCTACAACTTCTACCTGATATATTTTATTGCTGATCACTTTTTCCATTGTGTTGGCCAGCCATGATGGTAATTTTGGCATCGTATTCTTTTGTTTAGTAACTTTGAACAAAAGTAATTGTCTAACAAACGCATCTTTTTATACCAAAAGGATTAAAGTTTATATCAAAAGGATTTTATGGCTTTAAACATTTACGATGGTGACGATAAATACTATATTGTTGGTAACAAGTTCGACAATAACGAATTTAATCAGGCACTGGTAACCGAAAGAAGGGACAAATACAGCTTTCCCTTTGGCGATGCAGAGATTGTGGAGATCGCTTTTTCGGGTATTTACATTGTTTATGGCGATATGCTCGTGAAAAAGAGCCGTCTGCGCATTAAATCTTTTGATGAGCCCGATATGGTTGAGCTTCATTTTTCAATTACAGGCGGCGGCATTATGGAAAATTACCTCACCAACAAACGTCTGGATATCAAAGCCAATCAGCACAACATTATTTATAGTCCTGATTTTGATGGGATGGCAGAATTTACGGTAGGTGGTCCGCATAAATTTTTCGAGGTAAATTTCGAAAGATCACGTTTTGTTGATTTAACTGGCGAAAGCAGCACTCTGCTAAAAAACTTTGCCGAAAAAATCATGAACAACCGTTCCGTAGAGCTTTCATCAGAAAACCTGCCCATCAGCTTAGCCATGCACAGTTGTATAAATGATATTATGAACTGCCAGTTTACCGGTGGATTAAAGCTCTTATTCCTGCAATCTAAATGCCTCGAACTTTTGGCATTGCAAGCTCAGGCTTTTGAACTTGCAGCAAAAAAAACCGACACCCTCACCATTAAATCGTCTTACGATAAAGATCGCATTTATTATGCGCGAGAATACCTGTTAGCCAATGCCATCCATCCCCCATGTTTAACCGAATTGGCAAAGGTTGCTGGTATAAACGAGTTTAAACTAAAGCATGGTTTTAAAGAAATTTTCAAAAACACCGTTTTTGGCTATTTAAGTGATTATAAATTGATGCGGGCCAAAGAACTTCTGGCCGATAGCAGCAAAAATATCAAGAATATTTCCGACGAACTGGGCTATTCTTCCGTACAGCATTTCAGCAGTGCTTTCAGTAAAAAATTTGGCGTAAGCCCAGGCAAGGCACGGTAAGTCTAGGTCATATTTTCTAGCTTTGGGTTTAACCCAAGGCTAGGAACACCCTAACTTATCCCTTTCTCCTTTTCTTCTTCAGATCGAGATAATCAACATAATATAAAACCTTTACCGAAAGGCTGTTATTCTGAGGGGCATTTAAAATTCCGCTTAGGTTTTTGTTGTAACGCTGGGTATAAAAAGTGTCATAAGTTTCGGCGGCATCCTTATACGAAACAGAAAGTGTGCTGCCCGGAGCAAACTGCCAGGTATAAATCAAATCAATATTAAACACATTATAGTTTCTATCCATCCCGGTTAATGTTGGTCCTTGATAATCGGTTAAATGGCCATCAGGCTGAAGCAGATAAAATTCTTTATTTCTTCTATCACTCCAATAATGTCTTAGTACAACGGTTAGTCCTATTAAGTTGGTAAAGGTGTATTTAGCATCAAATGAGTTTTCTACCGTTCTGCGGTCGTATTTAGAGAAAATAGCTTGATTACCTTGTGCAGTTACCCAGTTTACATAATCATAGTTTGGGTTAAAATTCAGGTCTAAACCAAAGGCAATCTTATCATTTATCCTTAGGTTCTGGAAAAAGTAAAAGTTGTATTGTTTGCCGCCAAAAAGTTGCTGTTCAAAATAGCGTACATTTCCACCAAAATTATAGGCCTTGGCGCGGTTGGGATTTATATACAAGGCAACACCAAAATTTCCTGGCGCTTGGTACATCTGTCCATTTCGGGCTTCGTAAAAGTCATTCCCTTTTCTATCTACACTTAAATCAAACTCTGCCGACCATTGATTTTTAAACTGAACCCAATATCCTGCATTCGTACCTATTTTTTGATAAGCACTCGGTATTGCCCTGCGGGAATAATTTAGATTAAGCCAACTTTCAAACTGATTATACCATTTGCTTGGCTTGTAAACATTATAGCCAATACCAATCCGCTGATCTAAAAAGTTGTTATTGGTAAAAAACCCCATATCTGATGGATCAAATTTATCATCAGCATATACCTGATTGTAGCTCCAGGTAAAATTGCCGCTCTGTTTTCCAAACCGTAAGGTGTAGCTATAACCCGTGCTCGACTCTTCACCCCGTAAATAGCTCATTTTAACCCCGCCATTTACGAAATATTTATTGCCTTTATTGTTTAAATTGAAAAGCAGGGCACTCACATTGGCATCGTAAGCAGAACCTTGTCTAAGTACATTTGTATTGATAAACGTAGCAGAGCTGTTGTTTTTTAACGACTGGTCAAAAACCAGAATGTTATAATTGGTAAGCGGTTGCGTTTCTACCATACGAAGGTTACCCTGAGCGTCCTCTACCTCGGTTTCCATGCTATTGGTAATGGCATTAAATATCCCGATACCCAGGCCTTTTGCTGTCCGTCCTGAAATTTTTGTGGCGTTTAATACCTTGGCTTCGGTTTGATCTTTTACAATTTTATCACTGCCACTTACCCCGCTGTAATTATAATAAGACGGAATAGAACCGATGCGCTTCGAATAAAACAGGTCGCCTTTGTTAAATAGCTCTGTTCCCTCGGTAAAAAACTGTCGGTTTTCATTAAATTTCACTTCAAAAGGAGTGAGGTTTAATATCCGGTTATCAGATTGCACCTGACCAAAATCGGGCACTAAGGTCATATCCAAAGTGAAACTGTTGTTAATTCCATATTTAACATCCATCCCACCATTAAACCTCGCCGTTGTATTTTTTACCCCAGGCAAATTAACCGGATAATGGTTTACATAAGCTGAAATGTAGGGCGAAAAAGATAATCTTAATGGAGGTTTAACATCTTTTATGCCCATCCACAACCCTTCCTGATTGATAAAGCCATTTACTTTAGGGTCTACAAAATTCCAAAAGGTCTGTGTATTGCTTCGTTGTATCCTACGGCTAAAGTTTAAACCCCAGTTCTGGACATCCTTACTAGAGAAACGCAGGGCCGAATAAGGGATTTTCATTTCGCAGGTCCAGCCTTTATCATCAATTTTAACAGCACTTTCCCACACAGCGTTCCAGTTGGCGTCTTCATCACCCACCTGTGAGTATTTGGCATCAAACTGAACACCGGCAGCCGTAACAAAAAAGCCATTTCCGTTCATCTTATCATAAAAGGGGTCGACAATAATCGAAATAAAATCGGCGTTGCCAATATTATCCCTCGATACCAACTCGTGTGAAACACTGTCAGGATGATCGTACATCCGGGCATACACATAAATCGCAACATCATCATAAAGCACCTTCATTTCTGTACGCCGATCATGGGTTTCGATTTTTCCAGGATTTGGCCTGATCTGAATAAAATCAGTAGCAATAGGAACATCATTCCAACACTCATCATCTAAAATACCGTCTATTTTGGGGCTTTGCAACGTTCTTTTTGCTTCTAGCTGGCGCTGTTTCGAAATATCCTGAGCTTGAGAAAAAGCACAAATAAATATAAAAAAAAGGAGGATACAGCGTTTCATTTGTTTAGGTTAGTTAGGTATAAGACTATACCTAAAACAAAATGTTGCACCAAAAGAAAAATTTAATATTCATCTTCCTAAAGTTTTGACTTTGAGTTGCTAAGATTTACAAGCAAAATTTGATACATTTGCCTTTTATTAAAAACAACTAGCTTTTTGCCTTTCGGCATGAAGCTTTTAGCTTAAAAAAAGATGTTTGATAATTTACAGGACAAGCTAGACAGAGCATTTAAAGTACTAAAAGGACAAGGCAGCATTACGGAAATCAACGTGGCAGAAACCATGAAGGAAATTCGTAAAGCATTATTAGATGCCGATGTTAACTATAAAACAGCAAAAGCATTTACCGATGATGTGAGGCAAAAAGCTTTGGGGCAAAACGTGCTTACCGCAGTTTCTCCAGGTCAATTGCTTACTAAAATAATGAACGATGAACTTGCAGCCTTAATGGGTGGCGAAGTTACAGAGTTAGATACTAAAGCAAATCCTACCATTATCTTAATTGCGGGTTTAAACGGTGCGGGTAAAACTACCTTTGCAGGTAAGCTGGCTTTGCATTTAAAAGGTAAGGGTAAAAAACCTTTATTGGTTGCTGGCGATATGTACCGCCCCGCGGCTGTAGATCAACTGGAGGTTTTAGGAACCTCGGTTGGTGTTTCGGTTTACGCTAACCGTGCATCAAACGATCCTGTTGGCATTGCTTTAGAAGGTATTGCTCATGGTAAACAAAATGGAAATAACGTAATCATTATCGATACCGCAGGTCGTTTAGCGATCGACGAATCTTTAATGAACGAAATATCTGAAGTTAAGGCCAAAACCCAGCCTCACGAGATTTTATTCGTAGTGGATTCGATGACAGGGCAGGATGCGGTAAATACAGCCAAAGTATTTAACGACAGGTTGGATTTTACGGGCGTTGTTTTAACCAAATTAGATGGCGATACCCGCGGTGGGGCAGCGCTTTCAATTAAATCGGTCGTAAACAAGCCCATTAAATTTATCGGTACCGGCGAGAAAATGGAAGCACTTGATGTTTTCTATCCAGACCGTATGGCATCGCGTATTTTGGGCATGGGTGATGTGGTTTCACTTGTGGAACGTGCACAGATGCAGTTCGATGAGAAAGAGGCAGCAGAACTTCAGAAGAAAATCCGTAAGAATAAATTCGATTTCAATGATTTCTACAACCAGATTCAGCAGATCAAGAAAATGGGTAACATGAAAGACCTGATGGGCATGATACCGGGTGTAGGCAAAATGATGAAGAACGTAGATATTCAGGATGATGCCTTTAAATCAATTGAAGCGATCATCAATTCGATGACTCCGTTTGAAAAAGAAAACCCAGATAGTATCCAGCAAAGCCGCCGTTTACGTATTGCAAAAGGCTCGGGCAGCAAGGTAGAAGAAGTAACCAAGCTCATTAAACAGTTTGAAGATATGCGTAAAATGATGAAGCAGTTTTCTAACCCGGCAGCCGCAGCAGCAATGATGAAAGGTATGCCTAAAATGCCATTTGGCAGATAGTAGAGAGGTTTGAGGCAGAAGGTTTAGGGTGTAAGGTATAGTAGTTGCGTCATGCTGAACTTGTTTCAGCATCTTTTAAAATAATACAAATCCCGATCAGTAATGGTCGGGGTTTTTGTTTTATAGGTTTTGGAAATGGGGAACAACAATTTCGGTCTGGACGGGACTCGAAGACCTAACCATAAGCAGCTGTAAATGACTATTTAAATATAAAAATTGAATAATAGTGATAAAATTGAATTAGGATTCAAATATTGCAAGTAACTGGCTTTCGAAAATTGGCTCCTTGATTCAACCGGACTTAACTTAGAGTTTAACGGGAAAATCCATTATTTGATAAAATAGGATATCCTGATAAGTAGTTTTTCGATAATGGCATCACTGTCCCTTTTAAGGAACTCTACAATCTTATTCCGAAGTCGATCTGATTTTGACATCTGGCGCAGGTAGAAATCGGTAGGATAATGGTTTAGCCACTCGAATTTGAATTTCTTGTAATCGAAGCTGTCCATATCGATAAGCCAAGTGTAGTACGGACCAGCCTTCTTTATCTTGCTTACAGCTTTCCTATCCAGTTCCACGTCGAATTTGAAACCAATATTGAGGAGTTCATCTAGACGAGGAAAGAAGTCGCTCGCCCTACCAGAAGTTATCGAACGCATGGTATAATTCCGGATCGAAATATTCAGCTTATTCAGTTGCTGATTGAAAGTACGCTGTTCAAATGGAATCAGTTCATGTATGACTGATCGATAATAAAGGTCAAAATTAAAATTCTTGGCGAGCTCGCCGTTGATAGCTGCTTCGATCCGGCTCCTATCATCAAAGGATACACGCTTGTGTGTTGCCGAAAGGAGCTCGTAATGTTCATCGCGTTCTACTCCTAAGCTTTCCTTGAAAACGAAACCTATGATTTTATCCAGTTGCCTCTTGCCTAAATTGCTTTTCTCGTTCCTATTGAGCAGAAAGGTAAGCGGTCTTGATCCGACAACCTCAAGATTATCTACCAAAAAGGCAATATAAGATTGCACCACCTTGCTTCCAAATAACCGCCCCTTTCGTGCCAGAAACAGTTCAAGAGGCGCGTCATGATTACGGTGATAATCCTTGTGCCTGAAAAAGTACAACAGGCGCTTTGCAAAAGTATCGACATTAAAGGCATTATCATCGATAAGGGAAGCAATGGTGATCATGTTTGCGATCATCCTTTGGAGCTTTGGAAGCAATTTGGTGTTCGGATCTTGCCCAATCAATACAAGGTCTGCGGATGAGGAATACTGTTCCAAGATGTTAAAGGAAAAAGTAATGAAGGCATTATCGGAGCCTGTCTGCTCATAAACAAGATTCTTCAGCTTATAGCGGTAAAAATACTTGGTGATGGCTGCAGTTTCGGCGTACATTACCATCATGGACAAAAGGTAGTCATCAAATTCCTCGAGTGAGGAATTCTGTGTGCCGCGCATCGCATGGGAGGCAAAAAGCCCTTTGATGTAATTTGCGACAAGCCTTTGCCAGTTGCCATATACGTCATAAATCAGACGATTCCCCCGGGTAAAAGTTTCCAGTTCTGCGAAATCGCAGATTAGCAGCTGCACATGGCTGTTCGAACTCCAACCTCCATCGACAAACGAATAATAATGATCTTCGATCTTTGTGACAAGTTCTCCGATACTTTCTACGGCAATCCTAAAATACGATCCATCCGCAATGTAGGTCAATAGGTCATAATCGGTATAGGACTTAAGCTTGACCGCCTCCTCGATTGGGTCAATCTCCTTGAGCTTCGCTATTTCTTCGATGGAATAAATCGATGGGTAAAGAAACCCTGAAAGCAAGAAGCTAAGGTGCCTGAGGTTATACTGGCAGATGAAATACCAGATGTACCGTTCCTTGGATTTAAATTCCTCCCTTAGACTCAGATATATTTCAGTTGCAGCATCATAGTTGCCAAACTGATAATGTATAAATGCCTGATCAAGCTGAGCCTTTGGGTTGTCGCTTTCGGTGCGTAGAATTGGTAGGCACTTTTGCCATTCCAAGCGTTGGAAATTACAGTTCAGGCAATCGCAATGGACATTGTGCGCATACCTGATCTCGACATCGTTGGATGAATTTTTTCCGGTCAGGCGAAAGATCAGATTGTTTGTCAGGCGGTGAAGGACAAACTCAAGTTTTTCCATTACCTCACTTACCCCCGTGAAGACACTTTCATCAACTATTCTGATGGTATCATTTTCAAAACTGATTGCCTTGAACATGTTCACAAGTTCATCTGGAACGTTGTGAAGAGAAAATACAGAATAGTGGTTATGGTCAGTTTCCTTCTTTTTAAAAGGAAAATACCGAATCAACAAATGTGTGGGAACAAATCTGGCTTCGGCATAGGTATTCTTGAACAGCGTATATAAACTGTCCAGCATGTGCTTGCGTATGGATGCTTTGTGACTAAACCGCTCATTGCGTACGATATTGAGCGACAATAACTGCTTAGGAAGTACCAAACTTTCCAGCGATTGCAAAAAATCCTTCCACTCATTGAAATAGTACACCTTCAACGATTTGAACCTGCTGATAAGCTCGGGGTGCAGGGAAAACCGCTTGTCGATCGGGTCTGCAAATTCTCGGTCATTGGAAGATACGAAATGCAGGCTGGATATTCCGTTGGCTATGCAATACAACGCAGCAGAGCCGAAAATTTCCCAGTCATTCTGGCTGTCCTTATTGTTGTGGAATGGAGCAAGCCTTCTCCGGTAGCGGTCGGCGAATTCCACAGTGATTACTTCAGGCGTTTCGACCACAATGGCATCTTCCAGAATTTTGTCGATCATGGCCTGTTGGATGTCTATGTGATCAGTGCTGATGAAACTGGGCAGAAGTTCTCCGCCCTTTGACCCTGTCCCATGTACCTTGCCCAACTTCTTGATCTTCCTGTCCTTGTCTAGGGATTTGTGCTTTTCCCACTCCTCAAGTATCAATTTGTGGGTAATCACCCTTATATGTCCGCCTTTGACAAAATTGGTCAGGTTAACCAAGTACTGGCTATAAGCATCAGCATGTGTCAGGCGAAGAAGTGAACAGTTATCAATAAGTAGAATCATGGAGCGCTAAAAATACTAAGGTACAAAATAGCAAACTACCGAACAATCAATATGCTATCAAACCTCAAGCTGGTGGGATGTAAACACGAAAATCTAATTCGGGGAAGCTATTAGATGACCTTGAGTTCAAATTGATTTGGTTTGCAAGGGCAGAGGCCGAGGTTCTGTATTGGGTAATGGGCGATTAACCTTGAACTCCCTGCCTACAACTCTCTAAAATAGTCATGGAAAATATGGCATTTAAAATAATTTAACGCAAACTCTTCAGGCTAAAACAATTCTACTTAAACACATAATATCTATTTGTATGACAGATAAAGGAATTCAAACAGTAACTAACCATTACAACACAGAATCATGAGTATTCAACAGAACAACCTTTATAAGTAGAGGCGTTTTATTAAAACGCATTATTGCTTAATCTCCATATACGGAATTACAATAGAGCATTGTATCTTAGTTTCAAATTATGGGAAGAAAACAATGCGAAAAACCATAGTAGGTGTATCTCCATTTCAAACTACAGGAAGAAAACAACGCGAAAAACCATAGTAAGTTGTATCTCCATTTTAAAATCCGGGAAATATATACTTCCAGGTCTTACTTCCCAAATAAGAAAACAAGTCAGTGAGCGATAAAGTATCCTCACCATACGGCTGTACAAGCAGCCTCGATATCCATATTTCAAAACTATCTGATACCAGACATTTATTAAGGCTGGTACTAAAGTTTATCTTTAAGGCTGTGATATCTAATTCTGATAAAAGAATTAGATATCACAGCCTTTTCCCATCTAGACTACCGCAAGACACCCACTCACATATTCATATAGAAAATCATCAGGCATTTCTAACATGAAGCCCGCCATTGCATGCCTGTTTTTTTATTGGCTTATGAGCATATTTTAATCTCACTCTACGGTTCTGCAAGAAACCTCTTTTTTAATCCTATTCAACAATAACCTGTATGCCTGCTTTTTCTGCCTTATAACTGATTTTATCTTTAAGGCTATAATAGCTCCAGTTCTGCAAAAGGTAATGATCTTCCTTTGCTATTTCTTCTTTTTCCTGCTGGTTGATCAGTAGTAGGGTTGCTGCATGGTGCTTAACACAGAAATCGATTAGCATCCGGCTGTAAACATGGAGCTTTTGCTCCACGTAACGCTTTTCCATGTGGCGGTAATCCTCCAAACTTTTCATTTTACGCTTCCTGCCATGGCCCCCACAGTTAAAGGAAACTGCTTTTTTGACCCTGTTTACCGCAGCCTGTATGGCCAGTCTCCGGTGGAGAAATTCTTCCCTGTTTCCGATGGTATGCTCATGCCTGCCGACCTTGACAGTGACAGGATGTTCTATGGAAAGTGATGCTTCAGCGATGATGGTTGGGTCTAAGGTATGCTGTTCCTTTTCGATCTGTACCGCTGCCAGAAGGAATATTTTTCCTTTATCCAGTTGTATCTGGCTGGCACGAAGTTTCAAGGTTCCACCCATGATCCGATCCAGCATGATCTTTTTATCAGACCTGTCCTTTCCAAGGTAGGTTCGGAACGGGATTTGGAAAAGCCTGAAGGTGAAATTCCTGTTGTCAGCAGTCCTGCTTAGTTTGGAAATTACCTCTGCCCCAAAAGGCAACGGGATATTCTTTTTATAGTTCCTAAGCGATTTTTCGCCTTTCCAATAAGCATCTTTTTCTTTATTGAAATAAGAGATCAAAGTATTATTGAGGTTGCTTAGGATGTTTGTTGGGATTTGGCCTTTGAAATGATTGGACAGCAGCCTGTATGTGGTATTCTGGCGTGAGGATTTAAGCATACCGTTCTCATCCTTCTTTTCATCAGCTATTTTCAGCTTGATTTCCTCAGTCAGGTAAAAGAAATCCTTCACCCGTTCCTGAACGAAATGATGGCTCATGATCATATTCGCCGCACGGAAGCAAATCCATTGCCAGTTGTACAGCTGATCCCTGGCACCTTTCACAAAGTCCTGATCTTCAGAATCGATGAACAGCTGTATCTTGCGTGTTAAAACCATTGTATTGTTTTCCATATCACCTGATTTTTGTTTTTTTGATCTTTAGTGACGCAGCTGCAAATGCCTTCTGGATATGTCCCTGATCGAGGCTTAACGCCTCCGCAATCTCAGTGAAGCTATACTGGAGCTCATATCGCATCTTTAGGATCATAGACTGCTCTTCGCTGACATCCCCCTCGAACCTGAACCTGCTGGTTTTCTCTACTTTATTAAGCTTTTCCGTATCGCTGATCACTGACTTCAGGCATTCGAGTGTTTTCTCCACCTTTCTTGCCACCTGATAATCGGAGATACCACCGATATGCCAGGCCATCTGTCCGTAATCAAAGGAATATTTAATACACAGCCGGATAAAAAGCTGTTGGTCAGTGCTGAGGTTCGGGATAACCGCCTTCACTCGATCCCATTGCTTTTTCTCTTGTTCCCCTGGTTCATGATAATGGAATAAATCGGTTTCCTCTTCCAAGGTAGGGTCATAACCACCTATAAATTCCTGGTAGTTTTCAATTTCATCCAACCGCAGCATATTACGGTGGAACCTGCTTGAAGAAGTTTTATAATAAGCCCTGCATCCATCCGAAGTCAGTTTTCTGACAAAAGTCTCGATATGCTCTGGGCAGGTAATAACTTTTCTTGATAGCCAAAGCCGCAGGAAAGCTTCATTTACAATGCATCCGGCATTTACGTCATCTTTTATATACCTGAACCCATAGTAATATATTGAAGGATATAACAGTTTGTAGAAAAATTCAAGGCCTTTTTCATTCCCTTCCTTGAATTTGGCAAAATTTATAGCACGGCTTGGGTTTATTTTTATTTGTTCCATAATGATCTCATCTAAAGTGTCTGTAAATGGGCAGTGGAAGCGGACGACACAAATAAAGTGTAAGCCGGCTTTCTGCCATGTCTGCCCCTACAGGTACGGAGAAATACGTCTTTGAGCCCAAGCTCCTCAAATGCGAGCTTAGTAAATAATTTAATTAAACTTTCAGCTTGAGATCGAGCCTTAAAGCTTGCCTGCCTATCCTCGTCAAAAAAGCATAACATAGCCATTACGACTGCTTTAATCATTTTTTTAATGAAGTTTTTATTTGAAAAGCCTTAAACTAAATAGGAGTTAGGGTAACGAGCATTATTATAAAACCTATTTTACCATTTCCCCATACGGATTTCTTGCTGTATCTAATAAAGCTACTCAGGTGCGCAGATCACTAAAGAAATGAGGTGATCGAAAAGATGTGTCGTTTCTAAAATCATACTCGTATCGGGTTATACGAGTCTTGATATTATGGTATGCAATATATGTGAGGCTGCAAACCATGGCCGCTGTAAAAGTTCTGACCCCTTAAGCTAACATGGATTTACAGCAGCCTCACATCTATTTGGACATGCTAATATAGCACATCTTTAAATAGACGTGAGTATTAATCTGCTGTCTTGCATTAGCGGGGTCAGAAAAGCAGCCACAAGACTCTTATTAATACACAATTATATAATCAAATATATAAAAAAAACACGAGTAAACAAATTTGTTGACCATCATTTTTATTTATTGCCAAGCTTGCGAAATGAAGCAAACGGTTGTAGACTTTAGAATCAAGCTCGGAAAGAGAATTGCTCAACTTAGAATGAAATCTGGCTTAGAGCAAACTGAACTGGCAGCGATATTAGACGGAAAAGACAAACAATTTATTAATAGATACGAAAAACAAGGCGCTAATCCAACCGCTTATATTTTAGTTAAGATAGCTGAAGCACTGAATGTCAGTGTTGATGACTTATTAGACTTTAGCAACTTGGAAAATTCCTCTGAATAGAACTTAAAAGATATATCGCTATTGAGAATATATGCCTTTATAAAATCATTATGGGGATTTTGTAATCGGATAGATTATATTGGTTTTTGAGGAAGCTTTGATGAAATAAAAGACATCAAAATACTATTTTTGCATTTGAGAGCGTTAAAAGGTGGGGGTGTATATTTTCAAAACTATGTCTAACATGACATCTTCCCATGCTGAAATATATTCAAAAGTAATTTCTGAAGTACAGGTCAGTGAAATAGCAGTTCCAGCCGATCTTTTGAGTTATGTCAAATTAATGAAATGTTTTAAATAATCTCTGTTCTCGCATGCCACTTCAATGATTGCGTTATCGAAGAATGTACTAATTGTAGCTGAGTAGTGTTTCTTCTGAAAGGATGTAAGTTCCGTTACCTGATCCGGAGCAAATTCGGTTTTGGTCGCAGCAAGAACCACCTTGCTACTGATGGGCATGATAACCAGCCCAACTACCATTCCAGGATTGATAAATACCTGTCCATCGATGACATCATCCTTTATTTTGAATCGTTTGGAACATAAATGTCTAGACCTTCTTTTAACATAAGACATAAAACATAATATTCCATTCTCTTACCGAATCCCGCACTGTGTCGGAACTTTTTCGTTTGAACGATATTATTAAGATTTGTAGGTGGCATAAGTCTTATATTCAATATTGTAAATATATAGATTGTCTCTAAGTAATCTTATTTATATTACACCTACCATACAATTACAGACGAGAATTAAACGAAAGATGAGAGAGAAATGGAAACTAAGCTATCAGTACATTGTGGTGCTCAACGATGATTACGAAGGAAAACCTATACACCATAGCTACATCTATAGCCTTACTCATTCTACCGAAATAACCCCGCAGGCCTATCATAAAGGGATATTGGGGGAAGGCCTTACCAAGGTCTTCAACGCCAGGGAATTTAAAAACCTAAATTTCCAGCAAGTAAATGAGATAATTGAAATAATTGAGGAGCCAGCGAAGATTAGACCCTACACCTTTATGAATTTCGTGCCCTTGAAAAATATATAGCTGAACTCGAAGTGGACAAAAAGTTGGCAATGCTTGAGATAATGATGGATGATAAAACCCAATGAATGTCCACGCAGGATTTAAAAAATAAAATCACATAGCTATTGTGGAGGCTAGAATATATCTTTTGGGAATTGCTGAAATCCAATATAAGTTATTTTTTTAAACCCTTATAGGCAGCTCTTGAAGTTAGGGTATGCTTGCTTTTCTCCAAATAGACTTCTATAATTATTCCATCTTCCTGAATATTTACATGATGCCAGCGAAGCTGCTCAAGCTCCCTTATATAACTTTGTGAGGTGCCGCCAAAATTGAGGATATCAAACGTACGCATTGAAGGATCAATATTATCAATTGGGAATTTCGAATTCTTACCATCAATGAGACCTTTATAGAGAAAATCATAGTCAACATCAATCTCTTCGTTAAACTCATCAGTAACATCGTCAAAGTCACAGGTTTCATAACTAAACAGAAGGAATGTAAGTTCGTCGATATTCAGCTTAGAAGGATCAATACTTTTAATAAGTTTGAGCAACATTCCCCTTTCGGGAATATAATCATGATATATCCATTGCCTTAATAGATTTCTTACCAGCTTTGTAGTATCATCAGCGAAATACTTTACTATCAGATCAGGGAACGGCAACAACCTAAGCTTTAAATTTTTGCCATCTATCAAATGGATGCCGAATGGGAGATTTGTACGTTTCTTTTCGAGGTACTCGGAGGCAGCCACCGTCAAATAACTACTTGTCAATATCAGCAAATGATCGGCTTTTTCCGCTTCCGCCCATTCAATCTTAGAGGATATTTCACTTTGAGGCACGCCTTTTTTATAGTGCTTACATTCAACGAACCAACGCTCTTGATAAGGACCTATCAACCCATTTGCCACTGTAAAAGTAGCTTGTATATCTCTGCCTTTGTCGCCTCCACCTTGCCTCCAGTTAAGGGAGTGAAACTGGTATTTCAACAATAGATCAAAGCAAAGTTCCTCGAAGTCTTTCCAGTCCAGTTTCTCAAATCGAATATCTTTATCTTCAAACGTCATATTTTGATTGCTGGGTTATATTTTTATCTCTACACCAGCAACTTCTACCTCCACTTGATTCGAGATGCTAATCTGCTCATAGATTTCAATTTCCTTCCCCATGATCTCAAAAGAAATTGCAAGGGCAAAGGGCACACTTTTAGTGATATCTTTGTCCCATCCTTTATGTCCAATCACAGCAAATGAAAGTTCAGCGGGAAGTTGATTAGATGATACTATTGCCCAATCCTTTTGTGTCGCGCTATCTTGTCGTTTAATATTCTTTACTGCTCCATAGTTGTTTTGATAGGACACCATCCATGGAATGCTACCGGCAGCATCAGCTGCTAACTCTTCTTCAGGTTTGCCCATATCCTTCAATACCCTTTTACTAAACTGATCGAAAGAGTCACCAAGTTTTGATGATTCCCAGCTTAACCATGAAGACAGATAAGATTTCAGCTTTTTTCTTGTTCGTCTGGGGTTAGCATGATAGGTAAGTGTTACCTCAATCATGATCTCAAAATTATTTCCTGGTCTCTTTAACTCCTCGGGTATAGTCAATGAATAAAGATTAGCCTGGTATGGAGAAACTTCTCCGCTTGCCAGAAAGGTAATTCTATGGTTTGAGTTTTGAGTTGCTCTTTTCAGATCTGGTATACCATAACCAAATCGTTGAAGGATTTCTGCACTTGGATTATACAATAACTGTTCCGGCAACCTTGCAGATTGAACTACCAACGCTTTATATTCCAGACTAGTTAGCCCTGGGTTCAATTTGGCCGCCATCGCAGCGATATGCGTTACCTTGGGGGCGGCAAAGGAAGTTCCTATTCCAAAACCTGTTCTATTTGCTCCTGCTTTGACCACCTTTATAGAAACCTGATCGTGGATGCTCAATATGTGACTTTTTTTCTCCTTTAAAAAATCTCCCCCTACTTCAACTACGTCCGGTTTAACCGAATCCCAAATACCTGGGCCAGGCCTTGAAAATGAAGAAATTTCGTGCTTTTTTCCAAACGATATCCTATCATCATCCTCGAAATCCGCTGCACATACCGAACCCACAGTTAAGGAAAATAAACTTTGTGCTGGATTTGCAATCCTTGAAGATGCTTCATTCAAATATTGAGGGTACGTTCTTCCCATACCCAGATGATTAGCAATGCCAGGAATGGTAGGGATTTGACTGTCAGAGGGTATATTTCCAGCTGATACAATGAACAATATATCTCTTTCGAAAATCAGCCTATCCAAAGTTGCAGCCCAAGTCGACATATGAGTAGAACGTACAGACACTTGCGAATTGATCGAAAGATTGAAAATTTTAACCTGGTCAAAATCATCCGCAATAAACTCCATCAATTCTGCCGGGTAAAGTGCTCTAGGCAACAAGTTATCTTTATTCAGCACGCGCGCATTTGCCAGGAAAATAGAAGTCGCATGTAATCCCGCTTCTGGAATTTCCTCACCATATAGGACTGCGCCTGCAACCTTAGTGCCGTGGCCTCCTTTCGCAACAAGATCACTCGTTGTGTCCTCATCCGGCACATAATTGATTGATTGACCATCTAGTACTGCCGGCTCAAGAAGAATATGTTTTTCCTGTAGGCCACTGTCTATGATGCAGACTACTGGAGAATCCGGGCTGGGTGGGGTAATCTCAATCTGATCAAATTCTATATCGTCCTCATCATGCCCCTTTTCCATTTCGACAGCTTCACTCTCACTAATCTCAAATACATAAGGATAGGCCCTTAGAAAATCTTTGAACGCTTGCCCGCTCATTGTCGAGCGGAAACCGAAGCTATCGGCTAGCTCTACAAAGCTACTCAAAATCTCGCCCCCATAAGCGGTTTCGATGAAGTCATAAAGCTGGTCCTGCCGCTGCATCATGAGCTCGTCCCTTAGCTCGTAGTTCAAGCGTGTTTTTTCCTCCCATATTCCAATACGTTCGGCATATTTCTCGTCAGACTCTGCTCGGGTCTGCTTACGTATTTTTTTATCCGTAGGCTCTGGATTTTTTAACTTCCATTCCTTTACGTAATTCTCATAGTGTTCGTCGTCCTCTTTGGCAACTTGAATCGGGCGTTCATCGAACCTGACATAACAGGCAACCGAAATATCGAGTGTAAGTGTTTCTTGGTCAGAGATTCCTGCAACATACTTTGCGCCGAGTCCCTCCGATAAGATATGTTCAACCCGCCATTTTTCACCTCCAACAATCTGCCATAATTTTGCCGCTTGATTCTTGGATACGGTTTCCTGCGCGATAAAGACAGCAATTTTTTCCCTCAATGCCATGAAATTATCGCTGTTAGATCCGATAATGAAACCATCCTCCTCTTCAGCAATGATCTCAATACCGAAACCTTTCAGCGATTCGACATCAAAATCAGCTGGATCTATCTGCAACAAAACAGGAAAGATTTCTTTCGAATAGATATCAGGGAGTCCGGCTTCCTCTCTTTCCCGTAGATAGCGTTCGTGTTCTTCCTTAACCGATGACGCGGATCCTGATAGCTGATTGCCATGCGCATTGCGATCCTTTAAATTGGCCAGTGTTTGATCCTGAACAACTTTATCGATTGGGACGCCTTTAAACTGATAGGAACCTTGAAGTTTTTGTTTGAGTGTGAGATGCGGAAATTCGGACATTTTTATTATTTATTATAGCGCTGGTTTTCTTGTAGTGAACGCTCAAAAAAACTGTTTGTGATTATGCCGTCCCCTTGTATAACAGCAAGTTTTGCAGCATCCATGGCAACCTTAACACAAAGCGCAGCAGAAAACCCCTTCAATTTATCTGAAAGTTGAGCTAGATTAATTTCTTTATCTACTCTCATGCTTGCTAATGTAGATTTCAAGATCTTCGCAATTTCTGTTTTTGTAGGTTTTTTCAACTCGATTATGTCGTCAAATCTCCTGAACAATGCTTTGTCGATCGTCCCTTCGAGATTTGTAGTAGCGATAATAAGTCCTGGCCCATCAAAATCTTCAAGGACATTTAATAAAATGTTAACAACCCTGTGCATTTCCCCAACATCCTGTTTGTTTTCACGGGATTGAGCAATAAAATCAAATTCGTCAAGTAAGAGTACACATGGGAAGCTTTTTATTGTTTCAAAGAGCTTAGTTAGATTGGTTGCGGATTCTCCTAAGTATGATGATACTACGGCGTCAAATTTTACCTTAAGGAATGGCAACCCAATATTCCATGCAATCCTTTCCGCACTCATGCTTTTGCCACATCCAGGATAACCATGTAATAAAATCCGTCTTCGCGGTTTTAGTCCATAATGAGAAAGTCGTTCACGCGCAAGAAATTCCTTTTCAATGCGGTCAATCTTTTCTTCTGTCTCCTTTGAAAGGATCATTTCATGGCGTAGCTGATCCCTTGGAACCTCGATCGCTAATGGAATATTACTTCGCTTATCTGTTGGGATAAGTGGAGAAGCACCAAAAATATTCCTAAGTTCCCCCTTTAGAGAATTTGCTCTTTTTACATTTTTTGATAAAATGCCTGTAAGGCGATCAGCCAATCTATTGTGACCCTTTTTTCTTTCGTCCTCAATTATGCCTTCCGCCACCATTACAATGTCGTCGGTTGGTTCACCGTCAATAGAGCGGAATAGTCGTAATAGAAGATCTTGATTCATGAGCAATTAAGTTGTAATTTACAAATATATCAACAATATAGCCAAAGAATTAATTTATTGATACAACTTTCCTTTAAACCCATCAGTTCGCTTTAAACCGGACAAGTCAAGTAAATTATCCTGATAAATTTTTTCTGCGAGTTGTTCTACACAAAGGATAGATATGGCCATCATGTTCTCTGCCGTCCAAAGTGTGTTTAGCTGATAGTTTAACTCGGCTTATCACCGCCAAAACTTATGTCCGTAACAAGTGTTATCAACAATACAGAAATTAACTTGACTCCCAAGAAAAAAGGTTTAGCTATGGAAAGATATGTATTTAATCTCCATTCAGATGATGGTGGAATTCAAGCCTTGGTGAAACAGGCCGGCGACTGCTATAGTGTAGCGCTTAACTGTGAATATGCAGGCACTATGTGGCAAGAGGAAAATAACGGGATGCAATGGCGCTCAGCAGATAAAGCACTTGAACCTTACCTATGGGAAATTTCCGTCCATCTCCGAGGTTTTCTCTCGCCAAGGGTTTCCGTCCTTACTCATGGGCAGTTTAAGAATCGGAATACTTACTCTTGTCATCTAATTTTTAATCCAAGATTTTTAGTTTTTAAATAAAAACTGATTATCGGAAAAAATAAAAGGCCACCTAAAATAGGTAGCCATTTATGGAATACAATTTCAAATTGTATTATATAATGTCGATAAAGGTATACCTAAATCGGAGATACTAACCACCAGTCAGGCAGTCAATGAAAAAGCTGTAATTTCCGGCACCATCGTTGGTAAGAAAAACAGCGCAATTCCCATCAGGAGCGAAGCTTTTGTCTGTCTGACCAAGAATATCTAAATCAGCAGGTGTAAAAGTTACCGAATTACCGTTCCGATAAAACGTTAGTTCCAATGTATACTTGCTAACGGGGAAGGTAAAAGGCTGATTGTTTATTGTCTGAGTTTATAAGGCGTTAAAGGTCATTACTTGTGTTGTTTGCGTTGGAGGCAACGCAACCTTTGTGTAAGTTGACATAAACGGTCACAGGCCCCGAATTGGCAAAATAGTAAGTAAGCGTTTTAGCAAACATGGATGTCACTTTAACAATAGGTAACTTTAAAGCAAAGGTTGAAATCCTTCGTATAATTGTGGACCTCAGAAAGAAAGGCTTGAAGAAATAAGGCAGGTTAGGTGCCGCTTTATCTAAAACGGTATAATCTAAAGCAAACACAAAGAACATTGCCGAAATCTCTATGGGTAGAGCCATTTTTGTTGAATGTACATTAGAAATGACTGATCAGTTATTTCTAATGTACATTTATTGTGAATATTTAGCTTTGAGAAGCTGCAACTTATCATCAAACTGTTTATATGAGTCTAATTTCAAATCTTTAATTGAGCATAACACTCTTTTATTTTTTAAGTCAATCTCTTTAATTCTTACTTTATAAGTTTGGTTTATTCTTATGTAGAGTGTTAAATCATGGACATACTCTTCTACAATTTCAGAAATTGGCAGCATGAAGACAATCATATTATCGGATGAATAGCCGATTGCAAATTTTTGATATATTTTTGTAATTTGAATTGAGATCACCTGACCAAGATAAAATTCGTTCATCCAAATTTTACGATAGAGTTGAAATAACGGATCGTTATGTATTATTTTTACAGTACTATCGTTAATTGAGTTTCCGATCTTTGTAAATGTAAAAATTGCAAACCTATTTAATAGAAGTTTGAATTGAGCAACTGGCAAGCTGAGTAACAGTGATTGTCCAATATTAATTTGGTAGAACCCGTTAAATCTATTTGATACAAACCCGAAATATTCTTTATTTACTTCTAACTCTGTTAGGTCATTAACACCATTTAGATCACGAAGCAATATTTGCTTCGTCAATTTATTTACCTTTTTGTCTTTATATGCTATGATGGCTAGATGCAGTAGAAGGTCTCTTTGCTCGTCTATAGGAAACTCTTTTAATACAAGTTCTCTCGCCGACATTAATGAGGTCAACTGAGGATTGCCTATCAATAAGTTAAAAACAAGTCTAAAGTTGAATTTTCTATATAAAGAGTATCTTCCGATAAATATGTAAGCTAGTTCAATAGATTGAGTTTTTTGAGATTGAAGCAATTTTAAAATAAGCTCTTCTCTGTTTATATCTTTTGTTAGGTCAAATTCATTTATAAGTTTATCCGCAAACTCGATAGAGGACTTGTTCCCAATAGAAATATTGTCTTGACAAATTTTAAGAGCTAAATTTTTTGAGATTGGTGTACCCTGTAAAGTCAGGAGGCTCATTGCCTTGATTATTGGGTTCAGACTTTTGCCAAGCGTGATATTGATGATGTCTTCACTGAAGGCCAAGTCTAGATTAAATATTGTGTTTAAAAACAGCCTAATGGATTGTCTATCTACTTTGGAACCTAAATATTCTGTTAAAAAGTTAAGGATGCTAGCATCAACAGTGATTTTTGTTAGTCGAGAAAGACGGTGCGCATATTTGATTTGAGTCGCTCTTAAAAATTTGAAGAGTAAATCTCCAGCATTCGATATCTCACTTCCCAATTGGAAAAGGCATATCGTTTTTAGTTTAAGCAGGCCATTTGAAGGTTTACTCAAAATATGAAGTATATCTTGACCCACAGATTTGGATTCAGGAGAAAATAATATTGCTGAATCAAGAATGGTGTCTAAGGCCTTTTCAAAAAGGCGAACGTTTGAGGCGGCCAGTATCTTTAATAACGCTAGTATTTGATTTTCACTTCCGCTTTTGATGAAATCAACAATAACTTGAGAATAAAAAAAATTATTCCTGCTCGCCTTATTGGATTTGAAAATTTCAACAATCCTGTCAAACATTTCCAAAACTGCCAAAGCAAGAAGGGCATTCGCCGTAGTCTTAGTTTTAATTATGTCTTTTGCATTTTCTACAGCTATATCCGCTAAATAATTGTCTAATTCAGCATCGTCAATAAAGATGTTTACCCGGCATTCCGAGGCGAGCAAAATGTCGGATTTTGCGAGTTCCTTTATAAAGTCATTTCTTTCGACATCGTCTAGCCATCCAGTAAGTAATCTAACCGTTTCTGCCCAATGGCGTTGTAGGTAAACATCTTTAATCATGGCTTACAGCATTTAGTCTAAATAACTCTTCTGATGCAAAGTATTCTTGATAGAGCTCGTGAATAAAACTATACTTCTCCCCGTCTCTAACTAAGATGTGAAGGTCGACTGCCATATCGATAAATTGATACACATTTATACTAAAGCGCGACTTCTCAATTCGAGTTTCAATTAGGGTTTCAAACTGTTCGATTCTCCAGCCAACGTTGGAGGCATTTTTATTTCTGGTTGTGTGCCCCAAAAAACATAATAGTCTATGTACAATTCTCAAGTCCACAGTATCAATCATTTTTTCATTTTCTCTTTTATATAGATTCTTTAAAAATTCCGCGATTAACTTTGTTTTACTTGATGGAATCACCCCGCCCGAATTATGCACAACATTAACTAACATTTTGAGCATAAGAGGTACCCTGACGATTTTTCCAAATCGCGTATTGCTCATAATCTCGTCTAAGATTATTTGTCTAATCCTCTTATAATCACAATTCTTCTGTAAAAAATCTTCGACTTGTATGTCATTAAGTCTTTGCAAATTGAAAACTGGAATATCCTTGAATTCATTAGAATAAGCAAGAGGCCGAGAAGTTATCAAAAGTTTAAGATGGCTATATTCGCTTATTATTCCCTGTATTTCTTGTCGAATAGGGGTCCGTTTATCAGGGAAAACTTCATTAAGTCCATCCAAAAAAAGTGTGGCTCTTCCATTTGTGAAAAGGTTCACTACTTTCTCATTTGACAGTCCAAGTTTTCTTGAGCACGATTCAATTATGCTTTCTTCTTTTGAAAGTAATTTAAGCTCGATATAAATTGGGATTCTGCTATCATCATGGATACCATTGGACAAAAGATATTGAGCATCATTATAGGATAAATATTGGAGCGATGTGCTTTTCCCCATTCCAGGCTCACCTAGTACAACCATCGCGCTTTCGTCAATATTCTTTCTTAATTCATCAACACTACCTTCTCTTAATGCAGTTGATTCTCGCTCGCCCCAATTCTCATTTTCAATTGCATGTAATGGTATTTCGTCGAATCTTTCTATTCCTGTAATATGAACAAACCTTTCTTTCCATTTATCGAAATCAAGAACGACCTTTTGAAGATATACGTCATAATTGTCTTGAGGGGAAATTATATTTATCAAAGCATTGTAGTGCAAATGAATTGTATAAATGTATACAACTAAGATACTCTCAACATTTACATAAAATTCTTTCTTTGGCCATATTTTGCAAACATGACTTTCTATATTCCTGAAATGATACGCTCGTAAAATGTGATCCATAAAAGTGTTGTTCCCTGAATGACTTTCTGGACTTGAAGATGTCAGCCGAAGGTTTCCGGGATTCAGTCCTAGATAGTCAATAGAGGCAGCTAATCCTGATCTTGAACTTGAAATCTCTCGAAACTTAACAGGGTCAATCAAGTATATCAATTTTTTGAAAAAAGGTTCGATTTTTGCAAATTCTGGGAAAAATGAAAATCCATCATTACCATTGAGGTTTTCTATTAGAATTTTTCTTATTGCGTTAGGAACTCTCGTTTGAAGTCCTTCCAAGTTGATCGACGGGTCATTTAACGGAAGTCTTAATACGTTAATAAATAATTCAATTGCTTCGTCATAAAATATATCCGGCCGAGTCGATCGAAAATGTTTTAATTCTTCTTTTATTGCAGATTGTAGCTCATTCATGGGAGTTCGTTAAGTGTATTGCAAAGTGAAGATATATTTTTTGATTATAAATTCAAACTTCTGACCGGTACAAGAATTCCCACAGAGTATGAACTAAATACGGATCTTAAAACCTCCTAATTTCATCCAGTAGCATTTCCATTTTTAACAACATTTTCTTCTGCGGGCTGTTTTCCGCCTTTTCCCAGCTACATATTGTCGCTCCGTCAACATCAAGTATTTTCACAAGCTGCTTTTGACTAAGGCCGCTAATCTGCCTGTAGGCTTTCAACCTACCTGGAAGCGTAGTTATATCAATATCGAAAGGTAAATAGCCCAAGAAATGAATGATATGTGGGAAATGTTGAATTTGCGGCATACTTCTGTTCTTTTCCCAATTTGCGATGCAATCTCCCGTGACCCCGCAAATCTTTGCTACGTCTTTTTGAAGGAGCTTCAATTCCATTCTTTTCTTTCTAATGTAATCTCTGATAGTGACTGGGTTTTTGGGATAAGTAGTAGGCATTGGTTTTTCGGTTTTGCCTTCATAACGCAAACAAGGCAACCGCATGTATGTTGCTATGCTGCATTGATAAACCTGGAACATGGTGGACAGATAAATTTAAGACATGAAGCAGTCGGTATGTTGAAATGTTTCATTTTCTTCCTGAAACTAATTCGGTAAATTTGATAATTAACCGGACATCAACCTAAACATGGTCAAAATAGACAGCACTCAAAAAAACATTGAGGAAATAAAAACTATCGGACTTGAGAACATCGATCTGATGCCTCAAATCGAAAAATGGTGTGTGCATTTAGCTGTACAAGGGTATGCACGGGGAATGGTCGCGGAAATGTATCGTGTTCCTAATAACGTAAAACTGGATTGTCAGCATGCGGCTTTTCCAGCAGACTGGCTTCGGCTATCAGTTATCGCAGAAGAGTTTATAGCTAAAAATTGTATTAATTGTACTTATCACCAAGTTCGTAGTAAACCGAACTACGGTGAAGTCGTTTTGGCAAAACTGCAAAAACAAAAAGAAGATCAGTTTGAAAAAGAAAAGCTGCAATCAGATTTTGCTGCAAAGATCAAACAGGAAACTAATACTTTGATTGCTACTGGAAAGGCAAAGGCAAACCCCACTCAATTATCGATACTTAATTTGCTTGTTGGGCTGGCGGATGAAGCACAACGCTCCGTAACAGCAGCAAAACTTTTTGCGGCAGCGTTGCTTGACCCTTCATTTTTTAGTAGCGATGCACTAAATGTTCTGCTGATGTATTTTGACGACGAACAGGCTGGTGCCGATTGCATAGAAGCTGTTTGTGCGGTGATGGCTGGCCGAAAATATTTCCCTACTGATATATTCGATTTTGCAAAAACACGAATAGGTGCTTCACGCCATTTTGATAAGTTATCCATCGTTCTAAACTTTTATATTGACGCAAACAATATCAGCGAATATACCGACACTATTAGTACGCTGATCACGCGTCTATGGTACAAGCGATTTATTGGTGAACCGGCGAATCCGGAGCGAAATTTTCAAAATTCAGAGCAGTTGCTCATTCGGTTGGCTAAGGAGGCTCCGGAACAATTAAAAACTGTATTTAGGCAGCATCTTGTAGTTAATGAAAAAAATAAACGTATTAATATTAACCTGCTGATACAAAGGCTCACCCCCGAACTACCTGAATTTATGGTTGAGCTGACCCCGGAAATCGTCCGTTCGCTCGAATTTACTGACGACCAGTATGAGGAGTCTGCTGATGGCGTCACGTTAGAAACCATTCATGTATTATTCAATCAAAGTGCTTTAGGTACCTTCGCCTGTCTAAACAAAGAAAAAGTGAAATTATCAGTTGCCGCAAAGGCCTTATTGCCAAGACTGATGATTAAATTATTAGGAGACCGAGCATTCGCTGATAATCAACCTGAGATCACAACATCACTTGTGGATGAGCTGGTGGCTGATATATTGAATAGCAATATCCCGAAAGAAATAAAAACGGAAGCAAGGCACCAGTTGTCTTATTTCATCACACAAAGACCTGAATTGTTTCAGAGCCGGTTTGATGGCTTTTTAGGTTATCTGTCCAAAGTGGCCGAAGAAGAAGCACTATTCAAATTTTACCAGGAAGAAATTGAAAATAAAGAGCCTGCTGAACGCACCACTTTTAATTACCTGGTTGGTATGGATTTTTACGAGATCAAAAACATTGAGCAGGAAATTCATAACCGATATCGGGAAACGAAAAAGATAATTGGTGAATTATGCAAGGTTGCTCCTCAGCAAAATCTCCCCACAGTATATTCCATTATTCCTGAGATCAGTTCAGTGAAGAATGAAAAATATAAGAAGGAACTCATCACGATAGTTACAGACTACGGCAAAGACCCGGCAGTGCTGGCTGGTTTTATACCGCAACTGTACACGCATGTTCTCGACCCCGATTCAAAAAATATTAGACATACGGCTTTAATGTTCCTGAACAAAATATTTGAAAAGTTTCCAATGCTGGTGACTACCTCTCTTTGGGATCTTTTTAATGTTTTTTTAGAAGACAAAGAGCCTGGAATTAAGGGCATGGCCTTAGTGATTTTAGGAACTGTTGCCGATAATTATCCAGAAAGGATCACAGCTGCACACCTCAAAATTCATAAGAATGCGTTATACACCAATTGGGCGTTTGTGCTTAACAATGCCATAGAAATTTCTACTAATTTGCGGCCCTTTATGAGCGATCGCGAGCGGTATGACATGACTGTTTTGTTGATACGGATCGCCGATATCTATTCCAATGAGGATGACGAGGCAAAATTGTCCAGTGTAATCGATCAGGTGCTGGCCTTTGTAGCCGACCAGCCGGAAGCGCTTTATAAAATACCGGCAACCTTTATTAGTCCGAGGGTCAAAACCGGTGATTATTACCAGGCGAAAGAACAACTGGAAAAGTTGTGGTATTTGGCAAAAAGGACGCCAGAGGTTTATTCACTTTGGCTTGAAGGCGTGCTGTCCTTTTTGATTCGTTTTCCTTATAATGGCGGTGGCCAAGATGATCGTTTGGATTTTTATTTCAACATGCGTCACCTGGACAGGAAATTTATCATAGCGCAGGAATCGCAATTTCGTGAACTGCTTGCTTTGCCGGGAACGGCTATAGAGCGACAGTTTGAAGTGGCGCACGTCTTATCTATCTTGGGCTATTTTGAGTGTTATACACTATTGAAAGAGGTAACGGACAGCTTAAAACTCCAGTTTGCCGATGTCGAAGCCAATAAACGTATAAGACGTAATATCGAATTTTGGCAATTAATGGCGACGGTTGAACTGAGCTCCGACCGATCAGAAAAATTACACAAGTTAAAAACCGTAGCTAATGTATTTAAAGCGTAACAGTTCGCCAGAGTTTGATCAATTGCAGTTCAATTTAAGAGAATATAAATTGTCTTTAGCTCCCGGCGTTAAAGTTGGGCTGCCAGGTATTATTGAAAAACTGGATGCCATCATTGAAACCACTAAAGAGATATGCTTAATTATTGCAGATACATTTGACGAGCCGTATTTTCGTTTTCAGGAATGCTTTTTCGCGGTCGCCAAATTCCAGACTACCTATCTTCAGTCGCTTAAATCAGGAGATGGCAAAGCAGAGGCATTTAAACAAGCTAATCAATTTAATTTAAAACATCTTGCTGAATTATCCAGCAAGTTGGATCAATCTAGGCCTTCTGTTGAAGCCTCCCTTAAATTAGCAGATGAAATAAGTGCCAGTAACCAGTTGACAGATTTTTACACAAAAATCGATGAACTTGCTATTATCAGCATGCCATTCGTACATGGAATTGAAACAAACCCATACGCACATTTTCAGCGCCATATTTCCACCCCTGATATTGAGGAGAAAAAAGAAGCAGAGCCACTCATGCTTTCAGTGCAATTTTCAACTGATAACGAGCCATGGGCAAACCCTCAGATACTCAAACCGCAAACTCAATACACCATTAATGGCGTAATTAAGTTAAACCGTTTACCGGACAATTACAGCAAACTAATTATCCGGCACGTTAGTACGACCAGCGACGATTTTTTCGTGCTGTCACTTCCGGAAATTCAGCTCACAAACGAACTGTCTTATTCAATAATGGGCCAGGTAATCTTTAAGTACCCTCAAAATACGTTTGACCCGCCAGTTGCGATAAAATTAATGGCGCAATTGCTATCCCCGTCCGCAGAGCCTATTTACCCGCATCTTATCGGCTATGATGAACTAATCACACAAATCATTGATGAAAATACATTTAAGTATCCTACGGGATTTAGCAAGCTTAATAAAAGAGCCTGGGATATTGGTTTGGAAATAAAGAAAGACCTACCGCATATCGATAATAACGAATTAGACCATTTTATCATATTGCTTTCAGGTATACTGAACTATGCAGGTTATTGCGCACTGCATGGTATCTTTAAAAAAGTATCTAATCTTTCTGAAGATGATTTCAGGGATAGGCTGATCGCTTACTTATCGGCTAACCCGATGATCGGCGGTGACATTATAAAAGAAGGTCATATTGCTGGCGGACGCGTGGAAATTCGCTACCAGGATGTTATTGCAGAACTAAAGGTAGAAAAAACAATGTCTGATCGGGCGAAAATGGTTGATCAGTATAAGCGGCAACCATCAGTTTACGCTTCTGCAGTTTCGGCAGACTTAGCTATCCTATGCATTCTCGATTTAACAGACAAGACCCTTCCGTCTGCATCGGTAGCAAATAATGTTTTTACAATACCAGCAGTGTTTCATGGATTTGCAACTGCTCCAACTACTTCAAAAATTGCTGTAATTATCATCGACGGAAATCTTAAAAATCCAAGCGCTTATTAATGCTAAGCGGTAAAGTTATTATTAAAAACTATCGAGAGAATGACAAACCGAGAATTGCCGATGAACTAGAATTGTCTCACCCATCGAAATATGGCTGCATTTATTTACCCAATAAAGTTTCAAGTTTTAATAGATATTTTGGTGCTGGATTACGTTTCCCATTTTCCCATTCTGTTATAGTTGAAGGATCAACATCAAGCAGATTACCAATCATTTTAGTGGTTATTCCATTACAATACCTGTAAGCTTTTATCCTTCCGGAGAGAGTTGTTTCGTCAAAGCTTAATGGACAATAGCCCAAGAATTCGATAATTTTCGGATAGAAGATAATCTGCGGGGTACTTCTGTTGTTTTCCCAGTAGGTCACGCAATCAGTACTTATATTAAAAATCTTTGCGAGATCACTCTGAAAAAGCTTTAGATCCATTCTTTTCTTTTTTATGTGTTCACCAATTGAAACAGGATTTTGTGGGTATGCAAGATGCATTGGTTTTCCGGTTTGGCCTTTATAACGCAAACAAGGCAACGCATGTATGCCCATGTGGTTTTTACAATCATCCCGAGAAAGATTGTGTTTGCGCACCAGGTGTAGTTCAAAAGTACCTGAGTAAAATATCTGGACCACTTCTAGACCGGATCGATCTTCATGTAGAAGTAACGCCGGTTAATTTTACAGAATTAGCCTCCACAGCCAACACAGAACGTAGCAACTTCATTAGGGAACGTGTAATTAAAGCCCGGGAAATTCAAGACAAGCGTTTTCGCGATAAAGAAGAACTGTACTGTAACGCCCAAATGAGCCCGAAAATGGTGCGTAAAGTATGTCAGATTAGCGAAGCAGGCACTATTTTATTAAAAACAGCTATGGAAAGGTTAGGTTTATCTGCCCGTGCTTACGATAGGATTTTAAAAGTGGCCCGAACCATTGCCGATTTGGCCGGAAATGAAAATGTAGAACTCGAGCATTTGGCCGAATCGATTAATTATAGGAGTTTGGATAGAGATGGCTGGGCAGGATAAAAAGATTTGAAGAAAATCAATTTTTAAATGCATGTGATAATCCGTTTTGCCTTTAACTATCTTTAAGAGATAAATATTACTACTGTTTAATCCATGAAGACTAAAAAAATCATAAAATTATTAATCTATGCCTCCTTATTGGGCATCATTGTAATATTGGGCATAAATTTATTGGTAAAATCTCAAACTGATCCGGTAATTTTTTCAAGAGAAAAAGATACACCAGGAAGCAAAGTGGCTATTATCTTTGGTGCAGGAATAAACAACAATAAGCCAAGCAAATATTTAAAAGATAGGCTCGATGCCGGCATCGAACTTTATAAAAACAATAAAATTGATAAAATTCTGTTATCTGGCGATAACGGTAGCGATGAGCATGACGAGTTAACGGTGATGAAACTTTACTGTTATCAGCACGGTGTTGACACCAATAAGATCTATCTTGATTATGCCGGCTTTGATAGCTACTCTACATTGTATAGATCTAAATATATCTTTAATATTGACACGGCCATTCTGGTTTCACAAAAATATCATTTAAACCGCTGTATTAATATCGGGAATAAACTAGGCGTTAAGTCATATGGCTTTGCTGCCGATAAAGGAACGTATCAGGGTTACAAATACGCTTCTTTTAGAGAATATTTTGCACTTGTAAAATCTATAATCGACTTAATGATTGGTAGAAAGCCTCATTTTTTAGGCGAAAAAATTAATATTAATGGGCCATCAAACTACACCAAAGAATAACATGAAATCCTCCATATTCTTAATGGTTTTATCTCTTTTACCTGCAACCCCATTCTAAAAAGACAACAATAAATTCAAAAAGGTTGAAATGTTAAATTTTATCATGCCTAAATTGAACAAGTTCTTTTAAACTGAACAGTTTTACCATGCTAAAACTTTAACGCTAGCTCCAGGATTCCCATTTAAAAAATTTTCACTGTCCGTTTTTTCAAAAACCAATCAAAACACTGTATTACAACATTTTAAATTGAAAAATAATTTCATTGCACGAGATTTTAAAGGCCTATTCAGGCAATGGCCGCAACGCTTTGGCACAGTCGTTGTCATAGCTCTGTTACATTTATTACCTATTTAAAACTAAAAAAGTGAAAGAGATGAAAAAGACAGTTCAAATTTTCAGCATGCTTTTAATAGCATTAACCGTAATGGTATCATGTAAAAAAGACACCGATCCAGCAGATCGGGACTTCTTTGTGGGTACCTACAAAGGAACCGTTTCTTATCGGAGTGGAGAAACTACCATTAACAGTACTGATGGTAAAGTAACAGTAAGTAAAGTGGGCGAAACTTATAATTTTTACTTCGGCAACGGGATTCCTGATATTACAGGTGTAAAGTTTGAGAAAACAGGCGACAACAGTTATGTTAGTATTGGGTCAGGCTTAACCGGTATCAGTATTGATGCCAGTACCCTTAAAATTTTGGTTTCAAAAGATGGCCAAACCTGGACAGCCAATTGTACCCGATAATTCTTAATGAAAATAAAAGCGCCAATTGGCGCTTTTATTTTATACCTATAATTCAGATTAGCTAAATTTATAGCATGAGTTTTGAATTAAAAGCACACCTCGAAGAAATCATCCCGCTTACCGATCAAGAATTTGAACCTATAATTGCCCATTTCAGGCTTAAAAAGCTCAAAAAACACCAATATTTGATCCAGGAAGATGAACCTGTAAAAAATATCTATTTCGTAATTAAAGGGCTTTTAAAATCCACTTTCACCGATGCCAACGGCAAGGAATACATTATACAGTTTGCCATGGAAAACTGGTGGATCTCTGACTTCAGGGCTTTTTACAGCAATGTAAACTCAATTACCAATATCAGCTGCTTAGAAGATGTAGAATTATTGGCCATTACCAAGGAGAACTTAGACAAAGTATGCGCTGAACACCATAAAATGGAGCATTTCTTCAGATTGAAAAATAGCTTTGGTTATATTGCTTTACAACAACGGATTTTATCCCTGCTTAGCACAAGTCCTAGAGAACGCTTTGAGCAATTATCACAACAATATCCACAACTTACGCAAAGGGTTTCTAAAACTATTATTGCAGCATACTTAGGCATTTCAAGGGAAACGTTAAGCAGGCTTTCTGCAAAAGTGTGATTTAGCGCACACCAAATATGTGACGCTAATCCTTTGCCATTGAGCAATAGCACTATAATTTTGTTTTATAAATACATAAAAGATATGAACAAGAAAGTTTTATTCGTGCTTACAAGCCACGACGAATTGGGAAATACAGGTTTAAAAACAGGTTTTTGGTCAGAAGAGCTAGCCGCTCCCTATTATGCCTTAAGCGATAAGGGCATAGAAATTACATTGGCCTCACCAAAAGGTGGCCAACCACCCATTGACCCTAAAAGCGAAGATCCCACATTTCAAACCGATACCACAAGGAGAATGGATAAGGATAGTGTTCTATTGGATAAATTAAAAAACACCATTAAATTGGAAGCTGTAAAAATGAGTGATATGATGCGGTTTTTTATCCTGGCGGCCACGGACCACTTTGGGATTTAGCAGAAAGCACAACCTCGCAACAACTCATAACCGAATTTTATACCGCCAATAAGCCAGTTGCTTTTGTATGTCATGCGCCAGGGGTGCTTAAAGATGTAGAAGTGAATGGCGAATACCTGGTGAAAGACAAAAATGTAACCGGATTTACCAATACTGAAGAGGAGGCCGTACAATTAACAAAAGTAGTGCCTTTCCTGGTTGAGGATATGTTGGTAAAAAACGGCGGGCATTACAGCAAAATCGCTGATTGGAATCCCTATGCTGTGGTTGACGGCTTATTGATAACCGGACAAAATCCGGCCTCATCAGAAAAAGTTGCAGAAGAATTATTAAAGCTCCTTGCCTAAATTTAAATCCTCAACACGGACTGGCTAAGCCAAACCTTGTTGAGGATTCCTTATTATAGCTCGTCTTCTTCCTCATCTTCTTCAGGCACATACTTTTCAATGGCCTGCCCAATTGCATTCACTTCCTCGTCTTCCTCAAAAATTGGAAGTTCGGTTTTATAATCCATTTTCAACCAGATAGATGAAGTATCTTTTTGAATCTGAATGTATTCTTTTCCATCTTTAAAAATGGTATACGAATCATTTCCCTCCGGAAAAACTGAATAATTAATTGGGCCGATTTCGATGTCGAAAGGTTCTTGCATAACTGATATTTTCTTACAAAGATAAAAATCTTTTCGTTGAGCATAAGCTAGCCTATAAATAAGACTTTATTATCTTTATCTATAATTTTAAAGCATGGATTTTTCAAAAACAGACAACAAAGTTGCCCGAAATTATTCGAGGTAGCTTTACAACGGGAACTAAAAAAAGAAATGCAGGTATTTTCCAAAATTTTAGATCAATGGAAAAAACCAACAGCCTGAAGATAATAGAGACGATTATTATAAAATTTTTACCAATGTAACAGATTTCGACAAACACATCGCTATGCTTTTAGACAAAACAATCACACATGCTGATTTAGAAGGTTTTTCTGAAGAAGCAAAAAGTGAGATCTTAAGGATTCTTAAATTTAGAGAAAAAGACTATAATTAAAATATTACGCCCCATTGTTTAAAAATCCCATCAATTATATTACTTTACGAGCAAAGAATTTACTGTACAGATAAGAAGATGAAGTTAACGTTTTGGGGAGCAGCACAACAGGTAACAGGAAGCATGCACCTGCTCGAAGTTGGGCATTATAAAATACTGATAGATTGTGGATTAGATTATGAGAAGGAAACCTACCAGGAAGAAAACCAGCAATTCCCCTTCGATCCGGCAAGTATAAACCTCGTTATTTTAACGCACGCCCATATCGATCACTCTGGCAATTTACCTACGCTGGTTCGCCTAGGTTTTGATGGCCAGGTGCTCTGTACACCACCAACAGCCGATCTTACTTCGATATTATTATTCGATTCTGTTGAACTTTTCTTAAGGAAAGCAAGCAGAAAACCCAGAACAAAACGCGGTAACTTCAGCGGTCCAAAACCACTCTACCTGCACAAACATGTAATGGATACGATCGATCGTTTTGTAACCATTGCCTTTAACAAGCCTTTCAAGATCAACGGAGATATTAGCCTAACCTTTGTGCCTGTTGGCCATTTGCTTGGCGCTGCTGCAGCTATTTTAACCATCAATGACAATGGCATTGAGAAGAAAATTGCTTTTACGGGCGATATTGGTAGAGAGAACTACCCTGTGTTGGTTAATCCCGAGCCCTTGCCCGAGGTCGACTACCTGGTAAGCGAAGCAACCTATGGCGGGAGGATGCACACCAAAGATCAAACCTTAGAGGAAAGATTGGTTCAGGAAATTACCGAAGCCTGCATTAAAAGCCCTGGACGATTGATTATTCCTGCATTTAGTATTGGCCGTACACAATCGTTGGTATTTGCCCTAAACCAGATCTTTACTAAAAAACTGTTGCCACCTATTCAGATTTTTGTAGATAGTCCCATGGCCATACAGGCTACCGAGGTTTACCGCAAACACCATAACCTGGTAAATCAGGAAGCGAAAGACTTTTACCAAACCATGGGTGATGAGTTTGAATTTGAGCATCTTGCTTATGTTCAAACGATGAAAGAAAGTAAAGATGTTTCCAATTATTTCGATCCCTGTATTATTATTTCTTCTGCAGGCATGTTAGAAGGCGGACGGATTCAGGATCACTTGTACTACAATATTCAGAACTATTATTGCACCATTCTTTTTATCGGCTACTGTGCCAAAGGAACACTTGGTTACAAACTTTTGAGCGGAGCACCAATTGTTCGGATTAAAGACCGGGAAATGATGGTTTACGCCACGATACACCAAACCGATCTGCTCAGTGGCCATGGCGATCATAACGATTTAGTGAAAACGATTAAACAGACAGGACAGCCCAAAAAAGTTTTCTTGGTTCATGGTGAAGATAAAAGCCTGCAAAGCCTGTCAACAGCGTTACAGGAAGAGGGCTTTAATGTTGCCGTGCCAGAAAGAGGAGCGTTTTTTGAACTATAGGTTTGGCCGTTGATGGTCCCTGTTTTTTTAGTCAATAGCTCAGGGGCTTATAAGCCATCAACCATGATCTATTAAACCATTAACCAAACATCTTCCATCAAACATTACCCCCTCACTTGCCCGTCACCGCGTACCACCCACTTATAACTGGTTAATTCTTCCAAACCCATCGGACCGCGGGCGTGGAGTTTTTGCGTGCTAATGCCAATTTCGGCGCCCAAACCAAACTGTGCACCATCAGTAAATCCGGTAGAGGCATTGGCATAAACCGCAGCAGCATCTACTTCGTTTAAAAATTGGGCAATATTCGCAGCATCTTCAGAAATAATGGCCTCACTATGTTTAGAGCTATAATCTGAAATATGGTTCAAAGCTTCAGTTAAATCAGCCACTACCTTAACCGCTAGTTTTAAAGATAAAAACTCGGTACCAAAGTGCTCTGGTGTAGCCTGATTTAACAATTGTTCAGGATAAGAAGCTTTTAATAGCTCAAAACTTTTTTCATCAGCATAGAGCTCAACGTTTCCATCAGCCAGTGGTGATAAAAGCGCAGGCAGATCACCAAGTCTATTTTCATTAACGAGTACACAATCCAGAGAATTACAAACACTAACCCTTCTGGTTTTGGCGTTAAAAATAATTGCTTTCCCTTTCTCCAAATCACCTGTCTCGTCAAAATAAGTATGTACAATCCCTGCTCCGGTTTCAATAACGGGGATTTTGCTGTTTTCGCGAACGTAGTTAATTAACGATTGACTACCCCTCGGAATTAAAACATCAACAAAACCTCTTGCATTTAACAAAGCTTCGGTTGCCGCTCTTTCCGCTGGCAAAAGCGTTAGAACATCAGGACTAATTCCGTACGTATCCAGTACGCCATATATTACCCTCGCAATAGCCAGATTTGAAAATTCTGCATCACTTCCACCTTTGAGCACAGCTACATTTCCGGTTTTAAAGCAAAGTGAAAATACATCGGCAGTAACGTTAGGGCGGGCCTCGTAAATTACCCCAACCACTCCCAGTGGCACGCTAATTTTTTGGATATGAAGCTGGTTTTCCAACGTTTTATCTGAAAGGATTTTACCTAACGGACTGTTTAAACTCGCAACATTTTTAAGATCGTTCGCAATATCTGCAATGCGTGCCGCACTAAGCTTCAGCCTATCGTATTTGGGGTCTTCGATAGGCATTTTAGCTAAATCTTTTATATTTTCAGCAAGAATTAATTCAGTATTGGCTACTAAAGCAGCAGCCAGATCTGTTAGAACTGCATCTGTCGTTTCTTTACCAAGGCTAATCAAGGTACGACTTGCCTGCCTTGCTTTTTCGAAGTATTGTTTGTAATCCATTTTGTCCTTTTTCTACCCCAGAGGCCACCAAGCATTACACAGAGGAAAGAGAGAGAGAATTTGATTAACTCTGTGCCCCTCTGTGATTTTTTCGCTGTGTGCGCTGTGGTTAAACCTTTAAATAGTTGAATAAAAATAATCGTAATGCACCAGCGCTTTCTGTTTCTTCTGCCCGATGCGTTCTCTGGCTTTATCTGATCCGTATTCCGCTATTCCGAGCCCTATTAGATTATTTTTTTCGTCTATGATTTTAATTATATCACCTTTTAAAAAGTCAGTCTGAATTTCGATGATCCCCACGGGCAATAAACTGGTGGCTTTACCAGAGGTTAATACCGTTTTTGCTCCATCATTTAATTTCACAACACCTGTTGCGGCAGTTTCAGAATGAGCAATCCATTTTTTCTTGCCCGATTTACTTTTTTCGGGCACAAAGCGCGTATGCACCAGTTCATTGTTTAGCAATGAAGTAAGCACATTGTCTTTCGTTCCATTAGCAATATGAACGGTGATACCCAGTTTAGCCACCTTTTGCGCCATAGTCGATTTGGTAATCATTCCACCACGGCCAAATTGTGATTTACCCGTTTGGATAAAAGAAGCCAAATTAGCAACCGAACCATTAATTTCCTCAATAACAGCCGATCCTTCAATTTTCGGATCACCATTGTAGATTCCGTTTACATTCGATAGGATAATCAAGGCATCTGCATTTAACATCGAAGCAATTAATCCAGCCAATTCATCATTATCAGTAAACATCAGTTCAGTAACCGAAACCACATCATTTTCATTCACTACAGGGATTACCTCATTTTGAAGCAAAATCTGTAAGCAGTTTTTCATATTTAAATAATGCGCCCGGTCGCGGAAATCTTCTTTGGTAACCAAAACCTGTGCACACTGAATTTCATGTGCGGCAAAAAAATTAGCGTAGGTATTGATCAGTTTAACCTGACCAATGGCCGCCAATAGTTGTCGGGTAGTTACGGCGTCTTGTTTTTCAGATACCCTGATCAAACTTCTGCCTGATGCCACCGCACCCGAAGAAACCAAAATAACCTCAATGCCAAGTTTTTTTATATCGGCCAGTTGATTCACAAGATGTTTAATCCTTGCTTCATCCGGCAAACCATTCGCCTGTGTAATTACATTCGAACCAACTTTAACAACTATTTTTTTGTACCCTAATTTCATTATTATTTTCAAGCAATTTGATGTGGCAATTTACCATCAATTTTTCTAATTAAGATGATTATCTATAGGCATAATGGATTTTTACAAAAATGGTAATTAGTTTGGGGTGGGGAGTTTGGCGTTTAGAGTCGATTAACCGATTTAAACAGCTTATACAATTAACCATCTCGCCACTAATGAACTAATGGCAACTGAACTATTGAACTAAATTATTTAAATTGCATTCAACCTAAATTCAAACCACTATGAAACGTATCTTACCTGGCCTAATCGTACTTAGTGCAATTACGGCATGTAACAACCCTCAAAAGAAAGAAATGAAAGCAATTAAATGGCCCGACGCCAAGGCCCCTATAGCAGAGATTATTCCACATAAAAGAACGATACATGGAGATACCGTGGTAGATAACTACTATTGGATGATCGATTATTTTAAAAAAGGTCCTGACAGCACAAAAGTTGTCGATTATTTAAAGGCCGAAAATGCCTACCTCAACACGATGATGAAAAGTACAGATCAGTTTCAGGCCGATCTGTTTAAAGAAATGAAAGGTAGGATTAAAGAAAAAGATGAGTCTGTTCCTGTTTTCAAAAATGGCTATTTTTATTACACCAGAACCGAAGACGGGCAGCAATATTTTAAGTATTGCCGTAAAAAGGGGAGTTTATCCGCTTCGGAAGAGATATTATTAGATGTAGATAAACTGGCAAAAGGCCATGCCTATTACAGCGCAACCGGATTTAGTGTTAGTCCCGATAATAAACTTTTAGCCTTTGGTGTAGATCAGGTTTCTCGCCGCCAATACACCATCAATGTTAAAAATTTAGAAACTGGCGAAATGCTGAAAGATGCCATTACCAACACCGAAGGCGGGGTAGCATGGGCGAATGACAATAAAACACTTTTCTATACTTCGAAAAACCCCATTACACTATTAAGCGAAAAAATTAAAAAACACACGCTTGGCACCGATGCTAAAACAGATGTCGTGGTTTATGATGAAAAAGACAACAGCAACTATATCGGTGTGATGAAATCGAAAAATGGCCGTTTTATTTTCATTGCTTCGCAGGGAACATTAACCACCGAATATAGAATGATTGATGCAGATCATCCAGAGGCCGCGTTTAAAGTATTTTCACCCCGCTCAAAAGATGTTTTATACGATATTTTAACCGTAGATGATAAGTTTTACATCATAACCAACTGGAATGCCAAAAATTTCCGTTTGATGCAATGCCCGCTCGATAAAACAGAAAAAGAAAACTGGAAAGAGGTTATTCCTAACCGCAAGGATGTTCTACTCGAATATGGAGAGGAATTTAAGGATCATCTCGTGTTATCGGAACGTAAAAATGGCTTGACCGAGCTGCGTGTACTGAAGAAAGATGGTAGCGATTATTATATTAAGTTCGATGAACCTGTTTATGCGGCTGGTGTTGGCGCAAATCCAGAGTACAACAGCAAAACACTGCGTTATTCGTACACCTCTTTAACCACACCAAACTCAGTTTACGATTACGACCTGGAGAAAAAGGATAAAAAACTAATGAAACAGCAGGAAGTTGTTGGCGGTTACGATCCTAAAGATTATGCAACAGAACGTGTTTTCGCTACGGCAAAAGATGGCACAAAAATCCCAATTGCTTTGGTTTACAAAAAAGGCTTTAAAAAGAACAGCAACGCTCCATTATTACTTTATGCTTATGGATCTTATGGATCGAGCACGGATGCAAACTTCTCTTCGCCAAGGTTAAGCTTGTTAAACCGCGGCTTTGTTTTCGCTATTGCCAACATCCGCGGTGGACAGGAAATGGGGCGCCAGTGGTATGAAGACGGTAAACTGATGAAAAAGAAAAACACCTTTACCGATTTCATTGCAGCGGGAGAGTACCTGATTGATCAGAAATATACATCAAAAGGCCATTTATATGCACATGGAGGTAGCGCAGGTGGTTTATTGATGGGTGCTGTAGCCAATATGGCACCCGATTTATGGAACGGTATTATTGCTGATGTTCCTTTTGTAGATGTAATTAATACCATGCTGGATGAAAGCATTCCATTAACCACCAACGAGTTCGATGAGTGGGGCAACCCAAAACAAAAAGCGGCTTACGATTATATGAAAAGCTACTCTCCTTATGAAAATGTAGAGAAAAAAGACTATCCAAACATGCTGGTTACTACAGGCTTACACGATAGCCAGGTGCAATATTTCGAACCGGCCAAATGGGTAGCCAAATTAAGGGCAACGAAAACCGACAAAAATGTGTTATTACTTAAAACCAATATGGAATTTGGCCATGGCGGCGCATCGGGCCGTTTCGATTATTTAAAAGATGTTTCCCTGAGATGGGCGTTTTTATTCTCACTGGAGGGGATAACAAAATAATTTTTTACTCGGTTCGTCATTCCCAACTTGATTGGGAATCTTAAAGCTGGCTGCATTAAGATTCCCCGCCTGCGCGGGAATGACGACCACCCTTTTTAAAATTTAAATCAAGCTAAAATCCACAATGAACACCAAACTAAAAACACTCCAGATTATCCACCTTGCTTTATGCTCAGGCGTTTTCCTCTTTGCATTAGTAACCATTTTCCTCAACCGCGAAATCATGTTTTTTGATGCCAACCCCAAAACCACTTCGCCTTTTAACCCAATATTTCCGATTATGGGATTGATCACCATCTCGGCGAGCATCTTTTTTCACAGAAACTTAATGGCAAAAATCGACAAAAATGCTCCTGCCGATACCAAGATTAATATGTATCAAAGTGCGTTTATCATTAGTTCGGCAATGCTAGAAGGGGGTGCTCTTTTCAATATTGTTGGTTTTTTTATGACACATAATTCATTCTTTTTAATATTCGGTGCAGCAAATTTTATTTTTTTGGTGCTCAAAAGGCCAACTAAGGATAAATTGATTTCCGCTTTACAATTGCAATACCCAGATACAGAGGCTTTGTAAGCAATTAGCCTTATCTTTGCCCCTCAATGGAATACAATGTTCACACTTTGCCAAACGGCATACGCTTATTGCATGTGCCCTCAGCATCTGCCATATCTCACGCTTGCATCATCGTCAACACAGGATCGCGCGACGAGCCTGAAAACAAAGCGGGTTTAGCACACTTTATCGAGCATTTAATCTTTAAGCGTACTGAAAAACGGAGCACCAATCAGATTTTAAACCGCTTAGAGAGTGTGGGGGCAGATTTAAATGCCTATACTACTAAAGAATATACCTGTGTGCACGCTTCTTTTTTAAATCCATATTTAGATAGAACATTAGATCTTTTCAACGATATTATATTCCACTCTACCTTTCCTGAAGAGGAAATGGATAAAGAGAAAAGCGTAATTCTGGATGAAATTTCTTCTTACCTCGATCAACCGGAAGAAGCCATTAATGATGACTTTGAGGATATGCTTTTTGCTGGCCATGCACTTGGCAACAACATTTTGGGCACAACAGAATCCGTACAGCATTTTACCAGGGAAGATGTAATCAACTTCAGGAAGGCCAATTACCGCACAAACGAAATTGTGGTAGCCGTTTTAGGCAATTACACCCTAAATAGTGTTGTAAATAAAGGGAGTAAACATTTCGCAGCTGTTGAAGAGAATAATCCAAACAAAGAAAGAATTAAACCAGACATACTTCCACAAAACAATACGACTATCTACAAGCCGATTATGCAGGCACACTGTATTTTAGGCAGGCAGGCATATTCTACGCACCAATCGCAAAAGGTGCCTTTAATGCTGTTGAATAATTATTTTGGTGGTAATGGCATGAGTTCGGTATTAAATCTACAGATCAGAGAAAAATATGGGATTGCATATACCATCGAGTCCAATTTTTCTCCATTGAGCGATACAGGTATTTTTTCCATTTATTTTGGAACAGATAAAGAAAAGCAGGCCAAAGCACTCTCTTTAATCTTTAAAGAGATCAAAAAGCTCAGAGAACATCCTTTAAATGAATTGCAGTTACAAAAAGCCAAAAACAAATTTATCGGTCAGATTGCTTTAGGAGAAGAAAACAGGATCGGTTTAATCATTTCAATGGCCAAAAGCCTGATCGACCATAACAAAATCGATTCTCTGGAAACTGTTTTTGAGAAAATTAATGCGGTTACCACTAAGCAAATGGCAGATGTTGCCAACGAGATTTTAGATATTGAGCAACTGAACATCTTTACTTTCTGCCCAATAGAGGAATAATTCTTATTTTTGTACAGAACTTGCTGTCATACTGAGGCACGAAGTATCTCAAGCCGATGAGCAGTTCAATTAAACATAGTAGCAACTTGTTTGGACAGCAATTAAGATGTTAGAGATTCTTCATTGCATTCAGAATGACAATTTTGCGATTAACAAGCTCAGATCCAGATCTGAAAAAATATAATACAATGAAATTACCAATAGTAGCTTACGGCGATCCTGTTTTAAAAAAGGTAGGAACCGATATCGATAAAGATTATCCAGGATTAAAACAATTAATCAGCGACATGTTCGACACCATGTATTATGCAAATGGTGTGGGCTTGGCTGCTCCTCAGGTTGGTTTGCCGATCCGTTTGTTTATTGTAGATACAGGTGAAGATGAAGACGGGAAACCAGGCTACAAAAAAGTATTTATCAATGCAGAGATTTTAGAAGAAACGGGAGAGCCCTGGAGTTTTAACGAAGGCTGCTTAAGTATTCCTGATATCCGCGAAAACATTATGCGCAAGCCGAACGTTAAAATCACCTATTTTGATGAAAACTGGGTGGAACACACCGAGGATGTAGACGGAATGCCTGCACGCGTAATACAACATGAATACGATCATATTGAAGGAAAATTATTTACAGATAAAGTAAGTGTTCTTCGAAAAACCATGCTTAAAAGCAAGTTGGATGCGATTTCGAAAGGAAATATCAAAACAGATTACAAAATGAAGTTTCCGAATAAAAGTAAGAAAAGATAATGCCATGAAAAGTTGTTGGCAGTTATTGAGCAAAGGTTGCTTCGTTATTTTTACGATCGTCAGCCTGATTAGCTGCCAACAAACAAATTCGCCCAACCTCCAATACAGCTATGATAATGGGCCAGAAATCGACACTTCATACATTACAATAATCCCCTTCGAAAAAAACACTGCTTTTAGAAAGCCCGCTCAGTTGACCTCAACTGATCTAAAAGAAATAGATAAAATTCTATTAAAATTTGCAGAAGATTATAATAAGCATATCCTAAGTTTACTTTCGCCTAATGACGACAAAAAGAACTTTCTAATAAATCTTAAAGATTACAAACGCCAATACACACCAACAACCAATAGCAAAGGAGAAAAGGAAGTTGTAATTTATTGCATGTGCCACACTTTTAATGTTGACTGGAAAAAAGAAAGAATAGATGTTGAAGATGGAGGTAAATGCTACTTTATGTTAAAAGTAAACCTTAAAACAAAGGATTTCGAGAGTTCCGTTAATGGAGAGGCTTAGTGGATCGATGGTGATCCGAAGGATTTTATATGTAAATAATGCCTTTCGCTTATAGATTTCTCCATTTCGCTACGCTTCAGTCGAAATGACGACCCCATGAGGCTAATTCGTTTATTGAATAAATTGTTCTGCATCCAAGACTAATGACTCCGGACTTAAGACTCCAGACTAATTCGTCCTACTCTTATCCCCATCAAAAATCTGCTGCATCAGCTTACCCCATGCGAAAGGATTAAGCAAGGGATTAGTTTGCACCATGTTCTTATTGACCATCCTATCAAAATTATACCGGTAATTCTGACTTCCGATTTCTTGTCCATCACGTGGCAAGGTTTGGATTAATCCATCAATTGAAGAGCGTGAAAGGTTCTTTTTGGCTATGGCCATATCATCATCCGCCAGTTTCATTGATAAAAACTCGCGGGTAAATTCTTCTGTTGTTGCCCAAGGGAAAACCCGCACCGAAGGTAAATCGATCACGTTGGCTTTCAGTTTCACCATAATGGTATACTTGCTATCTGGTGTACTTTCTGGAATTACCGTAGAAAATTTCTTATAACCAATAGCGGTAAACAAGATGGTATCGCCAGGATTTACAATGAAGGTAAAATACCCTCTATAATCAGCACCAACTCTTTTGCTCTTGGCTGAAAGATTGGTTATGGTAACGTAAGGAATCACGTTTGAGCTATCGATATCGGTAATAATCCCAGAAAATTGAATAAGTTTATCCTGTGCCGGCTTTTGTTGTGCAAAAGCGGTTACAGAAAAAATAAGGCAAATTAGGGCAACACAATATCTCATTAAGACAAAAGTAATTTTATTAATAAAACTTCCTTGTTAAATAGTGTTAAAGCTTAATCTTGCTCGGCCATGTTAACGGCAACTACCGAAGTGATCTGAGGAACAGCTTTCATGATTGCCTGTTCGATACCAGATTTCATAGTCATGAAACTCATCGGGCAAGAACCGCAGTTGCCTAAAAGTTTAAGCTTTACCGTTCCTTCAGATGTAATTTCTTCAACAGAAACATCACCTCCATCAGCTTTTAAATATGGCCTGATAGTTTCCAATGCCTGTTCTACTTGTTCTGTTAAATTCATTATATATATTTTAATTTATAAAAATAGTAAATTTTTAGCAATTCACCATTTGCGCATTGTTGATGGATATTTGTTGGGCAATTTTACTTGCAATGTCTCCAAATATAACATCCAGCAAAGGATTTTGGTTTAATGCAACCGGTTTCCCTTTATCGCCAGCTTCCGAAATGCTCTGGATAATTGGAATTTCGCCCAAAAACGGCACATCAAAACGTGCTGCAAGTTCGGTACCGCCACCTTTTCCGAAGATATAATATTTATTCTCCGGCAATTCTGCTGGTGTAAAATACGACATGTTTTCAATAACGCCTAAAATCGGGATATTAATTCCCGGCATCCTAAACATCGCTAAACCTTTATGTGTATCAGCCAGGGCAACCTGTTGAGGTGTAGTAACTACAACCGCGCCCGAAATTGGGAAACTCTGCGTAATGGTGATGTGGATATCGCCGGTTCCCGGTGGAAGATCTACAATCAGATAATCCAGTTCTCCCCAGTTGGTATCGTTAAACAATTGTTTTACTGCGTTGGATGCCATTGGTCCGCGCCATGGCACTGGTTGGCCAGGATCAGCAAAAAAGCCTAATGATAATAACTTGATCCCGTATTTTTCGATCGGTAAAATTTTGGTTTTACCATCGGCAGTTTCTTCAGCGCCTGGCTTGGCATCAACCAGATCGAACATGGTGGGTACCGAGGGCCCATAAATATCGGCATCGATAAGACCAACTTTGGCACCGTCTTTAGCCAATACAACAGCCAGGTTACTTGCTACAGTAGATTTACCAACTCCTCCTTTTCCAGATGAAACCAAAATGATGTTTTTGATGTTATCTAACGATGATGAATTGCTTGGTTGGGTAACCCTCGAAGTTACATTGATCACCACTTCCGCCGTTGGCGATATAAAATGCTTGATGGCATTTGTACAGGCATTTTTGAGCATTTCCTTCATCGGACATGCCGGCGTAGTAAGCTCTAATGTAAAATTGACCTGGTTATCTGTAATCTGTAAATCTTTAATCATGTTTAAAGTAACCAGATCTTTTTTAAGATCGGGATCTTCAACATTTTTAAGCGCATCTAAAACTTGTTGCGGGCTAATCTGCATGGTATTAATTTAAATTCAAAATTAACAAAACATA
>Ga0182006_1000242_pt1 | contig 50864 bp, 33 predicted proteins | sample Sormic07211104_1_FD_123022 | JGI IMG/M metagenome (GOLD analysis project Ga0182006, IMG submission 123022) | Rhizosphere microbial communities from Sorghum bicolor, Mead, Nebraska, USA - 072115-104_1 MetaG | ecosystem: Host-associated > Plants > Roots > Rhizosphere | place: USA: Nebraska...
CTCCTGCGTGACAGGCAGGCATTCTAACCAGCTGAACTACCACTCCTTTTGTTCTTCTTTAAAGTTCGAACCTCTTGTCTCTTTCGAGGTTGCAAATATAGAGACTATATCTTAATTCGCAAACTTTTTTTCAAAAAATATATAACCCCTTATCCTACAGCACCTTCCTGCATCTTTTCTGCATTTTCTGCAAACTGAAGTGCATCAATAATCTCCTGAATATCGCCATCCATAATGCTTGGCAAGTTGTACATTGTTAATCCGATACGGTGCTCGGTAACACGGCCCTGTGGATAGTTGTAGGTTCTGATCTTCGCTGAACGATCGCCGGTTGATACCATTGTTTTACGCTTAGCGGCAATATCACCGTTCTTCTTCTGCAATTCGATGTCGTAAAGTTTGCTACGCAACATCTCCATCGCAATAACCCGGTTACCCAATTGTGACCGTTCTTGCTGACAAACTACCACAATACCCGATGGCTTGTGCGTTAATTGCACCTTTGTTTCTACTTTATTTACATTCTGCCCGCCGGCACCACCTGAGCGCGAAGTTTGCAGCTCTATATCGGCAGGATTAATGTACAGATCAATTTCTTCAGCTTCAGGCAAAACCGCTACAGATGCCGCCGAAGTGTGTACACGGCCCTGGGTTTCGGTATCAGGTACACGTTGCACACGGTGTACGCCACTTTCATACTTTAACTGACCATAAACATCATCGCCACTCACTTTCAGAATTACCTCTTTATAACCGCCCGCTGTTCCTTCCGTTACATCAACAGTTTCCACTTTCCAGCCTTTGGTTTCGAAATAACGGGTATACATGCGGTATAAATCGCCGGCAAATAAAGCGGCCTCATCTCCACCGGTACCACCACGGATCTCAAATACCGCGTTTTTGGCATCTTCAGGGTCTTTAGGAATCAACATCAAACGGATATTGCTTTCCATTTCTTCCTGTTGTTTTAACAGAAGATCCAGTTCTTCTTTTGCCATCTCACGCATTTCAGCATCTTTCTCAGTAGCTAAAATTTCTTTGTTGGCATCAATATTACTCATCACATTTTTGTAGATTTTATATTCGTCTACAATTTTGCCCAAGTCTTTATATTCTTTGTTTAAAGCCGCAAAACGTTTCATATCCTGGATTACATCCGGATTGCTCAACGATTCTTCTACATCTTCCCAACGCAGCTTTATAGCTTCTAATTTATCTAACATATTTATTCTTGTTGAAATTTCCCGACGGTCCGTATAGGTCCAAAAATTCAGGAAATGCAAAAATAAGGAAAAAAGCTGAATTAGTTTGTTTAGGCTTAGCGATTGGTTAATTGCTTAGACATAATACTCAAGCCAGATAAAAATCAAAATGTTGCTGCTAGTCGGAAAATGCGAAAAAGTTGATTTAAAGGTTTTGGAAATGAACAGTTCTGTGCCTGAGGCGGCCATAGCCCCGCTATCCCTCCAAGTCCTTCCCGATGAATCGGGATGCCTCGCTCCGGGCTTTTCGTTTTATCGGGTTTATAATTAGCGGCAGGTACACATAAACATCATGCAAACCCAAATAGCAGCATAAACCTGCGTAGCTAAACGGGATTGAAGTGGCAGCTCCCGATTCTTCATCGGGACTAAAACGAAAAGCCTGACCAACATTAAAAAAAGCTGCAGACACTGCTTTCCAAACAAAAAAGTTCTTCATCTACCGTGCATTATGAAAGGAATTTACTGTATTTATCAAAAGGTTTTGGAAATGAACAGTTCCGTTTCTTTGGCAGCCTTAGCACCGCTATCCCTCCAAGTCCTCACTCGTTCCTCGCTCCGGGCTTTCCGTTCTATCTGGTTTAGGAACAAAGAACGGTACATTATAGGCCCTATGCAAACCCAAATAGCAACATAAACCTGCGTACCTAAACGGGATCCGATAGCTATCGGATAAAGTGGCAGCTCACGATTAAAAGCCAGACGGGCATTAAAAAAGCTACAAACGCTGCTTTCCAAAAAAATGAACTTAAAAATTAAGCATCTGGCTTGTAATACTCCAATTTCAAATCCACACCATCAAAAACCCCATAAGAATTATAGTTGAGCCATTCGCCGATATTTACATATCTGCTTCCCCTGCCTAAATCGATATCGAGCGGCAGATGCCTATGTCCGAAAATAAAATAATCGAAATGCGCTTTCGCCAATTGCTCTTTGGCATAAATGGCCAGCCATTCTTTATCTTCGCCTAAAAACACTTCCTTTTCAGTTTGTGCGGCCCTACTGCCCTGGCTCCATCCATTGGCAATACCGATCCCCAGGTTTGGGTGTAATCGGGCAAATAACCATTGACAAATTTTGCTTCTAAAAATCTTTCTTAAGAATTTATATTTATTATCGCCCGGTCCTAAGCCGTCGCCGTGGTGCAGGTAGAATTTCTTGCCCCCTCTTTCCATGATCAATTCATCGCTGATGATTTCCAGGCCAATTTCCTTTGTGAAATAATCGCGCACCCACATATCATGGTTACCCTTAAAAAAATAGATTTTTATCCCGGCATCGGCCATAGCCGCCAATTTACCCTGTAAACGGATAAATCCCTTCGGAATTACTTTAGCATACTCGAACCAGAAATCGAAAATATCGCCCATTAAAAATAGTTCGCCACAATTTGGTTCTATAAAATTCAACCAACTTACAATACGCGCTTCACGGGCACGGCTTTCGGCATAATTTGGAGTGCCTAAATGAAAATCAGAAGCGAAGTAAATATTTTTTGCCATGGATTTTCAAAGGTAAAGGAAAAAAGTGGAAAGCTTAAAGACTAAAGCCTAAAACGCCTTAATCTGTGAAAGCCTAAAATCGGTGTAATCAACCCGAAGGAAAAAGCTGAAAGACTAAAGCAAGAACACTAAAGCTAAATCGCCTTAACAAATCGGTGTTATTAACCCAAAGGAAAAAAAGACATATATTAGTAAACAAATCTTATTAAAGATGAAAAAGCAAATTGTATTGAGCTTATTTGCATTGAGTGTATTTGCCTGCAATCAGGGCAAAAAACCTGCAGAAAAATTAACATTGATGAAATACCCTGAAACAAAAAGAGACAGCACAAAAGATAATTATTTCGGAACCATAATTGCCGACCCTTACCGATGGCTAGAAAACGATACCTCGGCTGAAACGAAAGCCTGGGTTATAGCCGAAAATGAGGTTACCCAAAACTATCTCGAGCAAATTCCCTACCGTGCCGACATTAAAAAGCGTTTAACAGCATTGTGGAACTACCCCAAAGAAAGCGCGCCATTTAAGGTTGGCGAATATTATTTCTTCGCCAAAAATAACGGGCTTCAAAACCAAAGCATCTGGTTTATTAAAAAAGGATTAGAAGGTAAGGAAGAGGTTTTTCTTGATCCAAATACACTCACAAAAGATGGAACGGCAGCTGTTTCGCTTTTGGGCTTTTCGCACGACAAAAAATACCTGGCCTATTCGGTTGCACAAGCCGGATCAGACTGGAGCAATATTTACGTAATGGAAATAGCCAGCAAAACCAAATTAACTGACGAGCTGAAATGGACCAAATTCTCTGGCGCGGCCTGGAAGGGCGATGGTTTTTATTACAGTAAATTTGATGAACCCGCTAAAGGAACCGATCTTTCTGCAGCCAATAAATATCAAAAAGTGTATTTCCATAAATTGGGCGATCAGCAACAAAATGATCAGTTAATTTTTGAAGACAAAACCAATCCCAATCTATATTTCGGTGCCAGTGTTACCGAAGATGAACGCTTTTTGGTGATTTACGCCAATGCGGGTACTTCGGGCAATGCTTTATATTATCAAGATCTGAAAGCACAGGGAAGCAAAATCGAACTTTTGATTAAGGGCTTTGAAAACAACCACAGTGTTGTTGATAATATTGGCGATAAACTACTGGTAAATACCGACCTGGGCGCAGAAAACAAACAGGTGGTTTTGGTCGATCCTAAAAATGCCAATCCTAAAAACTGGCAGAAGATTATCCCCGAATCTAAATTGGCTTTAGAGGGTATAGGAACTGGCGGAGGATTTCTTTGGGCATCGTACCTAAAAGATGCAAGTACCAACATTATCCAGTTTGATTTGGAAGGAAAGAAAATCGGCGAAGTAAAACTACCAGCAATTGGTACCGTTGATAGCTTTGGGGGCTACAAAGAAGATAAAGAATTCTTTTACACCTTTTCCAATTTCACTACGCCGGGCACCATTTATCGTTACAACATAAACAAGAGCGAATCGATATTATATAAAAAATCTGGACTCCAATTCAATACCGATAATTACGAAACCAAACAGGTGTTTTATCCATCAAAAGATGGCACAAAAGTACCGATGTTTATTGTTCACAAAAAAGGGATTAAACTGGATGGCAATAACCCGGTCTATCTATATGCTTACGGTGGTTTCCAGGTTAGTTTAACACCCGGGTTCAGCCTTTCGCGGATGTTGTTTTTGGAGCGTGGCGGCATTTATGTACAGCCGAGTTTACGCGGTGGAAGCGAGTATGGAGAAGCCTGGCACAAAGCCGGAATGTTATCGAAAAAACAGAACGTTTTCGACGATTTTATCGCCGCAGCCGAATACCTGGTTAAAGAGAAGTACACTATTCCCGCTAAAATTGCCATATCTGGCGGTTCAAACGGTGGTTTGTTGGTAGGTGCCTGTATGACCCAAAGACCCGATCTGTTTAAAGTGGCTCTACCAGCTGTTGGTGTTTTAGACATGCTTCGCTACCATAAATTTACCGTTGGCTGGGGCTGGGCTGTTGAATATGGTAGCAGCGATAAAAAAGAAGATTTCGATTACCTGATTAAATATTCGCCATTACATAACCTAAAAAGCGGTGTAGATTATCCGGCAACCTTAATTACCACAGCCGATCATGATGACCGCGTAGTACCTGCACATTCATTTAAATTTGCAGCGACCTTACAGGATAAATATAAAGGTGAAAACCCTGTTTTAATCAGGATCGAAACCAAAGCGGGCCATGGTGCAGGCAAGCCCACTACAAAGGTGATTGAAGAAGCGGCTGATGTATGGAGCTTTGTGTTTCAGAATTTAGGGATGAGTTGGTAACGAAAGATTATCATGGTTAAAAACAAAGTCCTCTGGTCAGCCACGCTTGCTTTTTTCCTCATTATTCAAACCGTATATTATTGGGAAAGTAAAACTGGGCTATTTGCCATCCCGATAATCATAGGGTTATGTATCTTTTACCTCATTTTATTTTTCCTTTTAATAAAGCAATTAGTTTTACTTATAAAGAGAAAATTCAAGGAAAAACATAGAATCTACATCTGTTCTACGTTGGCAATAGTTGTGATATCAACAGCTTTTTTTCCTTCGGGCATAATTGATTTCGAAAAATTTGAGGGTAAAGACGTATTAATTGCGGGCTGGACTGGTTCGGCTGGATGCACAACAATATTAAAATTTAAAGAAAATGGCAGGCTTTATAAAAGAGTGACCTGCTTCGGAGTAAAAACAATGGATTCCCGATACTATATAAAAAACGATACTATATTCTTTGTTAACAATATCGACTCCAAATTAGAAGATCAATATCAATTTGCGATAATTGGTAAGTCTAGATTATCATGGAACAACAGAGATGGCTTATTTTCTTATAAAACCAAAAACGACAGCCTACCTAATGAGCTGATAATTGTTTATAATAAATTGGCTTTGAAAAAACAATATAAAAATTAAATTCTACAATATCCATAGACCAATTATAATTTGCTTTAAACTGCTAAAAACCCTTAACTTTTGTTTTACACCAATGCAAAGCATATAAAATATTGAATACAACTGGATTACAAAATTATCTAGAATATTTCTAAATAACAGGATTGATAATACTTTATTTTGTAACTTTGCGTCAAATTTTTTTTAATGATCACTACTGATATAGCCGTAATAGGCGCTGGTCCGGTTGGCTTATTCGCCATTTTTGAAGCCGGTTTATTAAAAATGCGTTGCCATTTAATTGACTACCTGCCTCAGGTTGGTGGTCAGCTGTCTGAAATTTACCCTAAAAAACCGATATACGATATCCCTGGTTATCCTTCTGTATTGGCCCAGGAACTTATCGATAACTTAATGGAGCAGGCAAAACCGTTCCATCCAACGTTTACTTTAGGCGAGCGTATAGAAGGTTTAGAAAAGCGTGGCGAGGCCGATTTCGTTTTAACCACTAATATGGGTACCGTTATCGAAGCCAAAGTTGTGGTAATTGCCGGTGGTTTAGGTTGCTTTGAGCCGCGTAAACCTGCTGTAGAAAATTTAGAGAAATTTGAGAACGGTAAGGGTGTAAACTATATGATCCTTGACCCGGAGAAATATCGCGATCAGAAAATGGTGATTGCTGGTGGTGGCGACTCTGCTTTAGACTGGACCATTTACTTAGCAGAAGTTTGTTCTGAACTAACTTTGGTGCACAGAAGCGAGAGTTTCCGTGGTGCTCCAGATTCGGTTGCTAAAGTAATGGCATTGGCAGAAAGCGGAAAAATCAATCTGATTTTAAACAGCAACCTTCAGGCGGTACAGGGAACAGACAAATTAGAGCAAGTTGAAATTGTACAGAACCGTACCATGGAAAAAACGGTGGTAGAGGCTGATCATTTAATTCCTTTGTTTGGTTTGAGCCCTAAATTAGGTCCGATTGAAGACTGGAACTTAAACATCAACAAAAGTGCAATCGAGGTTAACGTTGATGATTATTCGACAAACATCCCTGGAATTTACGCTATTGGCGATATCAACACTTACACCAATAAACTAAAATTGATTCTTTGTGGTTTCCACGAGGCTGCATTAATGAGCCACAGTGCTTATTCTTACATGAACCCGGGTGTGAAATATACTATGAAATATACAACGGTAAACGGAGTTTCAGAATTTTAAGCTTTCTACTATATTTGTGAATCAATATAAGTAAGCTAAAAAATGGAAAACAATATTAATATATACATGCAAGAGCCGGATGGCTCGGTTACTGAACACGTTGCACCGACCGACATGGGTTTAAGCCTGATGGAGTTTTTAAAAGCATCAGAGTACGATATTCTAGCTACTTGTGGTGGAATGGCCTTATGTGCTACCTGCTGCGTTGATGTGTTAGAAGGCGAAGAGAAACTTAACGAAATGACAGACGATGAGTATGCCATGTTAGATACTTTGCCCGATCTGCTACCAAATTCGCGTTTAGCCTGCCAACTGCAGTTAAACAACAATATGGACGGATTAAAAGTAAAATTGCACGGCGTAAGCTAGGTTGTAAAACATATTAAATGGAAAAAGGCGATACCTAAGGTGTCGCCTTTTTTTATTTATAACCTCTGGTTAAGCATTGTAAGTTGTTAATATAATATGACAATTTGATATGGGCGTTACCCAAGCTGCGCAAGGGTCCGGGCTTTCCAGGGCTACGCTTCGCTTCGGTACCGATGAAGGATCGGTACTGAACCCTTACAATCCCTAAGGCAGATCATCGCAATTTTAGAAATTTGTGCAACGACCCATGTTGCTAAACCTGATAAAGCGAAAAGCCCGGAGCGCAGCGAGGACTTGCAGCGATAGCAGGGCTACGATCCGCCACGACAACAGAACCCAACATTTCCAAAAAAACAACTTAACTAGTTTTTAATCCGCTTTTTAAGATTATTCATTTTTGCTAGTGTTTTTATTGGTATTCATGAGCGCTCTACGTTCGGTTGGCTTCGCACCTCGCAATGACGACTCTTTGCTACTATTGAATATTAACCTTCTGCTTTTCTACATTCCAGCCATATACCTCTACAGCCATATTACTTTGTTCCCCTGTATATTCTACAACTACCGTTTTACTTTCGCCCGGCAAAATACTTACATAGTTATCATCATAAAAAGCAGGGAGTATACGCTCGCCAGTATTGCCATTTATTAAAGCAATACGGTTAAAAAATGCTACAGGGTTTCCATTTGCATTGCTCAAAGTAACTGCCACCTTGCCGTTTTTCTGATCAACTGCTGTTACTTTTAACGGTGCTTGTTTAATGCTTTTTAAACCCGAATATTCACCATCCTTACCCGGAAGCCAATAAATATTCTCGCTTAAAATACTCTGCTTCTGATCTAAAATCCTTAAAGAAACGAACACACCTTCTTTTTTATCCAGTTTGGCAAGGAAATCATTCAACGGAAACAACCTTCTTACTGAAGACGGACCAACCGAATTGAATACCTGCGAATAGAAATAATCTTTGCCATCCATATCGTAAGCTTTCGCTTGCACCATCAGGTTATTTTTGGTGGCAAACCCATTGTTTACGATGGTAACCATACTATCCAAAGGATTCATCATCACATGCAAAGGCTCACTTCCTTTCCTTAAACCATATAAACAGGCGTTAGGATCAAGGTAATAATCGTACATCTGTCCACGCATGGCTGTCCAGGGGTTTTGGGTTTTCCAGATGATAGAACCGGTATACCAGTCCCACATTTTGTTCGAGAAACCCTCCATTAATGCCCTGTATTGATCGTAGTTGGCCAATTGAGCCTTCATTGCAAAATCTTCTGCATTTTTAGGCTTGCCGTACGGATTGAGATATTGCTCGTAGGAGATATATTTATGATAATCCCACACCGAATCGGGCTTGGCTTTGTATTGTGGTGCAATCAGGTTTTCTTTTGGGATAAAACGGAGCAGGGAAACGTAGTCGCCTACCCCCACTGAGCCTACTTCCGAGTTGTAAGGAAAGGTTCTGGTACCCCAGAAAGTTTTAATATCCTGTATGCCGTACGGGCCATCACCGTTCCCTCCAATGGAATTGAACGACATTTCGTCGCTATTGGAGAAATCAAAAAGTTTTCTCGTTCCATCTAAGCGCGGCAGGATATCGTTCTTTAAAGGTTCCAAAATATCTTCTGGTGGTGTAATCTCATTTCCACCACACCAAAAAGCAAGCGAAGCATGGTTTCTGATCATCTTGATCTGATCTTCAATCGCTGTTAAGGTTAAATGATGATCATCAGGATAATTTCTGCGCGTCCATTGATCTTCCTTCTTCATTGGATCTACCCAACGACCGTTGCAATCGCCACTGAACCAGAAATCCTGAAAAACCAGCAATCCATATTTATCGCAGGCATTGTAAAACTCTGGTCGCTCTAAAATAGCACCGCCCCAAATCCTGATCAGGTTGAGGTTCATATCTTTGTGGTAACGCACCTCAGCATCGTAGCGGGCATCACTAAAACGGAGCATCGCATCAGAAATAATCCAGTTACCGCCCTTAATAAAAATCTTTTGCCCGTTTACAAAAGCACCCATACTCCTGGTATGCTCGTTCCAGATATTGTCTATCTGGCGAACACCCACTTTAAGCTGTTCTTGATCTAAAACCTGGTTGGCCGCTATAAATTCGATCTTCACATCATACAGGTTCTGCGGCCCATATCCGCTTGGCCACCATAATTTAGGATTTTCGAGCTGTAAATCAGGGAGTTTAACGGTAGTTGCTTTATTTGCAGCAATGGTGGTAGACTGTTTAATCAACTTTCCGGCAATTTGATATTGTAAAATACCCGAAACAGGCTTATTGGTCGGGTTTTCTACCTCAACTGAAACTTTAACGGTAGCCGGATTTTGTTTCCCTTCGGGTGAGCGCTTACCTGGAACCAAGGTAATGACCTGGGGATTCTGGATATTGATGCTTTTGGTTTTCTCGATGGTCACTTTATCCCAAATGCCCGTGTTACGATCGCGGGTGGGCTGAATCCAATCCCAACCGGCTGTATATTGTGTGGTTAAACCTTTGGCAATGGTGCCATCGCCCCCCTGCCCACCATTGGGATTGCCCGGAAAATCTGGCGGATAAACAATTACAGCAAGCCTGTTTTTCCCATTCGGAGATAACAGTTTAGTAATGTTATATTGCACCCTAAGGTGCATACCCACCTGCGTTTTTAGGTTAACTTTTTTTCCGTTTAAATAAATTTCGGCTTTGTAATTTATTCCCCTAAACTGCAGCCAAACCTGTTCGCTACCCACAGCGTGCTCTTCAAAATCTTTCACAAACCAATAGGTGTAATAATCGTTACCGGTTTTATATACATCAGGAATTTTCTCATTGTTCATTCCATAAAATGGATCGGGTACTTTTTTGTTGTTCAGCAAAGTAGTTAATACCGTTCCGGGTACAGTTGCAGGCATCCAATTGTTCAGCGAAAAACCTGTTTTCGAAATTTCTAAACCAGTAGATTTAGCATCTTTGATATTGGTACATACCCAACCCGAATTTAGTTCATAGCGCTGCTGTGCATTTACGGTTAAAACCGAACAGAGTAAGAGAAGTAGAAATAGTTTCCTCATTTATTTGCGATCTTATAGTTGATACTTGTTATGGTTAATTTTTATGAGGATGTATTATAAATATGGAATTGTCATCCTGAGCTTGTCGAAGGACCTTCCATAACACCTTGATGGGCGTTTCGACAGGTTCAACGTGACAAAATCTAGATAAACCAAACTTACAATATAACCTCCTTTTCATCTGGAATTATTTTCCGGATGTTGGTCTATCCCCAGGTTTTACACCCCAGGTTGCTGATGGTTTATTGCCCATATAAATTTGCATATTTCCGCCAGCTGTTATCGCTTTGTGCAAGATATATGATTTGGTATAAGCTTTACCATTAAGCACAATTTTCTGAATGTATTTATTCTCCACACTGTTATCCACAACCCTTATACTGAATTTCTTATTCCCAGGCAGCGAGATAATCGCATCATTAACCAATGGCGTTCCGAAAACGTAAGCCCCGTTTGCCGGATTTACTGGATAGAAACCCATTGCGGAGAAAATATACCAGGCACTCATTTGACCTACATCTTCGTTACCACACAAACCGTCTGGTTTTGAAGAATAAAAATCTTTGTCGATTTTACGGATCAAATCGGCAGTTTTCCATGGCTGGCCTGCGTAAGTATATAAATAAGGGATGTGGTGGTTGGGCTCGTTTCCCTGGGCATAATTACCGATCAACCCGCTAATATCCGGCGAACCGTTGGTTCCCAAATCTAAGGGTAAGGTAAATAACGAATCGAGTTTATTGATAAAAGCTTTATCCCCTCCAAAAAGATTGATCAACCCTTCTACATCTTGCGGCACCAACCAGGTATATTGCCAGGCATTTCCTTCTACATAGTCATCTTCACGGTGTTTGGATGAAAAGGGATCGAACGGGCTTCTCCAGTTTCCATCAGTAAGTTTACCCCGCATAAACTGAACGCTCGGATCGAAATATAAACGATACAGTTTCGATCTTTTGCTAAAGTAACTGTAATCTGCTGTTTTATTCAGTGCCTTAGCCATTTGTGCAATGCAATAATCGTCAATAGCATACTCCAAAGCCTTACCTACTGATTCGTTTATTTTATCAGCAGGAATGTATTTAAGCTCCTGGATGTATTCGATACCATCTGTTTTCTGCATAGCCGATTGTTTTATGGCTTCGTATGCCAGGTTTACATCAAAACCACGGTACCCTTTTAAATAAGCATCAACAATAACCGGAACGGCATGGTAGCCCACCATGGTATTGGTTTCGCTGCCCATTAAATGCCAAACAGGTAGTTTCCCCTGTTGTTTATAGATGGCTAACATGGTATTTACCACATCGTTTACCTTATCCTGGTGCAGGATAGTATACAATGGATTGGCCGCACGGTAGGTATCCCACAGTGAAAAGGTAGTGAGATTATTGAAATTTGCCTTTTTGTATACCTTTTTATCTGTGCCAAGGTAATCTTTATTTACATCGTTAAAAAGTGATGGGGCCACCATGGTATGGTACAAAGCGGTATAAAATATCTTTTTGGTCGTATTTGAAGCCTCAATTTTCACCTTAGCCAGTTCTTTTTCCCACTTCGCATCGCTGTTTTTAGCTGTAGCGGCAAAGTCCCAGCCAGGCAATTCTGTTTTTAGGTTTAAAATAGCATTTTCTATACTTACCGGAGATAAAGCAACTTTAATCTGTAATTTATCATTGTTAATGGCATTGAAGCTTACCGCAGCTTTTAGTTTTTTGCCAGATAATGCCGCGCCACTTTTCACTGCAGTGCTGTCATATAACGCCAGATTTTTAATCGGTTGCGAAAGTTTAATTACAAAATATAAACGCTGATCGTTTGCCCAACCTTTCGAATTACGATGCCCCACGATAGTGGTCGCATCAAGCTGTTTAAATGATGCCGATACAGGTGCATCCCAGCCTATACCTTCTATCAAATCGATAATGATATGTGGATTTTCAGCGCCTTTTTTAAAAGTATACTGGTGAAAACCTACCCTTTCAGTGGCTGTTAGCTCGGCTTTAATGTTATATTTATCTAACAATACACTGTAATAACCTGCTTTTGCAATTTCATTCTGATGAGAAAATCTGGAGAGATAACCCTGCTGATCATCAGCTGTTTTTCCCTTTTCTAAAACTAGTTTACCTGTTGCAGGCATAATCGAAATATCACCTAAATCGCCAATGCCCGTACCACTTAAATGGGTGTGCGCAAAACCTGTAATGGTATTGCTGCTATAATTATAACCACTGCACCAGTCCCAGCCTTCAAAAATGTTGTTCGGGCCCAACTGAACTGCACCAAAAGGAACATTTGCACCTACAAAAACGTGACCGTGTTTTGCTGATCCGATTAATGGATCTACATACCGGGTAAGTTTGTTGTTCTGCTGTGCAGCTGCATTAAGAGAGAATAGAGAGGCCGTTAGAAATAGAATAGACGAAGTTTTCTTGAACTGCATGTGTGCTTATAATTTCTTACATTAGAATTTAAAGCCTAAAAGTAAAACGTTTTACGTTTATTTTCTCATAAAGGGGAAAGAATTACATCAAAAGCATTGAATTTTGGCAATTATTGGGAGATAACAGGCTTTTGAATGCGAGAGATTGTCATTGCGAGAAGGCTTTTTCAGCCAGCGAAGCAATCTTACAACTATCGCTAACAGCGAACGCATTAAGATTGCTTCGTACCTCGCAATGACGACTCTTTTAATTGAAATTCGGAAAGATTCTTCACTGCGCTCAGGATGACAGTCTATATAAACGTTCACTTACCCAATTTCCAAAACAATTACCTGATCGGGTTCTGCACTATTTAAGGTTGTAGTAATGGTTAATGTTGATTTTTTAAGGGTATAGTTTACCGCACTTTTATCTTTCAATAAATACGCCTTTTTGATTTTCTTTACGGGAACATTTTCCAAATTAAGTGTTGCCGTTTTTCCATCAACAAGGTGGATATAAACTTTGTTCTCGCTTTGTGTAATGCTTCCCCAGGCCTGTGGCTTAATAAATCCTGCTTTTGTGCCGTAAATACTTTCCCCATAAACTTTAAGCCAATTGCCCAAACCGGCTAACCTGTCTTGAAACTCTGGTTGGATTTTACCGCTCGGCATTGGCCCGATGTTGAGTAAAAGATTAGAGCCTAAACTTGCTGCTTTAACCAACATATGTACCAGTTCTTTATTCGACTTGTAATAGGTATCGCTCAGGTTATATCCCCACGAATTTGAAATGGTTTCGCAGGTTTCGAGCGGCAATTTATCTGATGCCTTCTGAAAACTTAAGCCTGATTTATTCTCACCAGGGAGATCGCGTTCGAACATTTGAAAATCTTCTCCGGCAAAGGGTGTTAAGTGATGGTTGTTACCAATCATACATTGCGGCTGAAGTTTATGGATTAAACCATAAATTTCATTGTATTTCCAGTCAATCCGCGATGTCCTGTCTTTTGATCCTTCTGGTTCAGTCTGATCCCAATGCCCGTCGAACCAGATTCCGCCTATTTCACCATAATTGGTCAACAACTCGGTTAATTGGTTTTTCATGAACTGCAAATAGCTTGCATAATCACCTTTGCCCGTTCTACCTGAGTGCTGCCCGGTACGGCCAGTTTCGTGCGGATAATCTTCTCTGCGCCAATCTAACAGCGAATAATACAGGTATAGTTTTATGCCCTGCTTGTGGCACTCATCGGCCATCATTTTTACGATATCTTTTTTGTATGGCGTATTCATGATATTGAAATCAGAATATTTGGTATCCCACATGCTAAAACCATCATGATGCCTGGTAATCAGTGTAATATACTTCATTCCGGCATTCTTCGCCATGCTTACCCATTGTTCGGCATTAAACTCAACGGGGTTAAAAAAATCTTTAAGATTGGTATAATTATGAACATTCAACTTTCGTTCGTTCATTACCCATTCGCCACTCCCAGGTATACTAAAAGGCCCCCAGTGGATAAATAAGCCAAATCGGGCATCGTTAAACCATGCTCGTTGTTTTAAATTAGCGGCTGCAGGTGTATAATCCTGGGCTTTTAACTGTGAGGCAATTAATAGCACAAGGCATATTAGGGCTAATTTCTTCATAGGGATAGCGGTATTGTTTGGTTAGGTTTTAGTCTATTGATGCAGTGGCTTTGGTCGGTTTTCCGATCACCTTATAATTTCCATCACCTTTTAAAATGGCCAGAATCTGCGATTGGTTGGTAAAAAGGTTTTTTGCAGCAGCCAATTCTTTATCGTATTGGAAGCTTTGCTCAATTCTTCCCTTTTCGTAAAAATACCGGCTTACGATCTGTGTTTCTAAAACTCTTTTTATCTCTGCTTTATGGCTAATCAGATCGGTTTTTTTAGAAGAGGTAAGTTTATATTTAAGATTCTCCAGATCGGTTTTTACTTCAGCAGATTTATTTTCCTTTTCGGCTTCTACACGTAAATCGGAAAGCAGCCTTTCGGTACGGCTTAGGTAGGTTAAATCTTTATCGGCCAAGCTGCCAGAAAATGCAGCATAATCAGCATCAGATAACTGGAAAGTTTTGGCTGATGCCAAACTTGGCTTTTCTTTCCTATATTGATTGGCATAGTTAAAGAAAAGGTTTTTATTAAGCATTGAAATGGTAATCGGGCTGAGTTTTACGGCATCTACAACAATATCAGGATAAACACCATTACCGCTGTACACATTCCTTCCCGCTTTGGTTTGGTACATCACCATGGTCGAATCGGCAAAACGTTCGGCAATACCATCTGCATTTTTGTGTGCATAATCCAATTTTTGGATGCACCTGCCCGATGGCGTATAATACTTCGCCACAGTTACTTTAACCAGGCTGTTATAGGGCAGGTTAAAGGTTTGCTGAACCAAGCCTTTGCCATAACTACGCTGGCCAATTACGATGGCACGATCTAAATCCTGTAAAGAACCAGCAACAATCTCTGAGGCTGAGGCCGAATTTCCATTTACAAGCACTACTAGCGGAACCGAAGTAGAAACCGGGGTTAAAAGTGTTTTATAGGCAATGGTTTTCTCTATATTTTTGCCTTTTTGGGTAACAATAAGCTGATCTTTATTCACAAAGAGGTTCACAATTTTAACCGCTTCCTGCAAAATACCCCCGCCATTGTTTCTCAGATCTAAAACCACACCTTTTGGATTTTCTTTTTGAATAGCCAACAGCGCATCCTTAACCTCCTGTCCGGAATTTTCAAGAAATTTATCGAGTTTGATGTAACCAATGCCGTCGCCAACCATTCCAGAGTAAGAAACGTTAGGCTGTTTTATTTCATCGCGGACAAGTTTTTTAGTGATTTCTTTTCCATCTCTAATCACCAACAAATCTACGGGTGTTCCTTTCGGGCCGCGCAACAATTGACTAATTTCCTGACGGTCTTTCCCCTTTACTGCGATTCCGTTTATGCTCACCACCTGATCTCCTGCTTTAACCTCACTTTTATTTGCCGGATAACCTTCACTAACATCGTTGATAAACAATTTTCCATCGATAAAAACAGTGCTGGCACCAATACCTCCATACTGCGTGCTTACATATTTCAGCTTGTAATCTTCAATCTCCGATTCGGGAACATATTCGGTATAGGGATCTAAACTATCCAACATGGCATCAATCCCCGTTTTCATTAACTGGGGGGCATTGGTGTCATCAACATAGTTGATATTGATTTCTTTATAGAGTGAAGCAAAAATATCCAGGTTTTTAGATACGAGGAATAAATCTTCTTTAAATGAAAAAGACAAAACAGCTACCCCAAAGCCAGCTGCTAAAAGACCATATTTTAGTTTTTTCATTCCCTTATATATTTTAATTCCGAAGGGCAAGTTAAATGAAATACCGCTCTTTTTGGAAGATTATTATTGGTTAAGTACAAAGGTAAATGTACAAAAACCGATAAATATTAAAAACAGCTTATTTGGGCTAAGCGTAAATTAAGCGTTACGCGAAAAGAAGAGGATGAAAACAAGGAAAAATTTACTAAAGTCTGTTACCCTTGGTATCGGCAAGTGCTTTTTGAATAGTAAATTCGATGTAGGTACGGTCGCGTTTTACCAAACGCATTAAATCTTCAACCAATTGATCTTCTTTGCCTGGCGTAAAATCTAAAGGCTCGCTCGCCAGATCGCGATATTTCCTTAAGAACTTGGTTTTTACTTTAAATGCAGTTTCTGAAGTAAGTTGAAAATTAGCCATGGCATATTTTATTTGATGCAAAAGTAAAAAATATTTGCTCAGGTTAATACCTTTTTATGTGATGTGACAAAAAAAGTAGAGATTCGCGGAATATTTTTGCACGATAATTGTGTTAAAACCACGTTATAAAATCTAACCCGGTATAACAACCGCTTGATGCAGATTTTAAATAGAAACAAAGCCTTAAAAATGCAGGTTAAATTGCTCAAGCACTGTTTATGGTTTTATAACCCTTAAAAAAACAATTTAAACAACATGAAAAAGATCATCTTCTCTATTGTTTTCCTAACCTTAGGTTGGGCAACATCAAAGGCACAAACATTTAACCTTGGGGTTAAAGCAGGTGTAAACTTAGCTAAGTTAAATGCAGATTTCGCAAGCGAAGAAAACCGTTTAGGCTACCAGATTGGCGCCTGGGCACGTATTGGCGGTGCTAGCTTTTATGTACAACCAGAGGCTTACATTGGCAGTAAAGGCAATAAATTTATCAGCATTACGCAAGATAATGGGAACGAAGTTGCAGCTGAAGGAAAAGTAAAGTTTACCACTTTAGATGTTCCTGTTTTATTGGGAACAAAATTTGGTGCTAAAAATTTAAACTTCCGTTTAATGGCTGGTCCGGTTATTTCATTTGTTTTAGATGAAAATTCGTCGTTCAGCTCTGCTTATCAACAAGCTACCGATTTCGACAACTACAAGAATCAGGCATTGGGCCTACAAGCTGGGGCCGGTGTAGATGTGGGCAGCATTTCGGTTGATTTACGTTATGAAGCTGGTTTATCCAACATCAGTAAAAGTGAGAAATACAGCCAAAAACCGAACTTGTTCCAATTGAGTTTAGGATTTAAAATTTTGTAATTTTTTTTACAACAGAACAAGTAAGAGGCGGCCTATGGCCGCTTTTTTTATTTCAGGATGGTTAAACTTCCGCTAAGCGTTCCACAATTTGTTTTGAGATCGATAACATAATAATATACACCAACGGGGAGCGGCTGCCCATTATAATTCCCGTCGAACGCTTTAGGGTATCCTTTCGAATAAAATATTCTATTTCCCAATCTGGTATAGATAGAAAATTCGGCATTTGGATAATGATCCGATCCGGTGATCTTCCAGTTATCGTTTACACCATCTCCGTTAGGTGTGATCGAGTTTGGGATCTCCAATGGTTTACTTTCAGTCTGGCTAAAATCAATAACTTCACTATTTACTTCACAACCAAATTTATCCGTTACAACAAGCTGATATTTCCCGGTTTTCAATCCCTTAAAAAGCAACTCATTAGAAACGGAATTATCATTTTCGTCGATCCATTTGTATTTAAATGGCTGGGTTGTACCTTTTACATCAATTCCTGATATACTCAGTGTTTTTCCATCACAACTGGTAAAAGATTGTAATTTAGTTAAATCGATAACCGGTAAATTAGCTTCTACAACGGTAAAAACACCGGCAATACCGTTACAGGTTGCCCCGTCGGAAACAGTTAAGGTGTAAGTACCTGGAAAAACACCAATTAAGTCTTCTTCATTGCCAACAACATTGTCATTTTGGTTGGTCCAGCTAAAATGTGTTGGCAGATCAGCCTGATAATTGCCGATCATTATTTTTCCATTTTTATTACCGCAGCTGGCCGGAAAAACCTCAACCTCGCTGACCCTAAAATCCTTAACCGTATTTTTAATAATGTATATGTTCGAGGTAACCTCACACAGCCCGCTACCGGCTTTAAAATAGTAACTGCCTGCCGGCACATTTTCAAGGTCGTCTGCAGTAATCAGGAAGCTGCCAGCGCTATTATACCATCTTTTGGGGAGATCGTTCACAACACCAATCTGTTTAATGCTTCCATTTGATGCCCCGCAAAGCGCATCGATAACTATTTTCTTGCGGTCATCCATTCCATTATCGCTTGCATCAATGGTATAGGATGTCGATGTAACATCACAGGCACCCTGTTGCCCAGCTTTTAAATAATAAGTGCCGGCAATAACGCCTTCTAAATCTTTTGATGATCCTATCAGGTTGCCGGCAGCATTATACCATTGGAAAAAGCTTGCATCATAAACTTTTAGGTTTTTAATGGCCGCAGTAGATAAACCGCAATAGGTTCCGAATTTTTGAATGGCCCCATCATCTATAAATGGTTTAGAAAAAGTAGATGTTGCCCCATCCTGGTTGGTACCCGTACTGGTTATTTTTCCTCTTATTAAACCGTTATAAACCCAATCGCCGTTGTTATCTGTCGGAATTGTGGCTATCCAAGTTTTACCTTCACAATCACCACAATCATCGGTATAAAATAATTCGATTTTCGAATTTGGCAGATAGGTGCCGCTAACACTAGAAGTACTGATGGTTGTAATCCTCGATTGGGTAATAACTTTACCTGCAGGAAGGTTTTTAAAAGTAATTGCAGCATCATTACAGTAAATACTGTTTTTTAAAATAGAAATAGGATACGATATTTCGATCAATACTGCCGTTTTATTAAAGGCGATTGCATTTGCATCCAGATTATTGGAGCCACCAATGATTCCGGCCAGTGAGAAATTAATGTGGAGCCCGATTCCGTTGCTGTAATTTTCTGTTCCGAGTATCCCGGTTCCGATCTTGTTATTGGCAATAATAAAACCTCCATTTACGTAATCTAATAAAATTCCTTTCGCCTGCCCGGCAATTGTATTCTTAAAAATATTGGGGTTACAGCCTGAGCCATTTACATAAATGCCATTTGCAAGTGCAGATGCTTTAAGCACCAAATTTTTATCTAGCCCAACAATATTATTTGCTATTTTTATTGTTCCATCAGCACCACCAAGTGCAATACCGTTGCGCGTATTATTTGTAATCAGGTTTCCTTCTTCCGGGGTATCACCACCAATCACACTGTTTTTCATAAAACTAACGTCAATACCCGATTCATTTGGTACGCTATTCAATCCATTTTCTCCCAGCCCGAATATATTAGAAGAAATTTTAATACGCTGAACATCTGTACGTGGAATAACAAATGGAGAAAGCACACCTGCATAGTTACCTCCGAAACAGTTTGGTTTACCTGGCGCACCAATAATGATGTCGGTCGCATCGTAAAGATAAATCCCACCTTTTTTTTCGTCGATCGGCGCTAATGGATCTGCCTTAAAATTACTAAAGCTTATGCCATATATTTCGACCTGGTTTGCGTGATCTAATCTTAAACCGTTAAAATAAGGGGCAACAATCCTGATTAAAGAGATTTTAATCCTGGGGTTTGGCAATGCCGAAAATGGCTGGCTTGTTCCGTCGATAATAATATTGGAAGTAACTATTGGTAATTCGCTTTCTAAAGCAATGGTTACATCCGCAGCAGTACTTCCGGCCAAATTAAAATAAATATAATCTGCAACTGAGGTTCCGTTTGCGTTTGCCAGGCTAATCGCTTCACGTAGGCTACCTGCGCCGCCATCTGCATTGGAGACCACAGTGAAAACAGCCGCAGTAAGGCTTTGGCTGAAAATAATCAAAAAGAAAATCAGCAGTAGTTTTCTCATAGAATTACAACCTAAAATACAAAAAACCAAGCCGGTTATGGCTTGGTTTAATAAAGAAACAGTTATAATTAGTAAAATGTGGTGTAAGCGGTAATGATTGGCGGAAAGGTTGTATTACCAGCTACTCCTTTCAGATACAACGTATAAGCTCGCCCCTTTGATAAAGACAGGGTGAATGTACCTGCAATAACTGCTCCTCCCGTTGTGGTATTATATAAAAGATACTTAATGCTTGGTGCAGTGCCAGCACCAGGGCTAGGTACCTCTGCCCAGCCGGAGGACGTTCCATAAGCCACGTTCGAAATAATTTTCGGCCCGGTAGGAACATCGCCCTTAATCAGATCAATATTAGGGCCGCCATTATATACATTAATCACGCGAACAAAAAGCTTTGAAGTATCCAAAGCAGGTTTGATATCTTCAACTACTAACGATGATGGTATTTGCTTTGCTGTGGTATTGTATTGACCTGTGGTGAAAATTGTATAGTATTTTCCCGCCTGTGGATTTATCGTGGTATTAAAAACCTCTAATCCCGCATCGGCTGTTGCTGAAGCTATAATTTTTGCCGTTAATTTATGCGAGCCGGGAGCAGTAGTCGCATAACCCAGATCTGGAAATAATGATGTAGCTGTTACATAATTATATCCTGCATTTTCGACTCCCAAAGATGACAGTCCTGCAGAAAACTTAGTCCCGTCTACAAAAAAGTTAACGGTTGGACTACTTGGCGTTACATTCAAAATTTTTATATAAGCATATTTTGGGTCGCCCGGTTGAATCTTTTCATAGACCGTATTTTCCACTAAAGCCTGCTTTTTACATGCGGTAAATAATAAAGTAGAAACCGCAATCAAATATAATATCTTTTTCATTTTGTTTTATTTAGTATGCGTTACGGTTGAGAGAACCACATTTTAAATGTGTGATAATTAGGCTGATCGCCTCCAATTTTCTTAAGTGCCTCCAAATTCCAAATGTACTCTGAGTTATAACGTGGGCGGTAACGCTGAATTGGCTTACCGCCGTTGTCAGCATAAAACGAAGCAGGAAAAAAGAAGGTACCTAAATATGGATTATTTCCTTTAGAATCACCGTCAAAATAGTTGTATTTACGCAGATCACTCCAGGTTTCTACGAAACCATAAGCATATAGTGCCAAATATTTCTGTAACATAATATCCTTCAGCGTTAATGTTGCGGCTGTTTGTTTTACTGCTGCGCTGGTTAGATAGGCCGTTTTATCCGCAGAAGTAATTGCTGTGCCTAGTGCGCTGACAAAATCTATACTTGCCGAAATTCCTTTCGTATAGGCATCTAATGCTAAGGTCGTATTTCCACTTCTGAATGCAGCCTCTGCTTTAATAAACTGCATTTCGGAATAGGTCATGATCGGAAAGCCTGCATTATCTTTAAACAGGTATTTACCAAAAGTAGGACCAGGATTGGCAGAGCCTAAACTACCCCAAGGGTTAGGAATCTGGTTTTTGGCGGCGGCAGTTCCCGGATCGGAAGTATTAGGGGCAGTCCCCCTGAAAACACCATCAGCAGAAGCGGTAATCATATTGTTTCTACGTGGATCAATTACAGCGCCCGGTGTTCCAACCAGATACGTTCCATCCAATAAACCAACAATAATTCTGGTTTGGCGGTATGATGCCAAATTCGCTCTTAATGGTCCAAAGAAATTACCGTTTGTAGCTGTTGTACCTAAATTTGGGACTATAAAATTATCAGCATTACTTGTTAAGGATTTATCGACATAATCGATTACTTTAGCAGGATCATAATTTGCTTTATTAATGAGATTGTTGGCGTTTCTTGCCAAAATACCATAATTAAATCTGATCCATTTGGCGTTATCTCCTGCATATATTAAATCAGCAGGCGCTAATTTAGCTACGGTTCCGGTACCATCTGTTCTGCTAAAATTAGCAATTGAAAGATTAGCTAATCTAACCACTTCAGCATAAACATCAGATTGTGGATCGTAATCAAACACATAACGGTTCGGCTCGTAAGCTTGTTTCAGGATAATATCGCCATGGTAATCAGTTGTAATCTGCCAGCTCCACGCTTTTAGCGCCTGAGCCAAGCCTACATAATTCCACTCTGTTTTAGCCGTTGATTTGTCAATAATCAGGTTTAAATTAGCACCCAAACCATAATAATTCGTCCGCCAGATTTCGCCGGCAGCATCACTCGATGGGATCCACCCGTGAGATTCTCCAACATTTACGGCACCGCCAAAATACTGGATAACGCCTCCAAGATACCTGGAGTCGAATTGTACCCCTCTTTCCATTTGTGCAAATAATGGTGGTGTCAATGTCCTGCTTTCAGGATCCTGCGGCGTTGCCGGATCGGTATTAATATCCAAATACTTTTTACAACCCGAGCCGATTATGATTGTAGCCGCGACAAATAATATATATATCTTTTTCATTTTAATTCGAATTAAAAACCAAGTCTAAGACCAAAATTATAACCTCGTGGCTGACCTGCAGAGCCATAATCAATTCCTGATCCACCTAAACCGCCCGAAGATGCATTAAGCCCGTTTACCTGAGGATCTACTCCATTATAGTTAGTAATCAACAGCAAATCGGTACCGGTAAAGAAAACACTGGCGTTTTTCACTACTCTACTCTTGGCGAACAAACTTTTAGGAAGGTTGTAACTTAAAGTGATATCTTTCAGCCTGATCCAATTCACATCTTTTTGGAGAAAATCGGCGGTATTAAAGTAGGTAGAATAGTAAGACGTGGTGATATATGGAATAACCACAATATTATTTTTTGTTGGGTTAGCCGTATTTTCCAAACCATCTCTAAAAACCCCCTCAATAATGCGTGGCGTTTCGCGATCTAAACTTAGCTTAGATAAGCCTCTTTGATAAAGATATTCTTCAGTGGCATTATAGATATCACCGCCTTTCCTGATATCGAGCAGAAACGATAAGTTGAAGTTTTTATAAGTAAAGCTATTGGTAATGCCAGCACCAAAATCAGGAGCCCTATCGCCTATAGGTGTAAAATTGGTATCGCGTATCGGCATGCCGTTAACCGGATTGATCAGCACCTGACCGGCATTATTACGCAGGTAATTTTGACCAGCAAATGCCGAAATTGAAGATCCAACTGTATATTGTGCCCTAACATCATCTGTTAACCAAGTATCTGATAAGTAAAAAACATCCTGGCCAGCTGGAAGAGAAAGGATATAACCACGGTTACGTGAAATATTCGCAGAAATATCCCATGTAAAATCTTTTGTTTTAATCGGTGTTCCTTTAATAAGCAATTCGAATCCCCTATTCCTGATTTTCCCGCTATTGATGTAGCCTAAAATTGCACCTGTCGCATAACTTAAACGCGGTGCAGTAATCTGTTTATCGGAAAGGTTCTCATATAGAGAAAAATCGAACGACAATCTGTTATTGAAAAAGCCCAACTCCATACCAACCTCTTTAGAGGTAGTAAACTCTGCAACCAGATCAGGATTTCCGGCAGTTACGTCTGTAGCGAAGCCACCACCGGTTGTAGTTTGCGCAATAAGTTTGGTTTTGGTAATATAGGCTGTTCTAGCATCTTTACCAGACTGGCCCCATGAAGCCCTTAATTTACCAAAGGATAGCCAGTTTAATTTTTTTACGGCAGGCAGTTCTGTAAATACAAAACTTAAAGATGTTGCCGGGTAAAAGAAGCTATTGTTTTTAACAGGAAGTGTAGATGAAACATCTTCACGACCAGTGAATGTTAAGTAAAGAAATTCATCATAACCCAATTCTGCCTGTGCAAAACCTCCAAATTTGCGTTTAACAAAATCAGAATAGGCTACACGCTGGGTGGTTGGATCGGTATTATTGATACTATAATAATCCTGCTCAAAAAACCTTGTTCCAAACTGTGCATTGGTGGCATCATCGTCATCCATCAAATCGCCGCCTATCCTTAAAATAGGTTTAAACTTACCAAAATCCTTTCTGAAGGTACCAACAAGTGAGGCATTAAACAACCGCTTCACATCCTGATAGGTGTTAATTCCTCCGCCTGAATAACCGGTTCCACTTACGTTCGATGCGTAGGATTGAGGATGATAAGCAGATAAACCTGTTTGAGTAAACATATCTGCACCAACTCTACCAGTTACTGAAACCCATTTGGCTGGTGTGTAGTCTAAACTCACATTGGTCAAGACACGGTTTATTTTATCATAATTAGGGTTTTTGTTAACGCCCCAATAAGGGTTATCTAGTTCTGCACCTAAACTCGTACCTAAGATTCTTCTTCCTCCTGTTTGAGGATCGATGTAATTTCGCATATCATCAACCCTTGGCCAGGATAATGAGCTCAACATCGGGCTACCTGCTCCCCTATATGTTTTATCGGTTTTAGACGAGATGAAATTTACAGAGGCATTAAGGCTTAATTTATCGCTGATCTTTGAAACACCAGTTAACTTAAAGTTAAGACTGTTAAAACCGGTACCAGGAATATACCCTCTCTGATCTGTATAACCCAAGCTGGTTCTTACAGATAGTTTTTCTGATCCACCTTCTACAGATGCATTATGCTTTTGCGTAAAGCCGGTTTGGTAAAAATTCTGAAGGTTATCATAAGTTGGTAGTCTTTCTGGATATTTTGCTCCAAAATAAGTTCGGGTTCTTACTTCTTCATCAAATATACCACCTGCACCACCGCCGTAAACAGTTTGATAATCAGGGAAACGATAGATGTTTTCTACCCTGAATGAGTTGCTATACGTAGCTCTTGCAGTGCCGGCTTTAGCCTTTTTTGTGGTGATGACAACTGCACCCGAAGCTCCTTCTGTACCGTACAATGCAGCCGCTTCAGGTCCTTTCAAGATGGTTATGGATTCAATTTCTTCCGGATTAATATCCATTACACGGTTACCGTAATCATTAGTACGGTTGAAGCTGCCTTGTCCCACTAAACTGTAATCTGAAAATGTCTTGTTAGAGATCGGTAAGCCGTCTACCACAAATAGGGGTTGATTATCGCCATCCAATGAAACACCTCCCCGAATGATAATCTGTGAAGAAGATCCTGGCAATCCGGTTGTGGGGGTGATAATTGCACCTGCAACCCGACCCTGCAATGCATTAAGGAAATTATCTCGCTGTGTATCTGCAATTTCAGCACCCTTTAGTATTTGCGCAGAATAGCCTAGAGCCTTTTTATTACGAGTAATACCCTGGCCGGTAACCACTACCTCTTCTAGGTTGCTGGCATCGCTGGCCATTACTATGTTAACGGAGGTATTACCCCCAATGGCTTTCTCTTGTGTTTTGAAACCTATGTAGGAGAAAACAAGTATATCGGTTTTTAAGGCTTTGATGGAATAATTTCCATCGGCATTGGTTTGTGCAACCACAGTGCTTCCTTTAACACGTATAGAAACGCCGGGTATAGGCCCATCGGTTGACGTCACCTTTCCGGTAATGGTTATTTGCTGCGCGATGGCATGAGCCAGCAACAAAAACGTACCAATGAAAATTAATAGTAGTTTTTTTTTCATAAACGGCCAGTTTAGGGGAATGAAATTTTTGTTTAGTTGTTTGTTGTTTGTTTGTCTAAACACGCATAATAACGCATTTTACTTTAATATTTAGCTAATATCATAAATGTTTTGCAATAAAAAAACAATTTAGCAAAGTATATCTTCCTATTAAACAAAATTTTATCGCACAAAAGCGCAAAAACACGCAAAATTTAAAAAATCTAAAAATCTTTTATACTTTCGTTTAAAACCAAAACATCTACTATGCTGAAAAAAGAACGCCACGACTTCATTATGCGGCAGATCAATTTACACAACCGTGTATTAACGTCTGACCTGGTGCAGTTACTCAATGTCTCAGAAGATACCATTAGAAGAGATTTACAGGAACTTGTTGATGAAAATCTGCTTTATAAGGTTCATGGAGGTGCTTTATCTAAATCATACCACAGTTCTTTTGACGATAGTACGGTTTATGCAAGAGATAGTAAAATTGCCATTGGCAAAAAAGCCGTGCAGTTGATAAAAGATGGCATGGTTGTTTTAACCGGAGGAGGAACAACGATTTTAGAATTTGTAAAACGACTTCCACAGGGCCTATCTGCTACATTTTTCACCATTAGTCCGTTGGTGGCAGTAGAACTGGCCAAATACAACAATATCGAAGTGATTTTGATTGGAGGCTTGTTTTCGAAAAATTCGCAAGTTACCTACGGCGGCCAGGTAATTACACAGTTATCGGAAATTAAGGCCGATTTATGCCTGATGGGAACCAGCGCCATCCACCCAGACGAAGGCCTGACAGATACTTACTGGGAAATTAACCAACTTAAAAAGGCCATGTTGGCCTGTGCAAAAAGAACCGCTGTGCTCTGTATTTCTGAGAAGCTCGATATTGCTTTAAGATTAAGGGTGTGCCCGATAGAAAGCATTAGTTATCTGATAACAGAATTAGATTTAGATCATGAATCGCTTTCACGTTACCGCGAAAAAGAATTGAATATTTTATAAAAAAGTCCCGACGAAAATCGGGACTTTTTTATCTGCTAAAATGCCGGATCTGCAGGGGTATTGGTATTATTATCTCTTTCTGCAAAAGGATAAGGGAAAAAATTACGCTTACGATCAGCTAAAGGCTGATTAAATCTTCTCATATCCTCAAGCTTTAGCCCAGACATAAAGAGCTCAATACAACGATGTTTGTAAATCAGATCTAAAAGCTGTTGTTGTGTATAGCTCCCCGTTAACGCAGGTAACCCAGCCCCCATTCCATAATTAGCATCGAGCGCATTTCCTGTTGCGGGACGTGTTACTACCTTGTTTAACTCAGTTAGTGCTGACCCCAGGTTAGGGGTGGCCTGCCGAGCGTAAGCTTCTGCCTTAATTAAAGTCATTTCCCCAGGCAGATAAACTGGGATTGGTGCTAAACTAGCCGCACCAAAACCATTAATACGAACTGTAGTGTTTATTGTAGTATAAAACGGAATTCTTGTATCACCTACATCTGGAATATTGGCACCAGTTTGCCCTAAATTTAAATTTTTAGGTTGGATTACATTATTAGTAGAAGTAGCAATTTCAAAAATGGGATTGAGATTTTGCGCATCATAAGTGAACGACGATCTTTTGGTTAAATCAACAGCGTTGGCGCTGCTTAACGCAACTGCATAGTTTCCTACAAATAAGGCGTAACGTGCTTTTAATGCGTTCAACGTATTCGGAATATCAACTCCTGTAGGAATGTTACTCAAAAAGGAGGTGCTGATTGGGTTTGCTGCAATTAAGGCCAAAGCATTATCAATGGTTGCAATGGCTTTGTTAAAACCTTCTGCCCTTGTAACAAAAGTTACATTCTGCCCGGTTCCAGCCGGAACTTTCTCCCAAAATTCTGCCAAATTACCTAACGCTAAAGCTTTAAAAATACTGGCATGTGCAATTAAGCCAGAAGCTAGTCCCTTATCAGCAAGTTTAGCGGCATTATTTATCACATTATCGGCATCGAAAATGATTTTATTTGAGCTGGTCCAAACATTTAGCAATACGGAATTTGTACCATCTACCTGCACTCCGCCTGTCATTAACCGATCTTCATTGGTATTTCCCGTATTAACAGAAATTAACTCGTTTGTGGTAATGCCATTAACTGTAGTTGCGGCATATAAGAGGCCGGCCCTTGTTGTGGAGAAGTTTTTCTGAAGGCCGACAGTAATCCCGGTCAAACCTCTTGTGGAAAGGAGTACATCATCGGCTACAGCTCCATTAGGGTTTAGGTATTCTTTTTTACAAGCAAGCATCGAAACGCCCATTGCAAAGAAAAATACGTAGCGAATATATTTTGAATTTAAATTTTTCATCTTAATATGATTTATTTCTTCAATGAATTAGAACTTGGCTTGTAAACCGAAAGAAAATGTACGTGGGATCGGTACCGCACCAAAATCGATATTTCTTAAAATTGTTGATTGTCCACCTGCATTCAACTCTGGATCATAGCCCTTATAATTATCCCATGAAACCAGATTTCTACCACTAATATTTACGGTAAGATCTTTAACAAACTTTACCTTACCAATATTATAACTTAAAGAGATTTCTCGCAGTTTAACGAAGGAACCATCATCAATGCGCCACTCTTCCACATTGTAAGCTCCGGCCACATAGCCACGTGGCAACTGTCCTAAATATTCTGCTTCAGCTACCTTGCCATTACCCACTCCTTGACGGGTTCTCCAATCGGCATTCCAAACATCGCCACCCTGTACGGCATCTAACTGAATATGAAGGCTTAACTTTTTGTAAGTAAAATCGTTTACAAATGACCCCGTATAGTCTGGGTTTGGATCACCAAGAACCTTACGTAGTGGATCTCCCGTAGGCAATCCGTTTGCATCGCGTTGCACAGTATATTCAGTTGGCGATTTTTGAACACCTCTTTCTGTTAATGGAATTCCTTGCGCATTGGTTAATAAACTTCCATCAGCATTTCTAGCAAAGAAAGTTCCATAAAAAACACCAACAGGATAACCGTCTGTTATAGAGACTGGCGCCCCTGCATTGGTATTGATTAAACGCTGCGCACCAGATCCGATAATTTTGTTCCGGTTTCTATTGTAAATTACCGTGGTAGTCCAGGTAAAATCCTGGGTTTTAACTGGCACGCCCGTAAGCATAAGTTCAATCCCTTTGTTTTTAAGTGACCCACCAATATTATCCAAAAGACTAGAATAGCCCGTAGTAGGAGCAATTATCACTCCCAATAATAGGTCTTTAACGCTTTTATTGTACCAGCTAAAAGTCAAGCCTAAGCGGTTATTAAAAAACGACATATCTGTACCCAATTCCAGTTCTTTTTGACGTTCTGGTTTAACATCAGTATTAGCAAGTGTGCTGCTGGATGCCAGTGATGTTTTGCTATTTAACGCACTGGGTAAATAAACATTAAAACGATCATAAGCACCAATCCCCGTTAAATTACCCGATTCGCCATACGCTGCCCGAAGTTTGAACGCATTCCACCAAGATGAAACGCCAAGGTCCTTCCAATAATTAGCTGATGACAACACATAACTTACATTTGCTTTTGGATAAAATTGTGTTCCATTGCCCTCACCAAAAACAGTCGATTGATCGACCCTGACTGCACCTGTAACAAAAAGATGGTCTTTATATTTAAAATTCTGCTGTAGATAAGCACCACTTATCGAGAATTCTGAACGGTTATCATTGTTTGGCAATATAGTACTGGCGCCATTTACGGTTTCAATAAGTGGTGCCAGTCCCCTACCATTTAACAAACTGAACAAATCTTTCTGATATTGGTACGATCCGCCCAATTGCGTTGTAGAACCTAACAGATCAGATATTTTTGCATCGTAGGTGAAATTTAATTCATTATTAAATAGTGTTGTAGTTGCATTTGCCGCACTTGCATAACCATTTAAGGATGGGTCTAAACTGGCTCCGCCACCATAAAAGCCCGTACTTACGTTATAGGTGAAGGGCGGAATAAATGTTGTTCCGTTTTGAATAGAATTATCAACCCCCATGGTATAATCTATGGTTAGGTTTTTCACGGGATTAAGCTTTAAGCCTAAGTTGGCAATAATACGATTGGTAAACTCTCGTTGTTTAATATCTTCGATAACCGATACCGGATTTACACGGCCGCGTTCGCCAACAGCCTGTAAGTTGCCGAGTATATCTCTAGCAAAAATATCATGAAAATTACCAATAATGGTAACTGAGTTCATTGGCGAAAAGAATGAATTTCCATCTGGTTTTTCATTGGCATCGCTGTGTACATAGTTAAAGCCAGCGGTCATTTTAGCCCAGTTATTAATCTTTTGATCCAGATTTGCTCTAAAGTTCATTCTTTTGAAATCTGTATTCTTTATAATCCCTTGGTTTGAAAAATACCCTGCCGATGTGTAAAACTTGGTATTATCGTTCCCGCCTGAAACGGAAACGGAGTTATCTGTGCCTACGCCGGTATGAAAAATATAATCCTGATAGTTATATCTGGTAACTGGAGTTTTTGCGGTCTGTAAAACAGGAGTGGCACCTGGAGTAGGTGGAACTGTTTGAATGATATCTTGCGTTACAGAGTTCGCATTATCCCCAAATCTGATAGGTGCTTGGTTTACTTCAATCTGTTTACGAAGCTCACTGATTGTTAAGCTGGTGCTAAAGCTTACTTGAGGTTCCCCAGTTTTACCCCTTTTAGTAAAAATCTGAATTACCCCTGCATTGGCTCTCGATCCGTAGATTGCCGCAGCAGCTGCACCATTTAAAACCTCAATATGATCAATATCAGACGGGCTAATGTCAACCATTCTATTCTGACCGATATTTCCGACCTGAACTCCATTATTAATGTTATCGTAATTTCCTGAGGTATTGGTTACTCTGGTTGTAGAATTATTTACAATTACCCCATCGATGATGTATAGTGGTTCTGATGATGAGTTAACCGAACTTACACCTCTTAAACGCACAGAAATTCCGCCCGCCGGGTCTCCAGAATTCTGGCTGATCTGTGCGCCGGGTGTTTTACCCTGTAATGAAGCTAGTGCGTTTCCACTAGGTGCTTTATTTAAATCATCACCTTTTACCGTACTCACATAACTACCGAGCTGTTTACGGGTAGTTCCCTGGGAGGTACCCGTCACAATTACTTCATCTAGTCCCACTGCATCACCACTTAAAGCACTATTTGCCTGAACCGTGGTATTGTCGCCAAGGCTTACAGATTCGATATTTGATTTAAAGCCGATAAAAGAAATTTGGATCTGATATTTACCGGGTGCCAAATCAACCGAAAAGCTATATGTTCCGCTCGAACTTGTGCTTGTAACCAGGTTTGTATTGATAATTTTTACAACAGCGCCGGGAACAGGGCTGTTATTTGCCGCATCGGTAACCTTACCGCTTATGGTATACCGTTTGTTTTGTGCCTGCGCCATCTCTGTAAATAAGAGCAGCAGAAATGGGATCAACAAAATTGCAAAGAATCCTGGTGACCATTTTAGGTAACTTTTTTCCATAAAATTTGGTTTTGTTAGAAGATTAGTGTTAAAACAAATTTAACAAAATACCGCACAAACCAAATTTTTAACAGGCACAAACTGGTTTACAATCTACAAAACAATTGCGTGTTATTACGCTGGTAAACTGATTTTACCCATGCAAACCGAAGGCACACCTTGCCTATCGCCAAAGTTTATCGGCTTGCCACAGAGCGTTTCGTTGGCCAAAACAGCAAACAAAACAGCCTCTTTTGCATCGGGATCAATATCTAAATCCCCAGTGGTTAAGAAGTTGCAAAAAGGTAACTTGCTTTTTAGAAGCTGTACAAGTAAGGGGTTATGCATTCCGCCGCCACTCATAAAAACCTGTGCTTTAGCATCTTCGCCAAAGCAACGCTTAATTGCATTGGTAATGGTTTCTGCAGAAAAATGACATAAGGTAGCCATTATATCGGCTGCACTTAAGCCGGTTGTTGATGACTGTTCTTGTGCGCTGGTTAAATATTCCAGATTAAACAATTCCGGCCCTGTGGTTTTAGGAAAATCCAGCTCAAAAAAGCTGCAGTTTAATAACGCAGACAATAGACCGGGATTAGATTCGCCTGTCAAGGCAACAGCCGCATTTTTATCATAAAATTGATTAAAATATTTCTGCATATACTGGTCCATCAAAGTATTTCCAGGGCCAACATCCGTCGAAAAAATTTCACTGGCATCGGTACTGCCTGGCAAATAGGTGAAATTTGCTATGCCACCTATATTTAACATTACCCGATCTTCGCCAGCTTTCGAAAATATTAAATAGTCGCCATAAACCGCTAAGGGGGCACCTTCGCCACCAGCGGCCAAGTGTTTTTGTCTAAAGTCAGAAAGTGTGATAATCCCAGTCTTTAGCGCAATATGATCACCATCACCTATTTGTAATGTACCATTTGGATAATCGGTTAATTGATGCAGAGACTTTGGCGCATGAAAAATGGTTTGGCCGTGACTGGCAATAAAATCGATAGCCTCATTTTGATAACCCCACTCCTTTAACGCCTCGTTTATTAGCCCTGCATGGGTATTTGCAATATGCTCGTTCATCAGACACACCAACTGTAAGTCGACTTCTTTTTTTGAAAACACGGCTTTTATTTTGGACCTAAAATTATCGGTATAATCGCCTGTTTTAAATTTTAAAATCCGGATATCCGTCTCAGCACCGCTTCCCTTTACCAAACAAAGTGCAATATCCAGTCCATCCATTGATGTACCACTCATCAATCCTATAATTAAGCGTTCCGATTTCCCTGCTTTCGAATACAACTTTTCAATCTGCGTGTTCATAATGGTTTTTTATATTAAAAAGATCAAACGTTTGTCTGCCCCTTTAATCGAATTTTATATAAATACTTGCAATAAAAGTAAATATCCTTTGTTACAAATTGGGCATAACTCTCTATATTTACTGCTCCGTACATTAAAATCCATATAAAAAAAATGGCTAGATTAAATCTACTGGAGGAGACACGTTTCGAGAAATTACCGGTAAGCGTGTTCGAAAATCCAAAAATTGCTTCAATTAATGTTGCACACCGCATTGCCGAGCTCATTAAATCTAAACAAGCAAGCAACACACCTGCAGTACTGGGCTTAGCAACAGGTGTTACCCCAATTGCAGTTTATGCCGAATTGGTTAGACTGCACAAAGAAGAGGGCTTGAGTTTTAAAAACGTAATTACTTTCAACCTGGATGAATATTATCCAATGGCGCCAACTGCGGCACAAAGTTATGTTACGTTTATGAACGAAAACCTTTTCAATCATATCGATATTGATAAGAAGAATGTTCACATCCCTGATGGTACGCTTGCACTGGAAGACATTCCTGCATTCTGCTTAGAATATGAAAAGAAAATAGGTGATCTTGGAGGTCTTGATATCCAGATTTTAGGTATCGGCCGTACAGGTCATATCGGCTTTAACGAACCAGGATCTGCACCAAATTCTGGTACCCGTTTAGTTACTTTAGACGACCTTACCCGCCGTGATGCTGCACGCGATTTCGGTGGAAAAACCTTCGTACCAACTAAGGCCATTACCATGGGTATAGGTACAATTTTCAAAGCAAGGGAAATTATATTAATGGCCTGGAGCCGTAAAAAGGCTTCCATTATCAAAAAAGCAGTTGAAGGTGAGATTTCGGGCGATGTTCCGGCAACGTACCTGCAACTTTCTGATCATGTAGAATTCATTCTTGATGCACCTGCAGCTTCAGAACTGACCCGTTTTGATACTCCATGGTTGGTTAAAGATTGCGTTTGGACAGATGCATTGATCCGTAAAGCGGTGATTTGGTTAGCCAATACCTTGAAAAAACCGATCTTAAAGTTAACCGAAGACGATTATAACAATAATGGTATGGCACAACTGGCTACTGAAAAAGGACCAGTATATAATATCAACATCCATATCTTTAATAAACTACAGCACACCATTACAGGCTGGCCAGGAGGCAAACCGAATGCTGATGATTCTCAGCGTCCGGAAAGAGCTGAGCCTGCCAAAAAGAGAATCATTATTTTTTCACCGCACCCTGATGATGATGTGATCTCGATGGGCGGTACTTTTCTACGTCTGGTTGATCAAGGGCATGATGTACACGTAGCTTACCAAACCTCAGGTAATACCGCGGTTTGGGATGATGATGCACTTCGTTTCGTTGAGTTCAATGTAGATTTCACAGAGAAAATGGGTATGGACAATACACATTTGAAAGATCTCTACAACAAAATGAGAAGCTTTATTGAGCAGAAACAACCTAATCAGATAGATACGCCAGAGATCCAAACGGTTAAAGGATTGATCAGAAAAGGCGAGGCTATTGCCGGCGCAAGATATTGCGGTCTTGAAGATGACCATATCCATTTTCAGGCGCTTCCTTTCTACGAAAGCGGTAAGGTTCAGAAAAACCCGGTAACTGATGCCGATATCGAACTTACAATAGCGCTATTGCAAGAAGTTAAGCCTCAGCAGGTATATGCAGCAGGTGATTTTGAAGATCCGCATGGCACGCATATTGTTTGTTTTAATATTATTTTAGAAGCATTAAAACGTTTACGCAAAACCGAAGCCTGGGCACAAGATTGCTGGTTGTGGATGTACCGCGGTGCTTGGCACGAATTTGAAACGTATGAAATTGAAATGGCTGTTCCTATTTCTCCGCAGGAGCTTGAGCGTAAAAAATATGCCATTTTCAAACACCAGAGCCAAAAAGACAGGGCAGTTTTCCCTGGCGACGATTCAAGAGAGTTTTGGCAGCGTGCCGAAGACCGTAACCGTGATACGGCAAAAGCCTATGACGAACTAGGACTTGCAGAATATGAAGCAATGGAAGCTTTTGTACGCTGGAAATTTGTGGATTAACTTGTGTTAAAATAAATATTGATCCTGCCTTGTTAACTCAAGGCAGGATTTTTTTTACCTACTTCCGAAGTTTACTTGGCCAAAAGCGCTGCTGAACTTCGGAAGTTTTTCCAGACATTTCCATAGACTTACGAAGTTAGCCTGTCACTGCTGTCCACCTAAACTTCGAAAGTAATTTCTCATTCTAAAAACAATATTCTAAATTAGTTTGCTGAACCCAAACAAGCTCATCATGACCGAACCTAAATCCCGATTGTTATCTCTTGATTTTTTCAGGGGATTAACTGTAGCCGCAATGATCTTAGTGAACAATCCGGGCAGCTGGGGGCATATTTACGCGCCTTTAGCGCATGCGGAATGGAATGGATGTACACCCACCGATTTAATCTTTCCATTCTTCTTATGGATTGTCGGGGTATCCATTGCATTTGCCATGAGCAGTAGCAAAACAGATCCGCTTACACATCAAAAAACAATCATAAAAGCCATTAAACGTGGTATTATACTTTATTTACTTGGTTTCTTTTTGGCCATTTTTGGAAAAATTATCAGTGCCATAATTGATGGCAGATCGATCTGGGAGGCTTTTCAAACGGTTAGGCTTTTAGGCGTTTTACAAAGAATAGGCATTGTTTTTATCATTAGCAGTATCATTTTCATCAAGGTACCGAACAAAACCATATTCAAAATCTTTGTTGTTATCCTTGCCCTTTATTGGGCCTTAATGACATTTATTCCTGTACCGGGAGTAGGCTACCCCAACCTGGAAAAAGAAACTAATTTAGCCGCCTGGATCGACCGCGGTATTTTAACAGAAGCACATACCTGGGCGTCGTCTAAAACCTGGGATCCGGAAGGTATTTTAAGCACATTACCGGCGGTAGGAACCTGCTTATTTGGCATTTTGGTTGGTGTTTGGATGCGTAAAAAAGATGTAGACAATCCGACCAAGGTGGCCTGGTTATTTACTGCCGGCATAACCGCTGTTATTTTAGGTTTACTTTGGGATTTACAATTTCCGATCAATAAAGCCCTTTGGACAAGTTCTTACGTGCTCTATGCAGGTGGATTGGCGTCAATTGGACTGGCACTTTGTTACTGGATCATTGATGTACAGGGTTACAAAAAATTCACTACTCCTTTTGTTATTTACGGTGTAAATGCCATAACGGTCTTTTTCTTAGCAGGATTAATGCCCCGGTTATTAAACCTGATCCAGATGACCAAACCTGATGGTACAAAAACAGGATTATTGGTGCGCTTTTATGAAACTTGTTACAGCCCGTTTTTTAGCCCGATAAATGCTTCCTTAGTTTGGGCCATAACCTATGTGCTCGGTTTTTATGTGCTATTATATTTTATGTATAAAAAGAACATTATTATTAAGGTTTAGTAAATTTACGCTGTAATTGATTGTCCCACTCTGCAATTGAAAAAGAAAACCACCATATACGATATAGCCAAGGAGCTTGATATTACCGTTTCGACAGTTTCCAGGGCGCTTAGTGGCTTTCCGGCAATAAGTGACGCCACCAGAAAGGCCGTTGTTGAAATGGCTAAAAAATTAAATTATAGCCCAAATAAACTCGCCTCTGCATTAAAATCTGGCAAAACCCATATTATTGGTGTAATTGTACCAAGTGTACAAGCACATTTCTTCGCATCTATTATCCATTGCATAGAAGACGGGCTGAAAGACAGCGGATACCGTGTTATTATCTACCAATCTAACGAATCTGTAGAAAACGAAATAAACGGCGTTAAAACTTTACTAGAGGCGCAGGTAGACGGCATTATGGCCTCCATGTCTTTAGAAACAAAAGATGTTTCGCACTTTGCCGAAATTATTAAGCAAAATAAACCACTTATTTTATTTGATCGTGTAGATCCAGAACTAAAAGTCCCTACCATTACACTTGATGATTTCAAGGCAGGTTATATCGCTACGAAACATTTAATCGATCAGGGTTATAAAAAAATTGCGTTTGTAACCACCGTTCATCAGGTTAAAATATTTAACGATCGCTTAGAAGGATACAAAGCAGCCTTAGCCGACCATAACCTTCCGCTAATGGAAGAACATATTATTTTTGGTGGTTTATCCATTAAAGACGGCCGGTTTGGTGCTGGCAAGCTAATGCGCAGCAGAAACAAACCTGATGCTATTATTGCGGGTGATGATTTTACCGCATTAGGTGTAATTAAAAAGCTTAAAGAGATTGATGAGACACCCCCTGAAGTTGGCGTAATTGGTTTCGCCAATGAAGCATTCTCCGCTTACATTACCCCTAATCTATCAACAATTGATCAGCATGCACCACAAATGGGCATAGAATGCGCTAAAATGTTTTTGAAAATGATTAATCAGGAGAGCCCATATGCCAACATGGAGCATATCGTGCTCGATCCAGCTGTTGTAGAAAGAGAATCGACCAATAAGAAAGAAAAATAGTGCTTATTATTCCTTCGCTAGTGGCACTTCGATACCAACAGGCCCACTCGGTTCACTTTCATTTTTTAATCGGTCTAGTGCAGTCACGAGATAGCTGTACCGCTTTCCGCTTTCTACACTGGTATCAATAAATGATAGATAATCTTCAAAGCTTATTTTAACAATGTTCTTAGGATCGAGTACCGAAATTTTTTCACCTTCGCTAAACCGGTAAATTACAAATCCCGAGGCCGTTTCTCCATCTTTTGCCTTTACCGGAAGCTGCCATTTTAAATGCACACCATCTTTTAGTGCATCTGCCGTTAATGCTTGGGGCTCGTTTGGCGGCACTTCATCCAGCCAAGGCATTTGCGGTGGCAAAGCAGGGTACTTATAAAAATCATTCTTTAAAGAGTCGCCCACCGCTTTAGCAACTGTACTTAATGATTTAGAACTAAAAAACACGCTCCCCTGAATTCGGTTGTTATTTCTTATATATCTAATCTGATTAGGTATTTCGCCCAGGTTTCTCCAGGCTGCTTCTGCCCTCGAATTTACCAAATAGGCACCCTGTCCGATATAAACATGCCTACCAAAGGTATTATTGCTCCACCAGTCGACCAAAATACCGTAGGGCGCTACTCTTCTGGTAAACGTAAAATAAATTTGAGGGTTGATATAATCTACCCAACCTTCTCTAACCCATTTACGGCTATCGGCAAAAAGTTCGGCGTAATTGGATAGGCCACTGGTAGCAGAACCTTCGGGATCTTCATTTTTATTTTTCCAGATACCAAAAGGACTAATGCCAAATTTTACCCATTTTTTATAGTGGTGAATACTATCATCCAACTGCTTAATAAGCAGATCGACGTTATTGCGCCTCCAATCTTTTATATCTGAAAAATTATTGGGGTACTTGTAAAAAGTATTGCCATCGTTAATCGTTTGCCCTTCTACTTTATAAGGATAAAAATAATCGTCGAAGTGAATTCCATCTATATCGTATCCTTTTACTACATCTAAAATTACCTGAACAATATATTCCCTTACATCTGGAATACCCGGATCAAACTGTTTTTTACCACCATAGGTAAAAAACCAATCAGGGTGTTTACGATAAGCATGGTTTTCGCTTAAAACAGCTGAGCTACTCATACTGGCCCTATAAGGATTAAACCAGGCATGGAGTTCCATTCCCCTGAAATGAGCTTCTTTAATGGCAAAGGCCAAAGGGTCGTAACCAGGTGCAGGCGCTAAACCTTGTTTACCCATTAACCATTGGCTCCAGGGCTCTCTGGATTTAGCATAAAACGCATCAGCTGCTGGTCTAACCTGCAAAATAATCGCATTCATCCCTTGACTTTTATGTCTTTCTAAAATACCAATCAGCTCCTGCTTTTGTTGATCGATGCTTAAACCTGGCTTCGATGGCCAGTCTATATTGGTAACAGTAGCCACCCAAACACCCCTAAACTCCCTTTTTGGTGCAATTTTTGATAAAGGTTGTGCATTTAATATATAAGGTACTACAGTTAAAGATAAAAGTGCGTATAGGAAGTTTTTAAGCATTATTTCTGTCTTATTTTTTATTCAGGTTGTGTGTTTGTGTTGATTTGAATACAAATGAACATTAGCAAGTAAACGATTTTTTTTAAAAACTCTTATAAGTTTATTAAAAATTTTAATTTGCGCCCTGCTAAAATTAATTGTGTACCCCCCATTTACCTATGGAGAACAAAAGTATATTAATTTACAGAAGATACAGCGTTATTAAAAATGGAACCACAAAAGATTAATAAGGGTGATAGAAACAAAATTTACTTCCTGGTCATCGTTATTGCAGCTTTAATTGGCACAAATGCTTACTTGTTTTTTAAAGATCGACAGCAAAGTGAAAGATTTGTTACAGTTAGTACAGAGAAGGATAAACTGCGGCTTGAGGTAGAAAAGATTGAGGTTGAGCTGGATAAGGTTAATGCACTGAACCTGGATTTAAATGAAAAGCTTGTTGAAGAGCAGAAGCTTGCCCGGGTAAAAATCGAAGAACTTAAAGCCGCTTTAGAAAAAAACCAGATTACCCAGGGCGAACTCGATAAAGCCAATGCGCAGATTAATGAACTGAAAACATTTGTAAAAAACTACAATGATCAGATTATTCAGCTGCAGAAAGACAACATTTTCCTAAAAAACAGTCGCGATAGTTTACAGAACACCCTAAGAAACATCAGCAGTAAGGCATCAAACTTAGAAAACGAAAACACTAATTTAAATGCGAAAGTTAAAACTGCTGCGGCATTAAAGCTTCAATCTGCCGAAATTATTGCTTTCAGAACAAAATCAAGCGGCAAAAAAGTTGAAGTAACCAAATCGTCTACTGCCGAGAAGTTAAGCGTGCGTTTTAATGTTGTGCCCAACCAATTGGCAGAAAAAGGACATCATAACATTTATCTCCGGGTATTCGATCCCGCGGGGAATCTGCTTGCAGATGAAGAAAACCATTTTGAGGCCGATGGACAGGATATGCAGTTCAGCCACTCTATTTTTATTAACTACAATAATGATGACAGTACCTATGTTATCGATTGGGCAAACCCTAAACCATTTATAAAGGGCATATATACTGTAATTTTATACGCTGATGGCAATACCATGGGCAAGGCTCAAGTGGAGCTGAGGTAAAATACACCTCCCGATTAATCAATCTCTACCTGTTTTTAATTTAAGCTAAAGGAAAGTTAAGATAAAACGTTGTTCCTAAACCGCTTATCGAGGTAAACTTAACCGAACCGCCAGCATTTTCTACAGCCTGTTTAACAAAGGCTAGCCCTAAACCTGTACCTGACGTTTTTGTAGTGAAGTTCGGTACGAATATTTTATCGTGCAGGACCAGCGGAATACCTTTTCCATTATCTTTTATTTCGATATATGCATTTTTTGTGTCTACATATATAATGATGGTGATGCAGCATAAAGTTTCCTCATCAATAGCTTCTATTGCATTTTTAAGCAGGTTGTTAAACGTTCTCAAAAGCTGATCGTGATCGGCCATGATTTCGATGTCCTTATCACTTTTATTAAGTACATCAATGGTTACATTTTCCGTACTTTTAAATACTTCTCTAGCCTGTTCAATAATCGGGAGTAAAGAAAGACGCTCCAGGTTGGTATCGGGCATTTTGGCAAAATTAGAAAACTCAGAAGCAATTTTCGAAAGGCTATCAATCTGTTCTATAAACGATTTGCTAAATTTATTAAACTTCAGTTCGAAGTTTGGATCTTTCTCTTTCCAAGATTTCTCTAACAGCTGAACGCCTAATTTTAAAGGCGTTAACGGATTCTTGATCTCGTGGGCTACCTGTTTCGCCATTTCGCGCCAGGCACTCTCCCGTTCTGATCTGGCTAGCTTAATCGCACTATCTTCTAAGGCTGCAATCATGTGGTTATACTCCTTAATTAAAGAGCCGATCTCATCATGCCTACGCCATACGATGGGTTCGTTCTTTTGCCCGATTTTCGTTTTACTGATACTCTCCTGAATAAAAGTTAAGGGACTGGTAATCTGATTGGCCAAAAATACGGCCAATACCCCAATAGCCACAAATACCAAAGCATAGAGATTAATGAGGTTACTTACAAAAAGCGCCAGTTTATCTGTATATTCTTCTTCGGTAGAGTAATTTGGCAGGCCGATATAGGCAATTGTTTTATTTTGTGCATTCCTGATGGGCGCATATGCTGCAGCGTAGGTTAAGTTGCCTATCTTTTCTTCAGTATTGATAAATTCTGAACGATGCAAGCCTCCTAAAGAAGCAAAGGCAGATGGCCCCATTTTTTTACCGATAATTTTATAATTATAGAGTTTTGGATAAGTGGTCATGATGAGGTTACCACTCAGATCGTATAGGTTCAGATCCGCATTATTGATATCAGCAAAATTGTTAAAATCTGCTGCAGCGTTCTCGTCGTTTGCAATTATACCATTGCTAAAAATCTGCTTCTCAAAATTCTGCTGCACCTTCCTTATCTTATCTTTTAATATCGTATCCTGTTGCCCACGGTACTCATTGTTCATGTAATAGTAAGTTCCCCAACCTACAATAACCAGTGTTGCAACAACTGCCAACACAATAGATACCTGGATTCTGGTTTTGTACAAAATTTTATTGGCATTGATCATTAAAGACCTATTGATACTAAACCAGCCCACCTTATCATCATCAAGGTTTTTGATTAGCCATATTAACCCATAAAGCAACAAGGAGAAGATGATAAATATCAGAAAGAAAAACGATAGCGCCGCCAAACGTTCTACATAATCTACCTTCTCTTTACTGATAACAACCATTTTGCTATTAGTTGGCTTATAAATTAAATGGCTGTAATGAAGTTCATCATCATTACTGGTTATAAAATCATCTTTTTTACCTTTAAAGATGCTGCCATCTAAGGGATATGTATAATTTCCAGATTGATTAAGCAATTTATTATTGCTGTACAAGGCAATAGAATACCCCTTAAAATCTTCGTCTCTGATCAATTTTTGATCGCCTAAAAGATCGGGTAGCCGATTGTTATAATTATAGGGCTTCGAGCGGAGTTCGATAACGAGTGTACCTAATAAACTGCCGTTATCTACAACGGAGATGATACCAAAGTAATCCTGATAACCAAACGTATTGTTAACCTGATAAAAAAAGTTGGATCCATCAATTTTAACAGACCCGGCCTCAACTAGGTTTTTGTACTTATCAATTGGTGGCGTATCAGAATTTTCTATAGCAGCACCCAGTCTGTCATATGGATAGATCTGATAATCGTAGCGGTTTAAATAGCCATCTAAATAATCTTTAATATGATTTTTAAGCACCGAGTAACTGCCTTTGCGGTTTTGAGTAAAATAGCTTGTCAGAAAATTATCTTTAACAATTTCATTGCCCAAAGTACCTAAAGCAATAATGGCATTCGGATCTTCTGACGATTGTACCTTTCTGGCCAAAGGCTCACGCAAACTTCTTTCCTTAATGTCTTTATATTTGGTGTATTTAATGGAAGTATTAAAAGCCAGACAGAAAAACACAATGGCAAACATGCCGATTGAGAAATTCTTTTCTTTTAAATAAACAGCCCGTGCCACGATAAATAGCACAAGGGCAAAAACGATAAAAAACGCATTAAAATCCACCACTAGCTTGTAGATAAAAACACCTGCAAAGCCAATTAAAAAAATAATGACCCGCTCTTTATTGCTTACATTTAATTGGCTGCTTACTGTTGCCGAAACAGCAGTTATCAGGTAAATCTGAAACCAGGCCAGACATAAAATGACAATCCCTACCCAGCTGGTTCCACTGAGTTTAAGGATATTGACGATATCGAAATTAATTTTTGAGTTAAAAATCAATCCAAAGAAAATGTCATCAGTATCCCAAACTATCCGACCGATCAACACCATTAATCCAGCCTGAATAACAATGCCAATTATTTTGCTCCGCTTAACCCATTCCGGAAACTTGTATTGTTCCTTATGGTTGTACATAAATAAGAGCAGCCAGGTGAGTGCAATTACATTTAACAGAAAATCGCCCAACGAAGGCATCAGGAAATTATCGGCATATATCTTGGGATCAAATAGATCTAAAGTAAACCTGTGGTTAAACCAACCGTAATATAAATCTGTTAACCTAAAAGCTAGAAAGAAAAACAATAGCAAAAAAGTACCCCATGCAATGTGTCCACGCCTGGCAATGAACGAACTTAAAGAGTTAAAAAACATACAGATGCATAACATACCGGCAACAAACAACCATAATTGTGTACCTGAATAATGGGTTTCTGCATATCCAGGTTTAACCTTAAGTCCGAATAAAAACTTATTATCCAAACTTTTTATTACATACACATCCTTATCGGTAAAAGATGCAAGCGTTAATATTTTGGTATTCGATAAAATTGGATCAATATCATTTTTAAAATACTTTGTTTCTTTAAAAGGATACTGAGATTGAATGCCGATCAAAAAAATAAAGCTAAAATTACCCTGGGTACTTTTAATCACCTCATACCATCCGTTATAAAAAAACAAGACCGAACTACCCTCTTTTATTGTAGTTGGATCTATTTCTGCAACTTTATAGGTGCTCCAAAACTTAAGTTGGTTATTTTGATAGGTTAACAGGTTTATCCCATTATTTTTGCGATAGGTATTGATAAAATCTATCGCATTTTGCGGGTTGAGATGAAACTTTTTAGCCTTAGTAACCTGATTTTTATCAGCCAAAAAGCTTTTTACCGCTTTTTCTTTAATCAAAAGGTTCTGTTGAATCTCTTGCGCGTCGTGCTCCAGGAGCTCACTTTTGGTTGTAAACCGACTTAATGAAATAGAAGTTGCAATGAGGCAACAGCCCAAAACAAGCAATAGAAATCTTATTTTTACACCAAAGCTCATTTTCATCTACGGATAAAGATATTAAATATTGATAAAAAACAACGCCATAAACAGCTGAGTTTATGGCGTTGGCACTAATATTCTATTTTGAATAAATTAAGCTATGGCAGCGCTACTGGTTTGTACTTCGCGGCTTACCTTTTTAACCAATCCCTGTAGCACATTACCTGGACCAACTTCTACAAATTCAGTTGCACCATCGGCTAACATGTTCGCTACTGTTTGAGTCCAACGTACAGCACCCGTTAATTGTTTAATTAAATTGCCTTTAATTTCAGTTGGGTCGGTATATGGCTTTGCATCAACATTTTGGTAAACCGGACAAATCGGTGCGGCAATAGCAGTGGCCTCTATAGCTGCCTGTAATTCAATTTTTGCAGGCTCCATTAAAGGAGAGTGAAATGCACCGCCTACATTTAATTTTAAAGCTCTTTTAGCACCTGCCTCTGTTAGTTTGGCACAAGCCAGATCAATCCCTTCTATGCTGCCCGAAATTACCAATTGTCCGGGGCAGTTATAATTTGCAGGAACGACCACAGCATCAATTTCTGCACAGATTTTTTCAACTACATCATCAGCCAGCCCTAAAATAGCGGCCATGGTTGATGGCTGTGCCTCGCATGCCTTTTGCATGGCATTTGCACGGGCAATAACCAGTTTTAATCCATCTTCAAAGCTTAGTGCATTTGCGGCCACTAATGCCGAAAATTCACCTAACGAATGGCCTGCAACCATATCTGGTTTAAAATCGTCGCCCAATACTTTAGCTAAAATAACCGAATGCAAAAAGATTGCCGGTTGGGTTACATTGGTTTGTTTAAGCTCTTCATCTGTTCCGCTAAACATAATATCGCTAATGCGGAAACCGATAATTTCATTGGCCTGTTCAAATAATGCTGCAGCTTTTGGGTGCTCATAAAGATCTTTACCCATACCTACAAACTGTGCTCCCTGTCCGGGAAAAATATATGCTTTCATTATAATTAGTTTGGCGTATCGCGTTTATCGGCTAGCGTTTTTATCTATTGCCCTATCTTGATACCTATTACTTTCTACTTGATACTTGTTCTTAACTCCTGATACTATTTACTTGACACAAACTAGTCTAAACTTGCCGTAATTAACCTTAAAAACTCAGCTCTTGTTTTATCGTTACTTAAAAAAGTACCCGTAAAGGCTGATGTTGTAGTTACCGAATTTTGCTTTTGCACACCACGCATAGACATGCATAAGTGCCTGCACTCCATCACCACTGCAACCCCCATAGGGCTAAGGGTATTTTGAATACAATCTCTAATTTCGTTCGTTAAACGCTCCTGTACCTGTAAACGACGGGCAAAAGCATCAACTACACGCGGGATTTTACTTAGCCCAACAATGTGCCCGTTAGGGATATAAGCAATGTGTGCTTTACCGAAGAATGGCAGCATATGGTGTTCGCACATCGAATACACTTCAATATCCTTAACCACAACCATTTGGCTATAATCTTCTTCAAACATTGCGCCCTTCAGAATTTCATCGGGTTTTAAATCGTAACCGTGTGTTAAATATTGCAGTGCCTTAGCCACACGCTCAGGTGTTTTTAATAAACCTTCGCGTTCTGGATTTTCGCCCAACTGGCCAAGAATATCTTTATAATGTGTAGCTACAGCTTCAATTTTATCTTCGTTGTAACGGTCTATTTTTACATAACCGTCTCTCGATTCGCCTTTCAATACGTCTTTATCGCTCATTAATTCGGGTTTTTAGCCAAAGTATTCAACAAAATTATTTTCGGTTTCATAGATTTTTACGCAATGTAAAACTGCACCGCTCTCTGCAATCGGCGCCCACAATTGTTTCCAGATTTCTATGGCCAGATTTTCAGTTGATGCCAACTTGCCTTTCATAAAGTCTACATCAAGATTCAGGTTTTTATGATCAACCTTATCTACCACATAATCATTCATCACGTCTTTCAGCCATTTCAAATCAACAAGAAAACCTGTTTCCGGATTCACTTCACCTTTAACTGTAACATATAACCAATAGTTATGGCCATGCCAGTTGGGGTTGGCACATTTACCATAAACTTCATTGTTTTTATCATCATCCCAATCGGTACGGGCCAATTTGTGCGCCGCATTGAAGGATGCTTTTCTCGTTATGTAAATCATTACTATAAAATAAAATGCAAATATACAGATAAAGGTTTAAGCTTAAAGACTAAAGACCAAAGCTTACATAAAACTTAAATGAAAACAATCTGCTAACTTTACGTTATGAAAACTTTAGTTGTTGCTGCTACAAAAGCCGAACTCGCCTACTTTTATCAACATTTTAATTTGCCCGATGGAGATTTTGTAGAAAGTAAAAATTTCGATTTGCTGATCACCGGCGTTGGAATGGTTGCAACAGCCTTTGCCCTGGGCAAACATCTTTCATCTAAATATAGCCTTGTGGTAAATTTCGGTATCGCCGGAAGCTTTGATCGGAATATAGCCTTAGGCACCGTATTAAATATAACCGAAGATACTTTTGCTGAGCTGGGCGCCGAAAATGGAGATGAATTTTTAACCATAAGCGATTTAGGTTTTGGAGAAAACCATTACTCCTCGAAAACACATATAAAGGTTAACTTACCGGAGGCAAAAAGCATAACCGTGAACCGTGTAACAGGGAGCAAAAAAAGCATTATAAACCTAATCAAGAGGTTAAACCCAACGACCGAAAGTATGGAGGGTGCCGCTGTTTTTTATGCAGGTAAGCAGTTAAGTATAGATTGTTTACAGATTAGAAGTATATCCAATTATGTAGAACCAAGAAATAAAGACAATTGGAAAATTGGTTTGGCGATTAAAAACTTAAACGACTGGGCCATTGCTTTTCTTGGAGAAATGAACTGATTATGACTGATTAGTTTACCACAGTACTTAATTTTGATTTATGAACCCGGCACAATTAAAATAATTATTTTAATTGTCAAAGGCTCCATCTAACAACTGAAAACAAAAAAATAAATAGATGAAACTTACACTTGGATTTTCTCCCTGCCCTAACGATACATTTATTTTCGATGCGCTAATTCACCATAAAATTGATACAGAGGGATTAGAATTTGAGGTTTCTTATGATGATGTAGAAACGTTAAATCAAAAGGCACTTAGGGGCGAATTAGCTATCACCAAGTTAAGTTTCCATGCTTTTGCCTATGTTGCCAACCAGTATGCTTTACTCGATGCAGGGAGCGCCCTTGGTTTTGGTGTTGGACCGTTATTAATCAGCAAAAATCATTTCGATGGAGAAAATGACGCCAAACTCCTAACGCCAGGCGCTAAACTAAGGGTTGGAATACCAGGAAAATATACTACTGCTAATTTCTTGCTGGGCATTGCTTATCCTCATTTACAAAACAAACAGGAGCTTGTTTTTTCGGAAATCGAATCGGCTTTACTTAATGAGCAGATTGATTTAGGATTGATTATTCACGAAAACAGGTTTACCTATCAGGATAAAGGTTTGACCAAAATTATTGATTTAGGCGATTATTGGGAGAAACTAACTGGTTGTGCCATCCCGTTGGGCGGCATCGTAATCAACCGTAATTTAGATCGCGAGGTACAGTTAAAAGTGAACCGTTTAATCCGCCAGTCGGTAGAGTTTGCCTTTGCGCATCCAAAATCGGGAATCGATTTTATCCGTCAGCATGCTCAGGCCATGGAAGAAAGCGTAATGTACAAACACATTGAATTATATGTGAATAAATATAGCATAAACCTTGGCGAAGAAGGCCGTAAAGCGGTTGATACCTTATTTAAACTTGCCCAGGAACGGAATATCATCCCTCCTATTCAGGAGAATCTATATATTTAACCACATTTTTATTAACGTGCATCGTGGCTGTATCATAAGTTGTAATTCAGTCGAATTTGTCACGTTAAGCTTGTCGAAACGTCTTTCTAGACATTTAAACAGGTCCTTCTACAGGCTAAGGAAGGCAATTCTATATTTATGATACAGCCTCCTTTCCTTTAATGTGTTACATCGGACCCTGAAACAAGTTCAGGAGGACGATTGGTCTAATTAATTTAACCTACCAAAAGCTTGTAACCTTTTCCGTGCACGTTGATAATTTCTACCGTTGGGTCTGCCCGAAGATACTTACGTAACTTACTCAAAAACACATCCATACTCCTGCCGTTAAAGTAATTATCATCATGCCAGATACTTAACAATGCCTCTTCGCGGGTTAAAACGGTATTCTTTTTCAAACACAATAAACGCAGCAGCTCGGCTTCTTTGGTAGAAAGTTTTTGCTGGTGATCGTTATCCGTAATAATCTGGGTTGTATAATCGAAATGATATTGACCGATGGAAAACTGTGTTTCGGCAGCCTCATCGTTGTTATCTGTTTTATTGGCTACGCGCTTAAACATTGCATTAATACGTAGTAAAAGCTCTTCAATGCGGAAAGGTTTGGTAATATAATCATCACCACCTAAATCATAAGCAGCAGATTTATCTTCCAACATGGTTTTAGCCGTTGCAAAAATAATGGGTACCTGTGTGTTTACCTTCCTAATGTCTTTACCCAGGGTAAAACCATCTTTTTTAGGCATCATCACATCCAAAATGCATAAATCGAAGTTGTGCTTATTAAATGTTTTCAATCCATCTTCACCATCGGTGCATAGCACTACATCAAACTTGCCTTTTAACTGCAAATAGTCTTGTAATAATAAACCTAAATTGGGGTCGTCTTCTACCAGAAGTATTTTTTTCATTGGTATATAGTTTGTTTTTTATCGGTAATGAAGCTATCAGATTTTTCACTAAGGTAGATGCTTTAACGGTGTTCAAGAAGGCTTGAGCCGTTTATTCATCCCGCTGTGTGATTTGAAAAATCATGATGGTTTCATTTCCTTATTTTTATTCACATACGTGTCATTACCCACGCTGAAAGTTTGATTCTGAATATGCATATCGGTTTAATTTATGCTGTAGATTAAATTAATACTGCAAATTTTAGCCAATTAAACCTGTTTTTATTTTAATGTATCGATAAAGTAAGCTTTTGTACCGATGTTAACTGTTTATAAAGGTAAAGATATTTCGAACGTGGTTCCCCTATCTTTTTCGCTACTTACCTTAACCGTTCCATTCATTTTTTTAATTATATCCTGAACATAATTTAAACCTAAGCCAAATCCTTTAACATCGTGTAGATTACCTGTTGGCACCCTATAAAACTGGTCAAAAATCCGTTTAGAATGCTCCTTGGTCATTCCAATGCCTTTATCAGCTATTTCGATAATTAAATTTTTACCTGTATTGCGGGTAGTAATGGTAATCTCCGGTGTGCTGCTACTGTATTTATTTGCATTATCAATAAGGTTATAAATTACATTAGACAGGTGAAGCTCATCGCCATATACAACGGCATTTTCTGCATCCGTGTTTACATTGACAATCGCATTTCTTTTCTGCAGCTGCAATTCCATGCTATCCAACACAATCACAATCAAATCGTTCACATCGACTTCGGTGTTCTCCATTTTAAGCTCACCTTTTTCTAAGCGGGCAATACTTAAAACACGTTCGATGTGACTACCCAGACGAACATTTTCATCATAAATAATCCCTGCCAACCGTTTTAACCGGGCTTTATCTTCTGTCACCTCCGGATCTTTCAAAGCTTCACTCGCAATCATAATAGTAGCCACAGGAGTTTTAAACTCATGCGTCATGTTGTTGATGAAATCTGTTTTCATCTCCGAAAGTTTTTTTTGCTTTAGAATAGCATAAAGGGTATATGAGAAAATAAAAACAAGTACCAGTAACAGGCCGATGGATGAGGCGAGTGTTGCACTTAGGTTAGAAATAATAGCCGAATTTTTATTCGGAAAACTGACGAAAAGCATCCCTGGATCGCGAAAGATATCGTTCCCAAACAAAGGTGTTTTATAAGTGTTTTCGGGTAAAAATTCTCCTTTAACGTTAGAAGCCGTCATAAAAATGGTCGAATCTTTTCTCGCTAACGAAATCCGGTAAGAAGGTTCTATCGTAATATTATTGGCAAGGAGTTCTTGTTTTAATAACACGCCTAACGAATTAAAATTAATCCGTTTATAGATTGGCACGTTGGTTTCCTGAAGTTCTTTAGATACATCTTCAACCACACTCGATCGGGTATACGAAAATGTGTCTTTACCCAATGCTGCAATTTTAAGCTCTAGTTTTTTCCGCTCAATCTCGTCTTCACGTTGAAATTTTTTCTGCAAATCGTTAGGAATCTTTGGAACATTTGCAAAACCGGGAGTACCATCTCTGGGATCAAAAACCAAGTACCTTAATGTATCAGGTAAACTTTGCAGGCTTTTAAATTCGAATGTTTTTGGTGGCGCAGTAAAAGGCTTTGAGCGCATGCTATAACCTTTTAAAATAAGGCTCTTGATATCGATAATCGCATCCATCTGCAAATCCAGCTTATCGCCGTTCTTCGAACTCAATGAAGTATATTCCCTTTCAGAAATTACATTAGGCGCCCGATAAGATACGCGAATAATACTATCCTGTTGGTTCAGGTAACTTTCGATCTGGTTTTCTCTCTCGGCTTGCCGCAACTCTGCCTCTTGTACATATTGTTGCCGTAAATCCTTAATATCTAATGCCCGTTGCCTGGAGTCTTGTAGCTGCTTCAGTTTATTTTCGGCATCTTTCCGGTTTAAGTGATCGGCAACATTTCTACGCTGTAGTTTATTTACTACCGATGTTAAGGTTTGGTTTACCTGCTCATCAAAAAGCTGAGATTTTAGTTTATACGATTCCCTGATGTAATACAGCTGCATTACAAAAACACCAAGCAAAGCCACCGTCATTAAAACGGTAATTAACCAAAAACTCTTTTTCTTCATGAACTAGATTGGTTTTAAAATTAAAAAAACCGGAGCATAATCTTCTTAAATCTAAACAGATATCAAAAATACTGATTAGCTAAGTGAAGTATTTGTTTTTAACATATTTTAACAGCGTGAAGTCTGGCGGGGACAAAAAAAATGCCGGGGCTAAAGCCCCGGCATGGTTCAAAATTGTTTGCTTAAAAAAGATTCTTTATTTAGAAAGGCAAATCATCATCTTCACCTGGTGCATTGCTTACATCAACCGGAGCTGCGTAAGCTGGCGTAGCTGCCGGAGCACCTGCTGCAACTGCGTTTATACGCCAAATAACCAAACTGTTAAAATATGATGTTTTACCTGCTTTATCTGTCCAGGGACGACCACGTAAATTAAAGAAAACCTCTACCTCATCGCCTGCTTTAAATGTATCTAATAATGCAGTTTTATCTTGTAAAGCCTCAAAACGGATATATTCTGGGTATGTTGGATTTTCTGCGTATTCTACTATTAAATCACGTTTTTTAAAC
>Ga0182006_1000243_pt1 | contig 50809 bp, 34 predicted proteins | sample Sormic07211104_1_FD_123022 | JGI IMG/M metagenome (GOLD analysis project Ga0182006, IMG submission 123022) | Rhizosphere microbial communities from Sorghum bicolor, Mead, Nebraska, USA - 072115-104_1 MetaG | ecosystem: Host-associated > Plants > Roots > Rhizosphere | place: USA: Nebraska...
GATGTTCAGGAAGTGCAACCTGCACTATAAATTCGTTAATATCCATTCGTTTTCTAACGAAAAATTATAAGTATTCTTGTTAATTGGGTTTTTAGAGAGGATCAATTCCTCGTTACGTTTAGTGTAGGTACTAAATACGCGGAGTGAAATTTTGCCGGCTTGTGGGATAATAAAATACGGGCTGAAAATGATTAATAAACACACCTTTTCCAGACACATTTTGTGCTGTGGAAACAGAAAGTTTATGTAAAATTTGTTTAATCATTTCTTGCGTATTAAAACGGCTTTAACTCTATTGAGGTGCAAAGGTTTAAATAAAAATCGAGTTACACAATAATATCATCATTTTTTTATGTTAAGCTTTCCATTTTATGGAACTAATCTGACTTAAACAAGTATTGAGGCTATTTAAAAATTTAAAAAAAATCGTGTATCGTACATTTAAGCTATAGGTTCTATTGCCAATTTTAACATTGTTAAAAAAATGCGACGAACTTTAACATCTGCTTAACATCATTTAACATCCTGTAATATGGTTTAAACTCAATATTTGTATGTCTGTAGCGAATGCAATCTGGCTATCGTTTTATGGATACTTTTTAAATATTAAATCAAATTTTAACCGTATGAAGAATTTTACGCCATTCCATTTCAAATCGATCCCTTTATTTGTCCTAATTACTTTTACAGCATTAACTTCATGTAAAAAAACCGAAACTGCCGATCCTACAATATCTTATTTAAGGGTAATTAATGCATCACCTTCTTTGGCTACCTACAATGCTTACTTTAATGGCAGCATGGTTAATTCGGCAGCTTTACCATTTGGAGGCTCTGCTGCTTATCTTTCTTATGCCGCAGGCGCTTACAGTTTAAAATTTACGACGGCCAGTAGCGCAGAGAGCTTGTTAACCAAAACCGTTACTTTAAATGCAAGCACTTATTACTCTGCTTATTTAATTAATAAACCGGCTGCATTAGATGTTTATACCATTAGTGATGATCTTTCCATTCCATCAACTGATAAAGCTTACATCCGTTTTATCAATTTATCGCCTGATGCACCAGCTTTAGATTTGGCAAAAACCAGCGCAACTACCATGCTGGTTACGAATAAAGCCTATAAAAGTACGAGTGGTTTTATTGCTGTAGATGCAGGAACATATACATTGGATGCAAAAGAAACTTCATCGGGAACAGTTAAAGCGACTTCCGCCAGTACCAGTTTTACAGCGGGTTATCACTATGACATTATTTGTGGTGGTTTGGTCACACCTGCAAACGAAACAGAACGCCCTTTAAGTTTACAGGTGATATTGATCAAATAAAAAAGGCTTTTGTGCTTGCCCCTCATAAAAAACGGCAATTTTCGATATGAAAATTGCCGTTTTTGATTGTATTGAAAATAAATATATCTTCCTGTTAAGGAGATGGCATTCTTTTTATTTTTTTGTCACATCAGTAAATTTCACCTGTATTACGTAAGTTCCTTCAAGCTTTAATTGCCACGACCATCTTGGGTTTACAGAGAAGGTACCAAGTGATGCAGGAAAACCATCTACCGTTACAAACTGACTTGGAATTCTATAGTACATCAAAAAGCCCCAATCTGTAGTTGGTGTAACGTATTTGGTAAGTGGGAAAGGCGCAACTTCAAAATCGCAGATCATGGCCGTATCAGTTTTGATCACCGGGTTAAACTTTGCGTAGTTTTCAAAAACTGGCCGATCACCTCTTTGTATGATTTCACCAGCTTTAGGATTGAAAACCTTTCCGTTTTTATCCACCATTTTTAAAATAGCCCTTGCGCCCTGGTTAGAAATTTTTGTACAGGTAATGATCGGATTTTTCATTGGGGTTGCTACACCGGTAACATCATGAAATGCATTAGAAACGTTATCGGTAATCACAAACAAATCATCTTTTTCCGGATCTACCACATTTATGGTAGCCAATTTTGGAAAAAGTTTTGTACCTGTAACATTCGTCATTTCTACATCAAAAACATACCTGCCCAGGGGCAAATTAGCTGATGCCCTGTTAAACGTTAACTGCCCGCTGTTTTCATTAAAGTACATGGGCAACCTTTTTACCAGTTCTCTTTTCTTATTCAACAATTCAACGGTTACATCAGTTTCAGGGTTAAAACTTGTTCCTTCCTTAAATACCAGAATTTCATACTCTTTAGAAAACTCTGCCGGTGCCGGAGAGCCATCTTCTTTTCTGAGGTTTAGCATCTTAAAGGTATAGGGAGGCGTAGAGCCATCGGCATTAATCCTGTCAGACTGGAAGAGTATTAATCCTCTTTTGGCATAGATATCGTTGTCTTTATATCGGATACCGTTACTTAGAAAACCCTTTTCGATTTTTGTGCAGGCATACATACTTAATAAAAATAGTATGCCCAAAATATATTTTATCTTCATAATTGAAATATTTATGGTTTAATTACCTAGCGATTGTCCGTTAAAAAACAAGCGGTGATTTCCGTTTAAAACATGAACAATTCCGGTTCTGGTGATAATACCAGAAGTTTGAACGTCTACTGCTCTGTCTTTCTGATCATCTGGTATGGCATTCAAATCAGGTTCTTTATCATCGCGTGTGCCGATCACTTTGGTATAGGTAACATAATCTACGTAATTCAGGTATTGGTTATAGTCGAAAGAACGCCGAAATTTTATTAAATACTGAACATTTGGAATTGCACCTAATAAACTATTGTAAAGTTTACCTCCCAAGGTAATCTGATCCCTGTTTATCTTGCCAGCAAACAGATATGTTTTTAATGAATCGCTAAGCTCCTGAGATGGAAGATCCTTAATTCCAAAATCAAAATTTTCATTCCCGGTCTGAAGACTTTTCTGGTATTTTTTGGCTTTTACATAATCGGCAATACCATAGTTCGTGGTCGCAAACAAAGTGATATCTCCATTTACGGCATCTTTTAAACCCGCTTTATCAATTACTTTAACCAAGGAATCAAAATTTCTGTTGGATTTTAAGTAATCATAAGTGGTCATATCCACATAGGCATTGCTCGGCCCCCCATCTCGCTTATAGTCGTCTTTTTTACATGCCGATAAGGCTAATAAAAAAATAGCTATGTATATTAGAATATTATTTTTCATATCTTTTAATCTAAGAATCAACTTATTTTACACTTTACCCAACCAATATGTGGTTTGCTTTAACAATGGATTATTCCTGAATAAAGCAGGGTCTACCGGCCAATAATAGCCCTCTTTTCTAAATCGCTCTACCGGGAGCCACTCTACCACATTGCTATACTTCCTGGTTCTTAACAGATCGTAAAACAGGTGCCCTTCTAAAAACATTTCTTTCGAACGTTCTGTAATGTATTCGTCCATCACTTCATCTCTAGATAAAACGGCATCTACCAGTACCGGATTAGGGTCGTTCCTTTTCCTGAAGGTATTGATAATGTTAATAGCAGTAGGGGTATCTCCTTTATATAGTGCAATTTCAGCTTTTAGTAACATCATATCAGCTAATCGGAATATGATAATGTTATTGCTTAAATAGGGATTTAACTTTTGACCAGGATTCCTGTAAATTACATTGCTATATTTTATACACATCGGCTTATCAGGCAAGGTTACATCAAATCCTTTTTTATACCTGATATCGGTATCTGTGTAAAAATTATTGAAATAACTCGGTACTACGTAGTATCTCGGGTTATTACCGTAGCCTTTAACATAAGTTTCATTAAGGAAACTACCACCCACAGAACTATTTGAACCCTCCAAGGTGTTTTCACTCACGTTTATCTCAAAAATACCTTCTGTAGAACGGCCTATAAAGGTATTTTTATAATTTGCAGTATCAGTTAACGCATAACCTCCACGACTAATTAAAGTATTAATCGTTGTATCCGCACTATTTACATCAACCAGATTAGGTGCATCTGTAGCTACATTGGACATCGTTGCTCTCCACAAATATAAATGTGCTAAGAGCGCATAGGTTGAGCCCTTGTTTGCGGTTACTTTAGCATCCCCACTATTGGCATATGTCCAGCCCAACAAATTAATAGCTTTGTGACAATCATCCTCAATAAGCTTCATCACTTCTGCTTTTGGTGTTCTTGGAAGCTGGGGTGCATTAAGCGGATCTTCGTATGCTTGGGTAACTACTGGTACATCACCCCAAACCCTTACCATCATAAAATAACTCAAAGCCCTTAAAAAATAAGCCTGCCCTAAAGTATTGTTTTTAAATTCGGTTGGGTCATCCTCCGTAGATAACTGAGAATTCGTCATCGCGCCTACCTTAGACAATATTAGATTAGACATCGCTATGCTTTTGTAATAAAGCGTATAATTTGCCAAAGAGTTTAAATTATACTGAAAGGTAAAATCACCGTTTTGTATTCCTTCAAGCCCATCACCCGTATACTGTATGGTAAAATAATTTTTGGCAATGGCATCACCATACATGTAATACCGGTTGCTTTTATCGGTAATGGCATTACGGAGTAAAGCATAATTACCTGCCATGGCACTTCTCACATCTTTAGAATTTTTCCAAAATGTTTGTTCGTAAGGTGCATCCTTCGGTTCTTCGTAAAGTAATTTTTTACAGGCACTTGTGGTTACTATAATGAGGATAGTAATTATTATGCTGAGTTTTTTAATTATATTTTTCATGTTAATGCTATTAAAATTGAACTTGAAGACCTAAGGTGTATTTTTTGGGAATCGGATACCCATTTCCATTATACTCTCCATAACCATTTACAGCTTCTGCATCTGGCAGTTTTTTCGATTGTTGGAACATGTGTACATTATCCATCATAGCAAACACTTTAAACTGGCTTAAGCCCCATTTGCTTAAAGTTTTTGCGCCCAAATCGTATCCAAGGGTAATATTTTTTATCCTTAAATAACCACCTTTTTCTAAGAAAAATGTTTGTGCCCCAGTATAATAATAACGATAAGTACCTAAATCGTATTTAGCATATTCCGCATTATCGCCTGGGTTTCTCCAAATATTCAATCTGTCTAGATCAGGAGTAGAGAAGCTTGCAAAATTAGCTACAGCGTTACCATCCTGCGAATTGGCAAAACGATCTGAATCAAATAGATTCAATACATCTCTTTTGAAGGTGAAGTTTGTAAAAATAGTAAGTGAGAAATTTTTATAGTTAAAGGTGTTGGTCCAGCCTCCTGTAAAGCGAGGGTTTGGATCGCCGATCGGCATTTTATCTGGGTTAATTCCATCATTAAAAATATCGACAAAATAATCACCATCTAAATCGGCCAGATAAAAATCTCCTTCGTTAAATGTTCCATTACTATTTCTATAACGCTCGCCGGTAAATGGGTTTTGTGGAATATTTCCAGTTCGTGAAAATACACCTTTTGTTTGATACAGATAAAAAGCATTAATAGGGCTACCAACCGATAAAATATGTGTTTTATCAAACCGATCGCCACTTAAAATAATATCCCTTCCACCATTTGGCAAACTCATGATCTGGTTTTTGTTGTAAGAAATATTGAATGAAGTATTCCATCTAACCACCTTACTGATCGGAGTGGCATTAAAAGTTAACTCCATACCCGAATTACGTACTGAAAAGGCATTGGTATAGGCAACATCGTAACCAGAAGTAGCAGGCAGATCTACGTTGAATAATTTATCCTTCACTTCTTTGTTATATACATCAAATGTTAAGGCATATTTTCCATTTTGGATTTCGATATCCGTACCAATATTCCATTGGGTAGATTTTTCCCAGCTCAGGTCTTTTTGCGCTACCCCATTTCTAAAATTTGGTGTAATTACCGTAACACCGTTATAGGAAGTAGAACCACCATTGCCAGAAAAACCACCATTATTAACCAGATAATTGTTGTATTGTACGTAAGAATTATTTAAATCTTCATTACCGGTAGCACCATAACTTCCCCTAATTTTAACTAATGTAAAAGGGTTATTGGTGATGTTTTTCATGAAATTTTCTTCAGATAATATCCAGCCCAGTGATACGGATGGAAAAACCCCATACTTATTATTTTCACCAAAACCTGATGAACCATCAGTTCTGATCGTTCCAGATAACAGATATTTTTCTGCATAATCATAGTTAAACCTTCCATAATAAGCAATTAATCCATGTGCTTTGTACTGAGAGGTCGCAAAGATGTTGGCTTGCTGAAATCCCGTTACCACTTGGATGTTATCAGATGCACCACCATAGCCTCCCGCTTGTGTATTTTGATACTGGTTATATTCAATATCCTGGCCCACTACTGCACTGAAATTGTGTTTACCAAGCTTACCATTATAATTTAAGTAGTTAGAAGTTCTCAGGTTCACATTAGTAGAAGAAAAACTAGTCGCACTATTTCCAGAACCGTTGTTTAGCAAGTTACTCAGACTGGCATCCCGACGTGCATTATCAGCCTTATAAGATGATTGAGAATTCAATGTAAAGTTTTTATTAAACTCATAAGATAAATTCAGGTTTATACTAAACTGATTACTGATATTCTTGTCCAGGTTCTCACTACTAGGGTTCACAAAAAAGTCGAGCTTTTCTGGCGATAAGTTGATCAGCGAAGAAGGCAAATTGCCAGAGCCTATTTTTGTAGGCTTGGAAGGATCGTTAGGATCCTCGTTACCCCTTGCACGATCAGCTCTCGAATAAAAAAATTGTGGATTGATCATCAACTTTTTATTTAATGCTCTCGAGGTTAAGTTAAGTCTACTGCTATAGCGTTTAAAACCAGTTCCTTTTACAACGCCTTCTTCATTATAATAGCCGCCACTAAAACGGTAAGTCATGCCATTGTCTGAACCACCGCTTAAACTGAGGTTGTTATCGTTAATTCTACCTACCTGATAAAACAGATCCTGCCAATCGGTATTTCCGTTGAATGCCGGATTTAAACTATCGGTAAGTATATATGGCAGCTGTCTTCTCTGGTCGTAATTGAGCTGACGCTGCAATACTTCCATTTTTTGCCTGCGTTCTGTACTACCAATGGTTGCTTCACGTAAGTTTGGACGCTGTACAAACCCAAAATAGGTGCTTAGGTTAACCTTGGTATCACCACTAACGCCCTTTTTGGTGGTAATTAGGATTACCCCGTTTGCTGCGCGAGAACCATAAATGGCTGCAGCAGACGCATCTTTTAACACATCAATAGACTCAATGTCATTAGGGTTGATACCAGCTAAATAGTTGGTACCTGTACCTGTACCAGGTGGCACAAAATCGTCTGATGTTTGAGGAACACCATCAACCACATATAATGGCGATCTGATCACATTAAACTGATCGTAACTGCTACTTGCTGTAGAGTTACCACGTACCGAAACAGTAGGTGCTACCCCTGGCTGGCCGGTAAAGTTTTGAACGTTTACACCTGAAAGCCTACCTTGTAACAATTGATCGAAACTCGCAGCCGGTAAATTTGCCAGCTCTTTACCAGAAATACTGGAAATAGAAGCTGTAGATTTTTTCCTGGTTATTTTCTGATAACCAATAAGTACCACCTCATCGAGCGTCTTATTGTCATCCTGCAGAGAAAAGTTTATGGTACCGCTTGCCGTAATTGTTTTTTCAACGGTAACGAAACCAACTATCCTGGCAACCAGCACAGCTTTATCGCTCTGTACAGCGATTACAAACTTGCCTTCGCTGTTAGTGGAAGTACCATTTTTTGTCCCTTTTTCCAATATAGATACCCCAGGGATGGGTTTGTCATTTTGATCTAAAACGGTTCCTTTAATTGTCTTCTGTGCAAAAGCCAGCCAGGGAATAAGTAAATAAAAGAATGTTGCCGTCAAAAATTTCACATAGCAATGTCTTGTAGAAGTTTTTTCCATTGATGATTAGTTAGTTGGTTTGGTTTGGTTTGATTACAAACTAAAAGTATCAACATTATTACCCGAATTTTAATTTTTTTTTAATCAAAAGAAACCATATTTTAACCTAAAAATTACTACAAATACCACACTTTGTTTTACCAAAACTGGCGATGGTCATAAACAAAAGGTCTTTAGGCCCTTAAAACACACTGTTTTCCCAAATTAGACTATATTTTCAGCACAAAGAGCGTTAAAATCCGGAAAAATCTCCCAAAAATTTAGTTGTTTGAAAAATTTGATAAAACTAGATTTCGCATTAACTAAAACGTTAAAGTAGTTTACATCCTCTCAGACTGTTGGGGAGTTAAATCCAAGAATTATAATACTCGAGATCCTGCTATTTAGAATAATTCAAAATAATTTGGATAATAAGATTTTCTGCCGTTATTTTGCAGCAGTTTAGAATTAATCCAAATAAATATTATCATGCTTAAAATCAGACTTTTCTGTATATTGTTTTTTTTAACTTTTACCAGCATACTCTCCTTTGCCCAGCAGTTTTCGACCATTAGCGGCACAGTTACCACTTCAGATGGTAAACCAGCCGCTTACATTTCGGTTGGTTTAAAAGGAAAAGGCCTGGGGAATGTAACCAATGAAAAGGGCATTTTCGAAATACAGAGAGTTAAACCAGGATCCTATACCTTAAGGGTATCGGCTGTTGGCATCCAAAATATAGAAAAACCGGTAGTGATTGCCCCTGGAGAGCACAAAACTGTCGATTTTGTAATCAACCAAAATTCAAATCAACTTAATGAAGTAAATATTAACCAGGGCATAAATAAGTACATCGCAAAGAAAAGCGAATTTATTTCAAAAATGCCGTTAAATAACTTAGAGAACCCTCAAGTATATACCACGATTACGAAAGAAACAATGGCCGATCAGCTTGTGTTTTCGGTTGATGATGCAGCCCGTAATGCAACTGGCGTTCAAAAAATGTGGGAATCAACTTCACGCGGTGGCGATGGTGGTGCTTATTATGCATCAAGGGGTTTTATTGTACAGGCAAAATTAAGAAACGGAATTGCTGGAAATATAACTGGCCGTAATGACGCTGCTAACTTAGAAAATGTAGAGTTTATTAAGGGCCCATCTGCTACTTTATTCGGCAGTACATTAACCTCATATGGTGGCTTAATTAACCGCATAACCAAAAAACCTTTCGAAGGAATGGGAGGCGCGGTAAGCTTTTCGACAGGTAGTTACGATTTTAACCGGGTTAGTACCGATTTCAATTTTCCTGTTGATAAAGATAACCACATTTATGCCCGCTTAAATACTTCTTACAATTACAAAGGTTCTTTCCAGGAGAATGTTTATGATAAAGGTTTCTTCATTGCACCTAGCCTGTCATATAAAGTAAACGATAAATTAGATTTTCTTTTCGATGCCGAAATTGCGAACGGTACAAGCACCTTAAAACCTTTCGTTTTCTTCTATTTTCCCGTAAAAGACCTTGGTTTTGATCGGGCGGATCAATCTGGCATACCTTACGACAAGTCCTTCACCGCTGATGCGATGAAGCAAAAATACAATAGCTCAAACTTCTTCGGACAGGCTAATTACAAGTTTAATGATAATTGGTCGTCACACACCAGCTTTTCAAGCAACTATAGTTTCTCTAATGGCCGTGGTACGTATTTGTTCTTAGTCCCAAACAACTATCCTCCACTGGGTAACCCAACGGCTGCCCCAGGTGCCGATTTGATATCAAGAGCAGATCAGTCAACTGATAACAGTAAGGTTTTTACTTACGAGGTGCAACAAAATTTTAATGGCACTTTTCACTTAGGTTCGGTAAAAAACAGAATGGTTATAGGACTTGATTATTTACGCCAAAACTCCGATCAATTGTTTTATTCGATCGATACTTTTGATCTGACCAATAAAGATGGAAGTGGTGCTAACTACAATAATTTTACTGAACACAATCTAGCGGCATTTTATGCAGCACTCCCTAGTGTTCCTAAATATCCGTATAACTTCAAAACCAATACATACAGTGCTTACGTTTCTGATGTGATTAATGTAACAGATAGGTTAATCGCCTTAGCTGCATTAAGAGTAGACAGGTTCGACAATAAAGGTAATTCTGATCGGGCAGGTTCGGCTCCAAAAGGTGCCTACAAACAAACTGTTTTTTCTCCAAAATTTGGCTTGGTTTTTCAACCGATTAAAGATCAGCTATCATTATTTGCCAATTACCAGAACGGCTTTAACAACTTAAACGGTATAGATTATCAAGGTAATGCTTTTAAACCAGAGCAAGCAAACCAAATTGAAGGTGGGGTTAAAACAAACATATTTAATGGCAAGTTAACAGGTGCTGTATCTTACTATTACATTAAAGTTAAAGATATTGTTAGGGGCTATAACGGAGATCCATCAAATCCAAACGCACAAATTCAGGATGGCAATAAAATTAGCAAGGGTATCGAAGCTGAAGTTATTGCAAACCCCGTTGACGGTTTAAATATTATTGCAGGTTTTGCATATAATGATAACCATCTAGAAAATGCATCGCCGGATGTAGAAGGCAGAAGAGATGCTTATTCTGCAGCACCCTACTCCGCAAACTTATGGATCAGTTATAAATTCAATGTAGGCTCGTTTAAAGGTTTTGGATTAGGCGCCGGTGGTAATTATGCCAGCGATAATAAAATTGTAAACAGTGTAAGTCAGGGCGTATTTATATTACCTGCTTATGAGGTTTTCAATGCCTCTGTATTTTACGATCATTCAAGATTCAGGATCGGCGTAAAAGCAGACAACTTTACCAACCAAAAATACTGGACAGGTTACAGCACCATGAACCCCCAGGACCTGAGAACCTTCACCGGAAGTGTTACTTATAAATTTTAATTAAAAACAACAATAAATATTAAAAAATGAATAAAATCAAACCCATTAGTTTAACGTTCTTACTCTCTCTTTTTAGCTTATTTTCATTTGCGCAACAATTTGGAACAATAAAGGGAAAGATTAGCACTTCTAATGGAAAACCAGCGGCCTTTATTTCAATTGGCTTAAAGGGCAAGGGTCAAGGAACTACATCAGATGATAATGGTTTATACACCATAAACCGTGTTAAAGCCGGTACTTATACAATTAAAGCTTCTGCAGTTGGTATAGATGCCTCAGAAAAAAGCATTACAATCGCTGCAGGTGAGACTAAAATTATCGATTTCATATTGAAAGAAAATGATCAGGCGCTTGAGGAAATTACGATAGCAGGAATTAATCAGAAATACAAAGTAAGCTTACCTTCTGCTACACTTAGATTAAACGAACCATTATTAGAGGCACCACAAAACATTCAAATCGTAAGTAATGCAATCCTTAAAGACCAGCAGATCATTAGCATGAGCGATGGTTTGATTAGAAATGTAAGTGGTGCAGTTCGCCTTGAACACTGGGGAGACATGTACACCAATATTTTAATGCGCGGATCGCAAATTCAGGCCATGCGTAATGGTTTCAATGTAGTTTCATCTTATTGGGGACCATTGACCGAAGATATGAGCTTCGTTGATCATATTGAGTTTGTTAAAGGTCCTGCCGGATTTATGCTGGGTAATGGCGATCCAAGCGGAATGTATAACGTGGTAACCAAAAAACCTACTGGTTTAAATCAGGGTGAAGTTTCGTTTACAGCAGGAAGTTTCGACTTATACCGTACAACAATTGATCTTGACCACAAACTAACAGCTGATGGCAAATTCTTATTCAGGTTAAACGCAGCTGCACAAAATAAGGGATCGTTTAGACCATTCGAACAAAATGATCGCTACAGCTTTGCACCCGTGTTAAGTTATCAAATAACGCCAGGCACTAAGCTAACAGCAGAGTATACTTTACAAAATGCAAAAATGACCGAAGTAGGTTCCTATTACATTTTTAATACCACTGGGTATGCCAGCTTACCAAGAGAGTTTACCTTAACACAACCTGGTGTACAGCCTACCCGGATCAACGACCATAGTTTAACCTTGAACCTAACCCAACAACTAGGTCAGAATTGGAAATTAACTGCACAAGCAGCTTATTATAAATATTTACAAAATGGCACAAGCTCATGGCCATCGGCAGTATATCCAAATGGCACCATTATTCGTAATGTTGGTATATGGGATGCTGAAAGCAGCATGAAATTAGCACAGTTATTTGTGAACGGAACGGTTAAAACAGGCGGTATTGTACACCGCATTTTAGCTGGCTTTGATGGTGGTAAGAAAAATTATATGGCCGATTGGGGTCAGTCTCACGATTTAGATCTCGCCAGTTCTCCATTTAATTTATACAACCCTAATTATGGCTTCCCATCAAACGGTTATCCAAACTTTGACCGCGTTACGCCATTAGAACAAAGAGCTATTGCAGCAGGAGGTTTAATGGATCAAAAATACCTAAGCGGTTATGTTCAGGATGAATTAGGCTTTTTTAACAACATTGTCCGCCTAACCCTTGCCGGCCGTTATACCTATGTTAACCAATCGGCCTATGGCAGCCCGGCAGACAAAGCAAAACACGTTACCCCAAGGGTTGGCTTAAGTGTATCGGTTGATAAAAACACATCTGTGTATGCTGTTTATGACGAAGCCTTTACACCACAAACCGGTTTTTTCCGTGATGGATCTACTGCAAAACCAATTACCGGGAATAACAAAGAATTTGGCATAAAGAAAGATTGGTTTGACGGCCGTTGGAATACCACTTTATCTGTATACAGAATTACCAAACAAAACGAACTTACCGCAGATCCACTTAACAAGGCTGGAGAAACTTTCAGTATTGTAATTGGCGAAAAAAGAGCACAAGGCATAGAGTTCGATTTACGCGGCGAATTGGCAAAAGGCTTAAACCTAATTGCAAATTATGCATATACCGATGGTAAAGTAACAAAAGTTGCCGATGGCGTTTCAGGCGTTTTTGTTGGCCAGGTAGTACCAGGTTTTTCAAAACATACCACTAATGCATGGTTAACCTATGCATTACAAAATGGCCCGCTTAAAGGTGCAGGAATTTCCGCAGGCTTTACCTATTTAGCCGACAGGGCAGTAGGCACCTACAGTGGTGAAAATGCTAACGAAAATCTTCCTGACTATTTCAAACTCGATGGAGGTTTATTCTGGTCGCATAAAAAAATAAAAGTAACCGCAAATGTATTTAACATTTTGGATAAGTATTTATACAGCGGCGCGTATTACACCAACTACTGGAATGCTCCAACCTACGATCAACCAGCCTACTCATGGCAAGCCGAAGCCCCAAGAAACTACAGAGTAAGCATAGCATATAAATTTTAATTAAATCAATCGCGAGAGGCTAAATCAGATCGGTCTCTCCTGAGTTTAAAACCCAACCCAGAAAACATGAAAACTAAAATCTCATTACTATTTTTCTTCCTAGCCTTTAGCATTTCGAGTGCATTTGCACATGCTTTATGGATAGAAACAGCCTCAACAGGCAAAAAAGGACAAGCACAGGAAATAAAAGTTTTCTTTGGAGAATACGAAAGTAACGAACCAGATTCTGCCGCAAAATGGTTCAGCAACTTAAAAGAATTTAAGCTGGTTTTAACCGCTCCAAACGGAACAACGAAGGTTTTAACCACTGCTCCTGATGTACGTTTCTTTAAAGCAAGCTTCACTCCGGATCAAGAAGGTACTTATAAACTTTCTGTAGTGCATGAAGTTGCTGACGTTTATGAAAAAGCTAAAATTGAATATTATGCTTTTGCTGATGTTGCTGTTGGAAATTCAAAAATAAACATTGCTTTCCCTGCAACTGCAGCATTAACCATCAGACCAGATAAACATGCTTTAAAAGTGGGTGAAACCTCGGTTCACCAGGTAATCTACAACAAAGCTCCTTTTGCAAAACAAAAGTTAACTGTTGTAAATGCAGCGCGAAAAGCACAGCCTATTGAAACCGATGCCGATGGTAAATTCACTTTCAAACCAGAACAAAAAGGAAATTATTTTCTGGAAGCCTTTACAGAAGATAAAACACCTGGTAAATTAAATGGAAAAGATTACGATAAAGTTTGGCATTTGGTAACCTATACTACTGAAGTTAAATAATCGGAATTTTTATAAAAATTTAAAGCCAATTAGCCTTAAAAAAGGTTAATTGGTTCTTTTATTCATATAGCTTTGCTAATGGCACTAACAAAAACATCATCCAAATCAAAAAATAAGAAATCGCGTTTAAGGCGGATAAGCGACTGGCTGCACCTATGGCTGGGTATCGCATCTGGGTTAATCGTACTGATGTTGGGCGTTACCGGATGTATTTATGTTTTTCAAAAAGAAATTACCGAACTCATTCACCGCAAGGAGATTTCTGTAGAGGTTCCATCAAATCCTAAAACGCTACCGTTAAGTGTACTACAGGCCAACGCCGAAAAAGCTTTGGGGAATAAAAAGAAAATCACCTTTGTTTCTGCTTATAAAGCACCAGAAAGGGCATGGGAACTTGGTGTCTACAAACCTGGCAACCCTAATGCATTCTGGTATTTCGATTCTATCGATTATTATGATGTTGTGCTGATTAACCCTTATACCGGAAAAGTAACTTTAGTTTCCGATTATAAATATGAGTTTTTTGGAGTAGTTAAAATGATCCATTGGAGTTTGTTGATCAATCACCCCATTGGCCAGCAGATTATCGGATGGTCTACCTTCATTTTTGTATTCCTTCTCATTTCTGGAATGGTGATGTGGTGGCCTAAAAACCTCAAAAAATCAAACTTCGATAAGAGCTTTAAAATAAAATGGAAGGCCAAGTTTAAACGCATTAATTACGACATGCACAATGTGCTGGGTTTTTATGTAATGTTGATCTGCCTAATGCTGGCTTTAACCGGCCTGGTTTGGGCATTTCAATGGTTCCAGACTACGGTTTACGTAGTAGCATCGAGAAGTACCACAGCCCCAAAAGTAGTAGAAGTTAAATCAGATTCAACCAAAACCATTACTGCAGTTCCTTTCGATATTGCTTTTGAGCAAGCCAGAAAAATATTTAAAAATGAAGATCGCATTGCCATGTCGCCTGCCAATGGCGGTTCGGCAACTATTTATGCCACAGGATACCGGGGCAAAGAAACGTATTGGAATTACGACGTACTTCAGTTCGATCAGTATTCCGGTAAATTGTTGCACAGAGCAAACCAGTCTGAAAAAAATGCGGGAGAAATGGTAATCGGTATGAACTACGATATCCACGTTGGGGCGATTTTAGGATTAACCGGAAAAATAATGGCATTTTTTGCAAGCCTAATCGCAGCAAGTTTACCCATAACCGGATTTATCATCTGGTGGGGGAAAGGAAAAAAGAAAAAAAATACCGCAGTGGCGGAAAGCTAAGTACACCCTAATTAATAATAAAAATGAAATTTTTAAACCTAATTTTAGTATTAACTGGTTTGATTACCCTTAATACTAATGCACAAACAAAAGTCGATTCTCCTGAAGAAAAACTAGAAAAGGATAGAAAAGCAATAAAATCATTAGCTGGTTTTTATGAAGTGAATTTCAACTACGGTGAAGTTACTGCTCCAGATCCAAACTACAAATTCAGTAAGCCTTACGAAAGCCATGGCAACGAATGGGCAGAGATTATTGTTGATGAACCTAAAAGAATTGTAATTCAGCACATGTTGGCCATTAACGATACCACGGTTATTAAACACTGGCGTCAGGATTGGACGTATGAAGACACCAACATTATGCTTTATACCGAAGGTAATGCATGGAAAAAAGGCAATTTAACGCCAGCTGATGTAAAAGGAAAATGGACACAAAAAGTTTATCAGGTTGATGATAGTCCACGTTACCAGGGTTATGGAACATGGAGTCATGTTGGTGGTCACGATTCATGGTCGAGCGAAACCGATTCTCCACTACCAAGAAGAGAATCTACTGTGCGTAAAGATTACAATGTATTAAACCGTGGCAGCAGAATTACCATCACTAAAAATGGTTGGATGTTTGAGCAGGACAATAAAAAAATAGTGCGTTCTGCTGATGGCGATAAACTTTTAGCTGTTGAAAAAGGTTACGAGGAATTTACGAAAATAGATCCTAAAACTTTCGCATATGCGCAAAAATGGTGGGCCAGCCAACACACTTATTGGGCAGATGTTCGTGGTGTTTGGGCTGACATTATTGGTTCACAAAACACATTCAAGGTACAAACTATGGCGAATGGCAAATTGCTTTACGAAACACTTTTTAACCTGGGCGACCAATCTATTAAAGAAAAATGGACAGCAAGCCAGAACAAAGAAAAAATTAAAACAGCTTTACAGCCTTATTTGGTAAAGTAATTGTTTTTATAGAGAATGGTTGATGGTTAATGGCAATGGCCCGTTAACTGTCAACCATTTTTATTTTCATATGCCGTCAGGCTGTCCTAGAGGTTCGGGATCAGCATCTATTAAGACCCTGACCTGTAGCGAAGCGGAAAGCTACGCAGTAAAATAAATTCAGGGTGACGATCAATTTTGTGGTTAATTTTATTATTAAATTTCGGGATGAAAAAATTTGGCTTTGTCATTTTCCTCTTTTTAGCAATCAACACTTTCGCACAAGATTCTACTTATACCAGAAATATAATAAACACCCTTACATCAAAAGAATTTTGGGGCAGAGGTTATACCAAAGACGGAATGAAAAAATCTGCCGATTACCTTGCTGCAGCGTATCAGAAAATTGGCCTGTTGCCAATGGGTCTATCTTATAAGCAGACATTTAATTTCCCTGTAAATACATTCCCGGGAAAAATGATGGTGGCAATAAATGGTCAAAAACTTATCCCCGGTAAAGATTTCATTGTGAGTAACGAAAGCCCTGGCGCTAAACAAAAGGCAATTTTAAACAAAATGGATAGTCTTAATTATCAGGCTTCTCCATCATTAAAAATTTTATTAAAAGATAAATTAACCTGGTCTGTAGCTACAGAAGTTGGCGATATAACAACAATCCAGCTCAATAAAAAGAACTTTACAGCAGTACTAAAAGAAATTAATGTTGATATTGAAAACAAATTCATTCCGAACTTTGAGGCAGCTAACGTTTGCGGTTTAGTTAAAGGCACTAAATTTCCCGATTCTCTTTTAATCATTACCGCGCATTACGATCATTTGGGCGGAATGGGTGCAGAAACTTATTTCCCTGGCGCAAACGATAACGCTGCCGGTGTAGCCACTTTATTGAGTCTCGCCAAATATTATGCCGCCAATCCCCAACCCTACTCCATTGGTTTTATCTGTTTTGCGGGCGAAGAAGCTGGGCTGTTGGGATCGAGATATTTCGTAGAAAACCCTTTAATTCCTTTAAGCAAGATTAAATTCCTAATCAACTTAGATTTGGTTGGAACCGGCGAAGCTGGCATGACGGTAGTTAATGCATCCGTTTATCCTAAAGCATTTGCGTTGCTAAACACAATCAACAACCAAAATCATTATATCTCTAAAATAAACTCCAGAGGTAAAGCAGCCAACAGCGATCACTATTTCTTTACCGAAAAAGGTGTTCCGGCATTCTTCATTTATACTCAGGGTGGTCCTTCAGCCTACCACGACGTATTCGATAAACCTGAAACATTGCCGCTTACGGCGTATAAAAACCTGTTTAAACTGATCGTTGGATTTAACCAGAAACTGATGGAATAACTTCATTTTCATGACGAAACCCTTAAACCACGATACAAACCATTAATGCCTAATTTCTCCGGTTGGGATAATATAATAAGCCATTGGTATAATTAAATATAGCAGCTAAGTGTGTATGCTCATCTTTGAATCAACAAAAACCAAAACAAGATTCATTATGAAAACTATACAAAAACTCAGCTTAGCATTTTTGTTGTTAATCGCAGTTGCGGTTAAATCGAATGCCCAGAACCAAATTGAAATTGTTATAGTAGGCTCTGCCCACGACAATTCTAAATCGACACAAAACTTTCAGGCGATAATTGATAAGCTTAAAAACTTTAAACCCGATATGGTTTTTGGCGAATACTTGCCGCAAAGCGATTATGCCAAATTGGAAGAAAGCAACTGGGCAAAAAAATCATTTAGAAAAGGGCATGATTATATAGAAAAATTAAATCCGGTACCTCCCAAAAATATTGATGCACAAATTAAAAATGGCCAAAAGGCGCTCGCTAAATTTGCCTACTACCATAAAACCAGAATGAATTTAGCCGTTAATTATGCTAAAAACTGGGACAGGGGCAACGCCGATTATCAAATCTTTGTACTCGAAAAATACATGAAACAAAGCTTTGGCAAAGAAGAGCAGGTTGAATATGCAAAAATGTTCGGAAATACCGATTCATTAAAGAAAAAAGGTTTCTTCAGACCTGGAAGTGAGTATAGCAAAATCTATTTCCCTCTTATTTACCAATTAAAACAAGATCGCATTTACAACATGGATTGCCAAACTTATGATCAACCATGGAGTGAAGCCTGGGGCAAAACAGATTCTTTATACAAAATTTTAATCAACAAAGCGAAAGCTGATAGCACCTCGCAGGAAGCTGCTACCATTAAAGCCATAGAAAAATATTGGGCTTACAATGAAGCTGAAGCGAAGGTTTTCAATACCGACCCATATGCAGGAATGAATACTGTGAATACGGTGTGTTGGATGAAGCCTGGAACTTTTATGGTGGCCGTCATTTTTATGGTTATGCAGGTTTTCCGACCGAGACGGTAAAAGAAATGATTGCGCAATGGACTTTAAGAAACGAAGGCATGTGCAAAAACATTATCGATCAGGCAAAGGCAAAAAAAGCAAAAAGGGTTGTTGTTGGTGTTGGTGCCTCGCACCGCAAATGGATGGAAGAAATTTTAGCCAAAAACCCAGAGGTTAAAATCATCAATTATAACGATTTGCACTAAACTAATAATATTCGCTTTCTCAGCCCCATTGCAATAGCTTGGGGCTTTTTCTTTTTAGCGTTATGTAATTTTTTCGTTTAGTATTTGCAAAAACACCTTAAGGCAATTACTTTTACCTAAAAGATTAGTTGTTTTAATTCAGTGCAACGTTCAGTCAGCCAGTACGTCTATTAGATTTTTAGTCTGTCACATTTTTTATATCGTTCATCACATTTATCTGTACCATAAAAGCATAGCGCCTAATTTTAGCTTGTTATTAATATATATATGAAGAAACTCTTACTTTCAATCGCCCTTACCTTAGCAATTTTTAATTTATTTGCACAAAAAAACGGAAGCATTACCGGAATTTTAGCCGATAGCGCCAATCACAAGACCACCTTGAATTACTCAACAATCTCAGTATATAAAGTTGGTGACAGTATATTAAGCACTTATAAATTATCGGATGATAAAGGCATTTTTAAAATCAATGGTTTAACCATAGGTGTAAAATACCGTTTAGTAGTAACCGCATGGCAATATGGAACTTACCGAAAAGAGGTCGAACTAACTGCGGCCAATCCCGCATTAAATTTGGGCACCCTCTATCTCTCTGTTAAGGCAAATGACTTAAACGAGGTTGTAATTTCGGGAGAAAGGCCACCCGTAGTTGTACGTAAAGATACCATAGAATTTAATGCAGAATCCTTTAAAACCCTGCCATCAGCGGTGGTAGAAGATCTGTTAAAAAAGCTTCCGGGCGTTGCCATTGCAGCCGATGGTTCTATACAGGTTAACGGTAAAACAGTTAGTAAAATTTTAGTGGATGGAAAAGAGTTTTTTGGTGGCGACCAGCAGATTGCCACCAAAAATTTACCCGCTAATATCATCGATAAGGTGCAGGTGGTTGATGATAAACAGGCCAAAAGACGTGATCCGGATTTAACGGCAGTAGAAATACCGCAGATTATTAATTTAAAATTGAAAAAAGCGATTAAAAAAGGAGCTTTCGGCAAATTATATGCTGGTGCAGGTTTAAAAGACCTGTATCAGGCCGGTGGATTAATGAACTTCTTTAGAGATACCACACAGGTAAGTATTTTGGCTTATGGCAACAACATTAACCAGCCAGGCTTTAACCCCAACGATGTACAGCGAATAGGTGGTTTTAACCGAAGTGGCATTAATTCCATGATGATGAATTCTACAGGTTATTTCGAGTTTAATGGCATTAATTTCGGCGGCAGTTATAATGGTGTTCAGGCCTCTTCGGGTGGTGGTTTTAACTTTAACACCTTAACTAAAAAGGGGATCAAAATTAATACGCAATATTTCTTTGGCCGATCAGATAATCTTCTGGAGAAACTCACCAATACCAACCAAACATTAGGTACCGACAGGTTGATTACCAATGCCAGCGAAAATACCAATGCACTGATATTGAAACATAATATAGGCGGAAAATTAGACTGGCAAATCGATTCTTTAACGCAGCTCACTATCGAGCCGGCAATTGTACTAAGTTCTAACAATTCGGTAAGCAAGGTTTCTTCAAGCAATAATAATGCGAATAGTCAGCTTATTAATACCCTCGACAATCTGAATGATCTGAATACTTCGAGCAACAAATATCAGTTGAGAGCCGATTTTAGTAAGGATTTTAAAAAGGCTGGAAGAGCTTTCAATATTGGAGCCGATATTTCGGCAACTCCAAATCCCATTATCAATTACAACAGAAGCACCAGTGTTTTTTACCTCAGCCCGTCCACTTCAGAGATCGATCAGTTGAGAAATAATACCATTGATAACTTCAGGTCTTACCTCTATAGTAACTATACCGAACCAATCAGCAAAAAACTGAATTTTAAAGCAGATGTAAGCGGAAATATCATCAATAGCGAAAACGCGCTGAGCACTTTTTATCGCAATCCGGCTAACCAGTTATACGATATTGCCATTCCCAATTTATCTCAAACCGTTAAACAGGACGGTTTTAAAACCAATACGAACATCAGCCTTGGATATAAAGTAACTAAAGATCTTTACCTTCAACCGGGATTGGTACACAACTATATTTCGTTAAACAACCGCTTTACAAATACTGTAGATATTAATCAGCGTTATAATTTTATATGGCCCACCTTTCAATTAAAATATAAAATATTCCGCTTTAACTATTCGGCCCGTTTTACAGAGCCCAATGTAAGTTATCTTCAGCCAGTGGCCGACAATACCAATGCATTTTACATTAGAAATGGAAACCCAAATTTACTGCCCGCCCGTGTGCAGGGTTTAAGCATGAATATGTACAAATATGATCCTAAAAGCCTGATCAATTACAATTTATATGGTTATGGTAATTTCACAAAAAACGGCATTGTTAACGCTATCACCATAAATAACGGAGTTCAAACGATTAATCCCGTTAACAAAAATGGTATCTATAATTTTAGTGGAGGGGCTAATATTTCTAAAGATTTCAAAAAAGATAAAACAAGTTTAAAAGTGGGTTTGGGTTTCTGGGCCAATTTTGATCATAGTCCTGTTATTGTCAATAACATTGAGAGCGATGCAAATGTGTTTTATGTAGGTCCTAATGGAAGTATAAGGTTAAACCTGAACGATAAGGTAGAAATTAACCAGTCGTATTCGGTAAACCTGAATCGCAGTAGGTACGATGATAGCTATTACACCAACATTAGCTACAATACCCACCAAAGTACATCCGAACTGATTGTCCGTTATCCTAAAAAACTGGTTTTCGAAACCAGCTATTCTTTAACGATCAATGATCAAAAAATCGCCGGATATAACAATAACATCAAATTCTGGAATGCCGCTCTTACTTACCTATTCATGAAAAATGACAGGGCGCAGTTAAAATTCTCGGTGAATGATATTTTGCAGAGCAATGTACGCAGGAACATCCAGATTACAGGCAACAGTGTTATCGATACGCAGAGTAATAATCTGGGTAGATATGGCATGCTTACCCTTACTTATAATATCCAAAACTTTGGCCAAAAAGTTGGCGGCAGACAAACGTTTTTTAATTTTTAAATCGGCAATCTCATGTGATCGTCATTGCGAGGCACGAAGCAATCTTAATGCTTTAGCTAGGTTTTATTTGTTATCCCACCCATAGTTGTAGGATTGCTTCGTGCCTCGCAATGACGACTTTATCTATTAAAACATCTCCGCAAGCAACCCGTATGATTTTATCCGGTCTTCAAAATGCTCGGTAATGGTAACGGCCATCAGTTCATCAACATCATAATCGGCAGCCAGTTTGGTCAATCGCTCTTTAATTACCGCAGGGGTACCGTAAATCATCCGTGGTTTATTGGCGTTAATCCGTTCCTGCTCTGCAGCACTATAACTGATATCTTTAATATCGTTCCAACCTACAGCAGTTAAGCCTCCGCCCTTTTCTAACTGGAGAAAACGGTAAGCCATTAAAGCCTCCTGTTGTTTTACCTTTTCTTCGTCTTCTGAGCAGAAAACAAAAAGTGCCACGTTTTCAACTGGTTTTGCCAGATCAACCGAAGGTTTAAAATGTTCCCGGTAGTATTGAACGGCCTGTGGTCCTCCATGTGGGTTAATAAAATGTGCAAAAGAAAAGCCCGTTCCAAAATGTGCCGAAAATAAAGCACTTTGTCCGCTGCTGCTTAAAAGCCACTGTTGCGGAACAGTCTCAGAAATCGGAATAGCTTTTATTTTTGCCTGAATACCGCCATCAGAAGTATCATGCAGGTAATGCTGCAGCTCGCGCAGCTGTTCTATAAAATCCTGCTCGCTCCAATTGTTTGAGGGGTTAAGCATCGAAGCCGTAATGCGGTCGGTACCTGGTGCACGGCCCATACCCAGATCGATCCGGTTAGGGTGCATCACCTCCAGCAAACGAAAACTTTCTGCAACCTTTAAAGCACTATGGTTAGGCAACATAATGCCTCCGGAGCCTATCCTTAAAGTTTTGGTATGATTGGCCAGGTGCGCAATTAAGATTTCGGGCGTTGAACCCGCTAAACTGGTGGTATTGTGATGTTCTGAAACCCAGAAACGGTGATATCCCAATCTTTCGGTTTCCTGTGCTAGTATAGTGGTTTCTTCAATGGCACGGCGGGCGGTAACACCCTTACGCACCGGCGATTGATCCAGCACACTTAGTTTAATTTTCGTATTGCTCATATTCGTATCTAACAAATTTATGAGCATACTCACTTAAAATAGACGTGCAAAAAGCTTTATGACTTTGAGATTATTGCGCCAAAGTCAATTTGACCAAATACTGATCTTCACCATCATCAAAAATCAATTCGGCATCCCACCCGGTTTCGTTAGCCATACGCTTAATGGTTTCTTCATCTATATAAATCCAGTTAAACCAATTGCCTTTTTCGCCTTTATATTCATACTGATAAGATACCTCGCCATAATATTGGTTTTGCGGTTTAGGCATATCTTCATATAAATAGGCAATATCAGAAGAATCGAAAATCACCTGCCCATTGGGATTGATGAGGTCTTTCAGCTTGATCAGGAAATCCTTAAAACCGGGCAGAGTTCCGGTTAAACCGATACCGTTCATGAGCATGATAATGGTATCGAATTTCTCCTGATAAGTAAAAATATCCTGTATGAATGCTTTTTTTACCCCACGCGCTTTCATAATATCAACAGCTGCTTCCGAAATATCAATAGCAGTTACATCGATATTAAAAGCCTGTAAAAGTAAAGCATGACTGCCTACACCGGCACCAATATCCAATACCTTTCCGCTGCACATGTGTAACGCCTGAAGTTCTAGAACGGGCATATCTTCATCATCACGGAAGAAGAATTCTAAAGGCATTTCTTCCGGCTCGCCATACGAATTGTGCAACCAAAGCGTATCGGCCTCGCCTGTTCTATAAATATCGGTTAACGCTTTACCAAAAACATCCATGTGGGCAAAGATAGGGAGGAAAAAGCTGAAAGACTAAAGCTTAAAGAAAATGAGGAATCAAAAAACCATCATTACAGCAAATAAGTTATAAGTTAGAGGGATTTGCAATCCTGTCTTAAGAACTTAGGATTTATAATCCTATTAGAACAATTAAAAACCAGGCTATAAATCTGGAGAATGAAGGCCCGGATTACAAATCCAGACCAGCACCTCAAAATTATTCAAGCTCAAATACCTGATGATATTCGGGGATAGCCACATGTTTAAAGCCTGCATCTTTTAGTTTGCCGGCAAAATGTTGCTGTACTTCATATTCTCCATGTACCAAAAACAGCTGTTTTACTTTAGAGGGATCCTGACCTGATAAAAATTGCAATAAATCTTCATAATCGCCATGTGCGCTCATCGATTTTATCGATTGTACTTCTGCCTTAACCTCATATTCATCGCGGAAAATTTCTACTACCTTTTGTCCGGCAATTAACCTCCCGCCAAGCGAGTTAGGTTCGCAATATCCTACCATCAAAATGGTATTTTTCTGATTGCCGATATTATTCCTGATGTGGTGTTTTACACGACCAGCCTCAGCCATTCCCGATGCCGAAATAATTACACATGGCCTTGGATCGGCACTTAAAGCTTTCGATTCTTCTACACTTTCGATAAAACGCAAGCCTTTAAAACCAAATATATCATGATCTACCTTTAAAATTTCTTTAACGCCATTATTGTATACTTCAGGATGGTTTTTAAGAATTTCAGTCGCTTTTGAGGATAAAGGACTATCTACATAATAGGGTACATCGGGCAATTTACCTTTTAACTCCAGCCCATTTAAAGCATAGAGCAGCTCCTGAGTGCGGCCAACGGCAAACGCTGGGACAATAACCTTACCTTTTTTAATTTTACAGGTATGGTTAATAATTTCTAAAAGCATGTTTTCGATCGGATCGAGATCTTTATGTAGCGAATCGCCATAGGTTGATTCCATTAAGATATAATCGGCCTGATCAAACTGCTGCGGGCTTTTTAAAAGCAGATCACCGTAACGCCCAACATCGCCAGAAAAGGTAATCCGTGTAGGTTTTCCTTCTTCTGTAATGGTAAGATGTACCGCAGCACTGCCTAAAATATGCCCTGCATCAGTAAACTTTAACCGAATTCCCGCCTCAATTTCGAAATCTTCTTCATACTCCACAATCTTCATCAGACTAAGCGTTTTGGTAACATCTTCATCAGTGTAAAGTGGCTCTTCCATTTCTTCGCCTTCGCGTAGGTGGCGGTTAGAAAATTCTGCGTCCTGCATCTGGATTTTGGCCGAATCCATCATTAAAATGCGGGACAGGTCCATTGTTGCTGAAGTACAGAAAATCTTACCTTCAAATCCTTCTGCAACCAGTTTGGGCAATAAGCCGCAATGGTCTATATGGGCATGTGATAAAATCAGATAAGTAACCTTTTTGGCATCGAAACCAAAATAATCGTTTAATTTATCGGTAACGCGACCCATCCCCTGGAATAAGCCACAATCTAATAAAATCTGGGTACTATTTTTTAAGGTAATAAGGTGCTTACTCCCCGTAACCGTACGGGCGGCACCATGAAAAGCAATGTTCATCTAGAATGGTGGTTAGAAATATTTAGAATAAAAATGCCGGATATTTCCGGCACTTCCAATTCTTTAAGCATTTATTTCTGCTGCTTTATCTTTAACCTTATCTACAACGCTGGTGGCTTTGTCTGCCAGTCCTGCCAATTTATCTTTTGAAGCATCTAAAAGATCAGCAAAAAAGTCTGATACCTTGCTTTTAAGATCGCTGGTAGAATCTGATGATAATGCCAATGCGATGGTTGCGCCAAGTGCTGCTCCGGCCAATACGCCTACTATAATTTTTGTCTCTTTTTTCATGATCTTAGTGATTTACTTATTAAACATATTTAATCCACAGGTGTTTTATTTTTTTCATCTTACAAAAACCAATCCACAATGAAAAGTATATTTTTTATCGATCTCGACAATACCATTTATTTTACCAAGCCGAATGAAGAACAGTTGATGGGTGAACTTTACCGCTTTTTAGCAAATCTGGATTTAGGAATTAATGATGAAGATTTTCAGTTGGCTAAGGGGGAAATGTTGAGAACGCCTTTTCTAAAAGTGGCTAAAAAATATGGTTTTAGGGAAGAAGTGATGCCTGAGGTAATTTCGTACCTGCACAATAGAGCGGTAACCAAGCCTTTAAAACCCAGTGATGATTACCATTATATTAAAAGCCTGAAGGGGCGGAAGTTTATTGTAACAGCAGGTTTTAAGAAACAACAGGTTTCGAAAGTTAAAATGCTCGGCATTGCTGATGATTTTGAAGCCGTACATGTTGTGGATGTTTCGACAACCAATAAAAAGGAAGCTTTTAAACTGCTGATTGATAAGTACAACTTAAATACGGATGATATTTTAATTATAGGTGATGACGCGGAATCGGAAATTAAATTCGGACTGGAACTGGGGATAGCTACTTTTTTACTCGATCCCGAAAAGCTGCACCTAAATGCCGAAAGCACTTTTAGGGGGACTGATTTAAGTAACCTTCATACAGCGGCTGGGCAGTAAACCAATCTTTTTCTTGGGTTGTCACCTGGCGTAGTTGAAGGGTAAACACATTCGGATGAAGTGCATTAACCAACACTTACTTTCATCATAAAATAAACCATTAATGTTTTGGAGAGCCGCTTTCTGCAACTATTTCAGTTTCTCCCCGCTTTCCGTTTTACTTATCCCAGTTGGAAAACTGGGATTGCGTGTTCACTCCAATCGGGTCTAGATAGGCCTGCTCATGCTACTATTGATGACTGGGCGTTAAATTAATACCTCATCCAGGTGGAGAACTGCTATTTTTTGCACAAACCTTTGTTTCTAAACCCGGTAGCAGCGGCAGCCTCCGATCCTTCATCGGAGCTATAGCGAATAACGGGGCTGTTGTTCCCGAAGCAATGCTGAATGTTCATTTCCAAAATAATAGAGTGAACAAAATCCTTACTTTCTTATTTTAAGATTACAAAGTCTTTAAAATAAAAAAGTCCCGATTTTCATCGGGACTTATCAATCTATCCTCTACCACCTCTTGATGGTCTTCCTCCTTCAGAGCCACTTCTTTCACCACCTCTTTGTTGCTGTTGTTGTGGTGCTTCTGTTCTTCTTTGTTCTTGTCTTTGTTGCATTTGCTGCTGCTGTTGCTGCGCCCTTTGTTGTTGAGCCTGGGCATCACGCTGTGCACGTTGCTGTTGCATCTGTTCATTACGTTGTGCTCTTTCTTGTTGCTGAGCTTGAGCCTGCTGCGCACGTTGCTGTTGCATTTGCTCATTTCTTTGCTGTTGCATCTGCGCATCGCGTTGAGTCCTTTCCTGTTGCTGGGCCTGGGCCTGTTGCGCACGTTGCTGTTGCATCTGTTCATTACGTTGTTGCTGTACCTGAGCATCACGTTGCGTACGCTGTTGTTGAAATTGCTCGTTACGCTGTGCCCTTTGTTGCTCCATTTGAGCTGCACGTTGTTGTTGATCTGCCTGACCACGCTGCTGTGTTTGCACATCGCGTTGTGTACGTTGCTGATCCTGGCTCATACGGTCTTGCTGTGTACGCTGTTGTCTCATCTGCTCCAATCGTTGCTGATCCTGACCACGGTTTACATTTTCCTGTCCGTTTCTGCCATCTATACCATTGGCATTACCGCGGCTAACACGTCCATTAGCATCTCTATTATAAACTTCGCCTCTGTTATTAGGCTGATTATTATTGTCTCTGCCTATGTTACCGTTGTTCCTATCAGGTTGCCCGGTACGGTTATCTCCTCTCGATCCAAAACGGTTATCGTTATTATTGCTATTACCACCTCTTTGATCGCGGTTGGTATAACCTTCATTCCTTCCGCCTCTGCTAATGCCGGCATTGCCTTGTTCAAATTTTCTTGGCGCTGCACTACGATTATCAGCATTACGCTCTGGTCTAGGTCTGTAGATAGAAACCTCTCTACCACCAACCCTACTCGCACCAGGTCTTGAACTCTGCGCATACCTGTAAACGGTTACATCCCTGTTGGTTGCACGTCTGATATCTTCAACCCTCGGGCCTCCATAATAGGTCCTTCTGTTATAAACATAAGTATTATTGATAATGGTGGTGTTTCGGATATATACATTGTTGCGTCCGTAATCATATCTTGGAAACACATTGATATAGATATTACGTTGTGGAATAAAGTTCCAGCAAAATTCTGGTACTACGTAACGGCGGCCAAAACTTAGGTTAATACTAATACTTGGTGCCATTGGCGCCCATCCGTAATAACCATCACCACTTCTCCAATCTACCCAGGCTGGTCCCCAATTGGTATCAGGTAACCAGATCCATTGTCTGTAACTGTTAATTACCCAGCGGCCATAGTGGAAAGGTGCCCAGCCCCAATCGTAATTGGAAACCCAGGTATTGCCGTATTCAGTCATCGCCCAACGTCCGTTGGTATAATATGGACGAAACTCGCTTTGATCTACATCCGGACGCCAAACGTAGCCATATTGAGGATCTTGTATCCAAGTGCCATAAGGCGAAAGTTCATCGTAAAAAGTCTGTAAAGAAACATTGCCAGTGCTGTAACCATCGTCCTGGTAATCGTTTTGATAGTCTTGTGCCCTGACAAGGGTTGTGGTTCCGGCAAGGAGCGCAAATAGCCCCAGCACAAGTGCCGTAGATTTCAGTGTTTTCATTTGTGTGTTTTATTTTAATAACCTAATGTGTGTGTATCAATTAGAGAACCAAAAATGCGGAAGGTTTAATATGCATGCATAGTTTCTGCATTTTCCTTCAAATATTGCCTTACGAGGCATATTTAACTAATATTTAACGTTTTAAGCACATTTTAATTGTGCAGAAAATAAGTCAGTTAGAAATAAAATTTGCTACACCTTTGTTCACAAAAGAGATTATATTGCCAATACCGCAAACTTTAGAACTTAAATTCTATTTATTGTGAGTATTTTTGTAGCATGCAAAAAGGCACTTTATACCTTATTCCCGTACCATTGGCTGAAGAGGTAGCACATAAAACTTTTACCCCTTATTTGGTTGATACCATTAACCAGATTGATACCTACATTGTAGAAAACAGTAAAACGGCCCGTCGTTTTTTGAAAGAGGCTGGTTTAAAAATACCACAAAAAGATTTGATCGTGCACGATTATGGCAAACATAACCGGACAGATTTAGGTCAGTTTTTTGTTGAGCTTGCTGCCGGAAAAGACGTAGGCTTAATGAGCGAAGCTGGTTGCCCCGGCATTGCCGATCCTGGAGCAGATATTGTTGCCGAAGCACATAAACGCGGCATTAAAGTGGTGCCGTTGGTAGGCCCAAGTTCAATTTTATTGGCTTTAATGGCCTCAGGTTTTAATGGACAGAGTTTCGCCTTTTGGGGTTATTTACCGATCGATAAAGAGCAACGAACCAAAAGGATTAAAGATTTAGATTTATCGGCAAGCCGTTACAAACAAACACAGATATTCATTGAAACACCTTTCCGCAACAACCAGCTTTTTGAAGAGGTGCTGAAAAGCTGCAAACCCAATACGCAGGTTTGTGTAGCCAGCAATCTTACTGCAGAAAATGAATTTATTAAAACTCAAAGTGTTTATAATTGGCGCAAAGAGGAAATAGATCTTCATAAACAGCCTACTATATTTTTGTTGTACTAGTAATTGGCTATTGGTTCATTGGTTAATGGTTATTAACCTGAGTTCTATCATTTTTACGGGCTTATTAGCAAGTGTTTAATACTTATTTCTGTTTGCCTGCTGTTTGGTGAGGCCTGCTATATTTGGAACGATGTGGGGCACTCTCCTCCCATCCAGAAGTGGTAATTATAGAGATTACGTGCGTCATTTTCGAGCAGGCTGGAACCTCAGCAAAGCTAATCTTAATGGCAATAATCCGGTACCTATCAGATGCAAGGCCGGGATTGAGCGAGCCGGCCTGTACCAATTTGTAGGTAAAATCTTTCGGGTATCATGCCCGCACTAGAGGCAATCATGATTGCCTTGCGAAACTATTTTAAACGTTGCTATATTTTGGTTTTACCATTTTCATAGTCACATCACTCGGCATAGCTATATACCAAGGTAACCCCAAGCTATGTTTTTCTCTGCCTTTTATTTAGCTATTGTTAACCTGCTAATCGAAAGTAACGCAAACTTTGTCCATAGCCCACCTGCAACGGGGCTTTATTTTTACTAAAGCGGCTTCGAAGCAGTATCGAACTATATACGAAGCAGGGTGCAGCCAAGCCTGGCTTGAAGCCGGAGTAAACGTGGCGTAAAGGTGGGTTTGAAATATTTTTTGGGGATTTTTAGTCTGATTGACTAAATTGAGTGATCATTCCTTTTGTTAACCTAATATACTAAAATTATGGCTCTCCAGAATGGAGTAATCAAAATTAATGGGCAACCCTAATCAAAAAAAATCAAAACATATCTATTCTTACATTGGTTGTTATCATAGCGCTTTGCAATTATTCACTAAATTTTACAGTTATGAAAAATACAAGCACACCAAAAAACAATCCAACGGTTCAGGGCAGTTCAATAGCTGATCGGGCTAACCATGATGTTAAAACGGACAAAAAAATCCAGGGAATAACGAATGGCGGTGGCCAACGGTCAGATCAAACTTCCAATAAGGACAATCAACGGAAGTACGACAATAAAAAATAATTGAAGGTTTTTTTAATATGCAAAAAAGGCTTGTCAGAAAATCTTTATTGAATGAGATTTTCTGACAAGCCATTATCTAAAAAATGGCAATCTATTTCGCCATTACATTATAGAAATTATAATCTGTCATAGGGGCGCCTGTTATTCCTAAATTGTGGCAAATGGTAATGATCTGGCCACGGTGGTAAGTACTGTGGTTGAAAACATGTAGCACATATTCAAAATTCTGAAAGTCGGAAGTAAACCAAGGACTTTGAATCTCCGTTTTCTGATTAAATCTCTCTTCACTTATTGCAGTAATATAAACGGCTAAGTTTTCTGACTGTTTCAACAGCGCATTAAAAATATCATTCAAACTTCCATACTCGCGGAATTCAAATTCGGTTTTAGTGAGAATTGAATACCAATACTCCTGTGCCTGTAAGATATGGGCGAGTGTTAACTTTACACTCTTGAAACTCGATAATACTTCCTGCTCCAATAATTCTTCCGGATGATTTTTTAACCAATTTACCAAGGTTAAATTTGCCCAGAAATTATAGTTTGCATAATTTTTCATTAAATACACAAGGGAAGTTTCTTCCATTGTTTCTGCGAATAATTGTTCCTGTACCATATCTTTTTTGTTTTAGTTACACAAAGAAAATACAGGCCACTGACAATCCTATGGCAGTGTAAAAATCAACATAAAAATATTTTTAAATGAAGTGTTTTCATCAATTTAGTCCACATTCCTCATTCATTTCCCATGCTACCTGATCATCCTGTCAGGAGAAAAAGCAATAAAATATTCCGATCCGGTTTGGATACTAACATTAAGATCTGGCACGTTAATTTTAGGTTGTTCTTTAAGCTGCAATAATACGCTTGCTGCAAAATCATGTATCTTTTTCGGGTCTACCTGAACAGAAACCGTAGGAAAGAAATCGTGTTCTATTTTGGCCTTTCCCTGCTCACTTACCTGGCTAAACTTCCACGATTCTTTGGTCCGAAAACCATTTTCGTTATTGGCATTGTTTAAATGGTATAAAAACACTTTCGCCTGTAAGGCTATACTCTCATTTTGCATATTATAAAATTTGGGCTTTTTGGCCATAATTTGGCAAGGTAAGAAGAATTAACTGGTAGTACCCTTTTTTAATTGGTAAGCGATATGGAATTAATCTTGTTTTCTTTGGCAACGCTCATTTAACTAAAATATTATCGTTAAAACAGACTATTGATGTAAATTTTTAAATACAAATTTAACTTTTAAACATTACAAACCATGTTGATTATGTTTTCGTGTAAAATTATCCTGCTGCCAAAAATTAATGTAACAAGTTCCGTTACATTTGATTATCAGCTCCGAAAGGACTCAACTAACTTAAACTTCATGAAAAATAATCTAAAAAAGATTGCCATCGTTGCCATGGTGGCAATGGTAATTGCAGCCTGTAAAAAAAATCAGGAATCGATCACTGCGCCACAAGAAACGGTAAAAAATTCAGACAAAGTTTTGCAATACATTAAAGACCTGGGCTTCCCTGCAACAAGTATTGTAGATAACGGAAATGAATTTATCGTAGAAGAAGATATTACATTCCCTAAAAACATGGAAATCCCCGCTAATGGCGCTGGGACTAAAACCGAGCAGTATTATACCGGGAGTATTGTAAGCAGCACTAAAAAGCTGAACATTAGAATTTTTGTAGATCCGTCTATGACTTCTATGAGCAGCGAGATCAATAGTGCAATTGCGCAATGGAATGGTGTTCCAAATTCGACCTTGCGTTTTAGCGTTGTAACCACAGCACCTTATGACATCCTGATCAAAGATGAAAATTTAGGAAATGGTGTGTGTGGGCAAGGACAGTTCCCATCGGGAGGAAGTGCAGGTGCATTGGTTAAAATCAATAAAAATTATATTGCCGGTAATTCTTTTGCACAACGCGCAAGAACAATATGCCATGAATTCGGTCACTGTATTTCTTTCAGACATACCAATTGGGCAGCCCAGGGCGAATCGACCGCTACAAATGTACCCGGTGTTACCGGAACGGATGCCCTATCACTTATGAATGGTGGCCAATGCGGATCAGGTGCAACGGTATTATCCCAAAAAGATAAAGATGCTACTGCTGTATTATATTAAAATTTGCTAAAAAAACTAAACAAACCTAAACTGGTCTATAAGGAGCTGATAGTTAGCAGGCTCGGGAGCTCATCTTAGCACCCGAGCTTATTCTTTTGACAAGGCAATAATATCTTTTCCTTCTAAAATCCTCCGCTCGCCTTTATGGCTTAAAGTATTAATCATGGCATTGCCCAGTTCGGCCATGGTGCAAAACCCACCTGGATAAACGGCCCTTCCAAGAGGAAATAACCAATTGATATATTTATAGAATTTATGGGCATATTTTTGTCCTGGCAGCGGCTTAATAAAACCCGGGCGAAAATTGAACACCTGCCCGAAAGGTAATTTCATTAAATCGTTCTCCGTTTTACCTTTTACCTGTGCCCATTTCAACCGTCCATTTTCATTGGTTCCCCCACCAGAAACATAACAAAAAGTCATATTATCGTTCAGCTTACTTAACGTTTCGGCAACATGCATGGTTAGTGTATAGGTCATTTTGTAATAGGTATCGCTATCAACACCTACCGAAGTAATCCCTAAACAAAAGAAACAGGCATTATAACCTGAAAGTTGATTTTCAATCTGAGAAAAATCGAAAAAATCGGGATGGATGATCTCCTTAAGCTTTGGATGGCTATAACCACATGGCTTGCGGTTAATCACTAAAATAGCATCAATTTCAGGGCTGTTTAGGCATTGCATCAACACCCCTTCACCTACCATTCCTGTGGCACCGGTTATAATTACATTATTCTGATCTCTGGTTTTTCCCATCGGAAGTTTATTTAATAATCAAAACGAAGATAAGTTAATCTTTGTTTGCTAAATAAGCCAGTTGGGTTTCTTTTTGCTTCGTCAAGGTAAAAGAAGGTAAATTTTATGATAAATTAATTATATTTAATAAAACAGCAATATGATGAATCAAAATTTGTTAAGCATTAAAATGATGGTGCTTACCTGCTTATTATTTATCTCAAACCAGTTATTTGCACAAAACGAATTAAGTCCGAGGCAAACCTATCCGGATTTATTTGAGAAAGTTCAAATGGCAAGAATTTATCCTGATAGTAAATCTTTTGCAGATGCCATTCCAAAAAAGAGTCCTTCAGAAATCATGAAGGCTTATAACACAAAAAAAAACAACCAAAATTTTAACTTAACGGCATTCGTAAATGAATATTTTAATATGCCAGAAAGCCATCATGCGACTTACCAATCAAATATTAGTGCGGGTATAGAAAAACACCTGGATACCTTATGGACGGTTTTAAAAAGAGATCCTGATACGGCTTCCACCTACCAAACATCACTGCTGCCATTACCAAAGCCTTACATGGTTCCCGGTGGCCGGTTTAGGGAAATTTATTATTGGGATTCTTACTTTACAATGCTCGGTTTGCAAAAGGCCGGCAGATCAAAAACCATAAAAGATATGGTTGACAATTTCGCTTACCTCATTAATAAATATGGTTTTATCCCCAATGGAAACCGTACTTATTATTTAACACGTTCGCAGCCCCCGTTTTTTGCTGCTATGGTTCAGTTGCTTACCCAGCACAATAAAAATGTAAAACTTGCAGATTATAAGGACGTTCTGGAAAAAGAATATAATTTTTGGATGAAAGGGGCTAGTCAGTTAAGCAATGGCAAAGCGATAAACCATGTAGTAAAACTTGCTGACGGCACTATTTTAAACCGGTACTATGATGCTGGCGATCAGCCCCGCGAAGAATCGTACAGGGAGGATTTTGAAGCCGCTAAATTAACCAAACAGGTTCCTTCCACGTTTCTTAGAAATGTACGCTCTGCTGCAGAATCGGGTTGGGATTTTAGCAGCAGGTGGTTTGCCGATGGTAAAAGTTATAACCAGATTATTACCACAGATTTGCTTCCGGTTGATTTAAATACTTTATTATATAATCTCGAAACTGCCATTGCTACGGCAAACAACGAGGCAGGCAACAAAACAAAGGCTGCTCTATTTAATAAAAAAGCTAATCTGCGTAAAATAGCTATCCTAAAATACTTCTGGAACGAAAAACAGGGCTTTTTTACTGATTATAATTGGAAAAACCGATCACTTTCTAACCAGCTTACACTTGCAGCAGCATTTCCATTGTATTTTAAATTGGCAACATTGGCACAGGCCAAAGCTGTTAAAGAAAAACTGGAAAGGAATTTTCTTAAAACAGGTGGCTTAATTACCACATTAACCACCACTAAAGAGCAATGGGATGCGCCAAATGCCTGGGCACCGCTGCAATACATCAGCATTGCGGGGTTGCGCAATTATGGATACAATAAACTGGCCGATACCATTAGCATGAGATGGATAAACCTTAATATTTCTGTATTTAAGAGCACCGGCAAATTAATGGAGAAGTATAATGTGGTAGAAACCGACAGTAAAGGTGGTGGCGGGGAATATCCACTTCAGGATGGCTTCGGTTGGACAAACGGAGTACTCTTAAAACTGATGAAAAACAATTAAGTAGCATTTCTTTTTTCCATGTTTTTTTAATCGATTTTTATAAAAATAAAGAAGCCGTAACGTTAACAGCATATAATCAGCCTGCTAACCGTTACGGCCCCTGGTGTAGATATTAAATTTTTAATAACCCGGATTTTGGATCAGGTTGGGGTTACCAAGTTGATTATCGGGGATAGGAAAAAGCAGGTATTTAGAATCACTTGCTGGTTTTTCCTGCCATGCAGCGAGAAATTTACCAAAACGGATTAAATCCTGTCTCCTAAAGCTTTCCCAGTATAACTCACGGCCTCGTTCGTCCAATAAAATATCCAATGTTAAATTTGGTAAAATTGAAGCGCCCCTAACGGTTCTGATCGAATTTACAATGGCTAAGGCAGGCGCCGGCTGCGATGTTCTTAACTGGGCCTCTGCTTTCATCAATAATACATCGGCGTAACGGAAATAAACCCAATCGTTATCAGGTTTTTTAGACCCTGCATTAGGGTAATCTATTGGGTATTTAACTACCCTAATACCTGCAACTTCTAGATGGTTTGGATCACGTTCAATAATTGCGACTTCTGGTGTAAAGGCTAAAGGATTACCTTTTCTGTCTTTCAAAGCGACACCATTTTGATCAAACTGCTGACCGATAAGAAAACCAACCCTGATGCCAGAAATGTTTGTTTGCCCGGTGTAGCTACCACCCCTTCTTTTATCGGCAGCCTCAAACTTATTATAGAAGTTAGATAATGAAGAAAAGCCATTATAACCATTAGGATTTTGGTTATAGTGTAAAGTACATTTCCATTGTCCATCTAAATCGCTACCATCATTTCCTGCAGTATTTTCAGCAGTAAAAATATTTTCTTTAGATAAAACATTGTTCGTAGGTGCAAAGTTATCGAAATAGTTTGCTGATAATATGTACCCACCAGTTGAAATCTCATCAGCTAAAGCGATTACTTTCGCCATGTCCGCAGCATCGAAAGTTGGCGCAGCACGATTTAGGAAAGCACCTTTATTAAGGTAAATTTTCATTAAAAGTGTTTTAGCGGCATTCTTATTCGCCACATTTGCAGGCCCGTTTGGTAAATCAGGAATAATAGCATTTAATTCGGTAATTAAATAAGCAATTTCATCAGCTGCATTTCTAACCTTCGAAGGAAGTGTTACACCTTCCCCTGTGTCACGGTAAGGAACTTGTCCCCAGCCGTCTAAAATAGAAAATTGAGCGAAAGCTCTAAGAAAACGAGCTTCCGCAGCTTGTGCTGCAGTAGGATTAAATCTTAAAACAGTTGTAGCTGCATAACTGATACTATTTAAATCCCTAAAGACACCGGATATTCTTCCATCGTCTGCAGCCCATTTGTGTAAATGAAGCGCTCTCCATGCACCATTATCATCCCAATCACCAGCTCTGGTAGGAACAATTGCTTCATCTGAAGTAACTTCCTGTAATGCAGACCAATTCCAAGGCGCCTGATATGGGCCTCGCATAGCAATATAAGCTGCAGAAATTAATCCTGGTACATTTCCCTGAGAAAGTGCTCCCGAATTTACTTGCCCGTGCAGATCTTCATCAAGTTTTGTACAAGCTGAAAAAGTAATAGCTATTACTCCCAAGCATAAAATATATTTATTTTTCATATTGAAGAAAATTAAGTTATAGAGAAAAATTAACACCAAAATTGAACGTTCTTGCTGTTGGATAAGCAGTATAATCTATACCCGCTGAAGGAACACCATTAACACTTTTATTTATATTGACTTCTGGGTCAAAGCCTGTGTATTTGGTAATAACAAAAAGATTTTGCCCGTTAACATAAACATTTAGCGATTTGATTGCTTTACCAATGTTACCGATATTGTAATTAATTGTAGCATTAGCCAATTTTATGTAGTCTCCTTTTTCTATATACCTAGATGATGCCGCAATAGGATTAGCAAGTGATTCCTGAATCTCCGAATTTAATAATCCTGATGAGACATTTCTATTGCCCAAGTTTGAAATCGCTAATACAGAATTTGCGGTATTATTATAAATACTTTGTCCGAATGCTCCATTAAAATTTGCAGTAAAAGATATTTTTTTATACCTAATATTTGTGCTCAGCCCCATAATAAATTTTGGATTAGGATTACCGACATAATATTTTGTAAACCCATCATCAGTATATAAGGAAAATCCATTCGCATCTAAGCCGTTGTATTGTCTGGTTACCATAGCAAACAATGGCAAGCCATTTTGAATAACTTCAGTAGTTACATCGCTTAACCCTTGACCGCTTAATGAACCAGTTTTTATTAAATCATTTAAATTTTTGACTGTGTTTTTGATATAAGTTACATTACCACCTAAGGACCATGATACGTTATCCTTTTCGATGATATTGGCATTCAGATTGATCTCCAAGCCTTTGTTGATAATCTCACCATTCAAATTTTTCCATGTAATTACATTTCCTTGCTCTGCAGGAGCAAATGCTGTCTGCGGATATAATAGATCTTTTGTTGTTTTGTTAAAATAATCGATATTTCCCGTTATTTTATTTCCAAATAGTCCAAAATCAACACCAACGTTAGTTTGTTTATCTTCCTGCCATTTTAGATTATCGTTTTGATTATTTATACCGACCTGAGGTATAGGATCTCCGGCCTTACTAGGTGTTCTATACACAAAACGCTGTTGGGAAGAGCCGGAAGGAAAATCCTGATTACCTGTTTTACCATAACCCGCTCTAATTTTTAATAGATCTACCCACTTCACATCCTTAAAAAAACTTTCTTCTTTAATGTTCCAAGCTATTGCAAATGAAGGAAAATACCCATATTTATTATTTGCACCAAACTTTGTTGAACCATCAGATCTAATTGTTGCTGTTAATATGTATTTATTATCATAGTTAAAAATACCCCTGGCGAAATATGATTGCAATTCAGTTGTAGGATCGTTGCTTGTTACAAATGTCCTGTTCGACTTTAGAGTAGCTTCAAATGCATCAGTATAGTCGAGAGGAAGATCACCAAATCCAGTTGCAGTGTTAACTGCGCTTTTATTTATAAAATTTGAGTATTCATATCCGAGTACTACATTTACATTTAGTTTATTTACAATCTCTTTATTAAAATTTAAAGTATTTGTAAATTGTTGCGTTACTAGTTCTGTATTGGAATAACTCGCATATCCGCCTAAGAAATCTCCAGAAGGCTGAATACCCTGAAGATTTAAAGTACTCCTGGTTGATGCCCTTCTGATACCTGTGCTATAATTAACACTGGCAAGCATACGATATTCTAACCACGGCGTGATTTTATAGTAAGGAGAAACGCTTCCTAAAATAGTCGAAACTTTAGCTTTATCGTTATTCGCAGCCAGGGCAGCCAGAGGGTTGATGGTGGTAGAACCGTAATCGATAAATAAACTGCCATCAGGATTATAAAAAGACTGCGTAGGGTTCCATGATAGTGCCTGCGAAATTAAACTTCCTGTAAAACCTGCATCAGTAGTAATTGGGGCTACACTTTCCAGGTACTGGTTGCTGATCATGTTAACGTCCAAACCTAGCTTTTTGCTTTCTAGGAATTTGAAATTTCCATTAAAGCCTGCACTGTATTTTTTGAAATCGGTTGTTTTGATAATCCCCTGCTGGTCCTGATAACCGAGTGAAGCGCGAAAAGTATTACCGTTGGTGCCACCGCTTATACCAACTGAGTAATTTTGATTATAGGCAGTTCTGGTAATCGCATCCAATGCATCAACACTATTACCGAAGTTACCTGTGTTAAGGTTATATTTCGATAATGCTGCACGGTACTCATCGCCCGTTAAAACATCAACCCGCCTGGCAATATTACTTACGCCTGCAGATGCACTTACATCAATTTTGGTCTCACCTGATTTTCCTCTTTTAGTGGTAATTAAAACTACACCGTAGGCAGCACGCGAACCATAAATTGCTGTAGCCGATGCATCTTTTAATATCTCCATCGATTCGATATCGGCCGGATTGATAAAGTTTAGCGGGTTACCATCGGGCGCGGTACCGATACCTGCACTGGTTGATGGTCTTGCCGATCGTCCATCAAGTGCCACCCCATCTACTACATAAAGGGGCTGGCCAGTTCCGGTAATGGCAGAATTACCCCTTATCCGAACGGTAGAGGCACCACCGGGTTGCCCACTGTTATTGATCATTTGTACACCTGCAACTTTACCCTGTATTAACTGATCGGGCGCATTTAGCGGGCCTTTGTTAAAATCTTTGGCCGATACGGTTGTTGCGGCACCTGTTAGATCATTTTTTCTAACGGATGCATAACCGACAACCACAACAGCTTCGAGGTTATTGAGCGAACTTAAGGTAATGTTAAGCAAGGTTTGATTATTGATACTTACCGTTTGTGATTCATAACCCACAAAACTGACCGTTAGCCGGGCTGTTCCAGTTGGAGCAGTAATCTGATATTTACCTTCAGCATCGCTTTGGGTTCTTGTACTAGTACCGGTTAACTGTACAGTTGCGCCCGCTAAAGGCGTTTTATCACTATCGTATATTATACCTTTTACGGTGATTTGGGCAAAAGCCGCTGTGCTCAATAGTAGCATCAGGAGACTTAAGCCTATCAGTTTCTTTAATGAATACAATTTCTGTTTTAGGGATAAAACAGACCAATTGCCTGTTAAAGTAATGTTCATAATTGATTTAATTAATTGGTTAGAAAATAGGTGTAGTTAAGGATTCAGAATTTTCTGATTTAAGGTGGAGTATGTTTCATAGTTTCTATTGTTTATGTTCGTATTAGTCGATTATACCTTTAATATTTGTGCAGTGGGACAATTCAAAATTTACGGGATCGTTCCCGATATTTATGATGTCAATATGATTGAGCATTTTTAACCCATATTTATTCTTATCTACAAGCGAAAGACATTTTGTTGGCGTATTTTGATAATTGTAAAGATCATTTCCTTTATTTTCAAAACTGCTGGCAATAGGCAGCGGCTGACCGGTAATGAAAGAAAGCAGGAGGGATAAAATGATAAACAGTTTCAATTGTCTCATAATTTTCGGTACAATCAATCGGATCCCTACGAATAGGAACCTGAGCTATTGTGATTTAGTTTAGTATTTGGTTAATGTAATGATTAAGTGTCTGTGATGAACGATTAAGCTTACACATCTTATCCATTTTATAATATGAAGATAGCTTATAAATTATGTAAAACCATAAAAAGGATAATAATTTATCGGGGCAACTTACTATCGGAGAACTGCTGCGATTTATAAGATAGTGACAAAGAGGGTTTGGCCTGGCAGCAATTTAGTATTAATAACACAGACAAAGCTTTAAAAAGCTACAAATTGACCTTTTGGTAGTATGAATTTAAAATTGATTCCCGCTGCCTTTACGCACAGATTTGTTTTGAGAAAAGTTATTTGAAGATATATTTAGTCACAGAGACTCGGAAAACATAACAAAAATTGTGGCCAATTTTGATATAAATAGTGAACCCCAAAAGTTTTGTACAACTTTTGGGGTTCACTTCAAAAATACAGTCTTTAAAAATTATCTTGCTGTGGGGCCTTTCATCTGGTAATCTTTAGGCGGTTCTGCTCCTAAAAGATGTTGTACAAAGTAATCCCAACGGCGGCGCGTCATATAAGGCGAGTAATCACCGTAGCCGTGTGCACTATTTGGAAAAATAACCAGGTCGAAAGATTTATTTGCTTTTTCTAATGCCTCTACGACTAATAGTGTATTATATGGCGGTACATTATCATCCATCATGCCATGCACCAGCATCAGTTTTCCTTTCAGGTTTTTAGCATAGTTCTGGTTGGCCTGCGCTTCGTAATCAGAATTTTCTACCAAACCATTGTAACGTTCGCCCCAATCGTCCTCGTAGTTTCTGTTGTCGTGGTTACCTGATTCTGAAATTCCTACTTTAAAAAAATCCGGATAACGGAACATGGCTGCAGCAGTAGCAAAACCTCCACCGGAATGTCCCCAGATACCTACCCTAGTCGTATCAATAGGGTACTTGGCAGAGAGCTGTCTGATGGCTGCAATCTGATCGGGCAAAGTATTTTCAGCCATATTGCCATAACTCATATCATGAAAACTTTTAGAACGGTCTGGATTACTGGTTCCTTCTATTACCACAACGATAAAGCCCAGTTCGGCCAAAGCCTGATTATCGCCACGTGAAGCAGCAAACGACCAACTGCCTACACTACCACCCTGAGGGCCTGGATAAATATAATCGATAACCGGATATTTCTGCCCCGCATCCATTTTTGTTGGTGTGAAAACCAATCCGTAGATATCGGTTTTACCATCTTTGGCTTTAACAGAAACAGGGGTAGGTGCTTTCCACCCTGTAGCGGCTAATCTAGATACATCTGTTTTCTCTAAAGTGTTGATCAGTTTGCCACTGATACTTCTTAAAACCGTAACGGCTGGTACATCTGGTTGCGAATAAGTATCTACAAAATATTCGAATGATGGAGAAAATACCACCTGATGGTTACCTTCTTCAGGGGTTAATAATGTCAGGTTTTTCCCGTCGAAACCGATTTTGTATAAATGGCTAAAATATGGATTGCCTTTTTCCCGGCCGTTAGCCATGAAGTAAAGCGTGCGTGTTTTTTCGTCAACTTTAATTAAACGGGTCACTACAAAATCGCCTTTGGTAATCTGGTTTTTCAATTTTCCGCTAGTCGCATCATACAAGTACAAGTGACCCCAATTATCTCTTTCCGAATACCAGATAATTTCTTTTGATGCCGGAAGGTAGCGCCAGTTGATGGCTCCCTGACCAGATTCGTATTGTGTTTTTACGGTTTCTTCGAAAACTTCGCGAACAGCACCTGTTGTGGTATTGGCAATGCGGAATTTTTCATTTTTATGGTCGCGGGAGGTAGACAGAAAGGCCACTTCAGTGCCATCTGCTTTCCAATCGATATCATCAAAAGTACCACTGCTCGAAATATCATCGCTTAAGGTTGCACGGTGTTGATCTGCAGGAATGTTTAGCGAAACCATCTTTGCGTTTTCTACATCAATTACCACTCTTCTAATGGTGGCAATCTGTTTATCGCCAGGTAAAGGATATTTCCAGGCTTTTAATACCGGCGCGCCCACATTTGTGGTTACCAGGTACATATCTTTCGAGTTTCTTTGGTCTTGTTGGAAAGTGGCTATCTTTTTCGAGTCGGGCGACCAGCGCAAAATTGGCGCATCGCTATGTTTCCATCCTGCATTATCGGTAGCATAACCATAATCTTTAATACCATCAGTGGTTAATTGTGTTAATTTTCCGGTGGTTACATCTTTAACAAAGAGGTTATAATCTTTAATTAAAATGGCTTTTTTTCCATCGGGAGATAAAATTTCATTCCGGTTAGCCCCACGACGTGATGGCATTGCACTGCCTTTATAATCGGTAGTTAAAGTTTTTGTTTTCTTTACCGGATCTACCAAAAAAGTCTGTTCAGTGCCATTGGTTTTAGTGGTGTACCAGAATTTATCGCCGTCCACCCAGTTAGGTTGCACGCTGGCATGGTCGATATACCTTGCAGTATTATAACCCATAAAACTTTCCGCCCTTTCGTAATCTTTAACGGTTAAGGCCTTCTGCGCATTTGCTGTAATGGCCAAAGTACAAGCCGTTACGGTAAGCCAATATTTATTCATCATGTTAGTTAATCTTGCGATAAAAATAAGACTGTTTTAGGAAATGGCAGGTATTAATCTTGATATAATTCTCGGGATGTAGCGTTCTTTTAACCACAAAGGGCGCCACGTTAGATTTTCTTTTTTACACATCCATTCAGAACCTCTTACTAACATCATCATCCATCTTTTTAAAGATTCTCCACTGCGTTCAGGATAACAAATCAGGAGTTCGGTTGCGAACCCTAGACTTTGAACTAATTAATCGGTTAATCCACTCCAAACCCTCAATTCCAAAACGTCCGACTCAAGATAAATCAACTGATGACTCCGGATTAAAGACTTTGGACTTAATTATAAAATCTCTATGTATCCATCCGTTCCGTTCAACCTAATACGCTGCCTGTCTTTGATCAGTTTGGTGGCATTTTCTACGCCAACCACCGCTGGCAGGCCATATTCTCTTGCAATCACCGCGCCATGTGTCATTAATCCACCAACTTCTGTAATCAGGCCTTTTATAGAGACGAACAATGGGGTCCAGCTGGGATCTGTAAATGGGGTAACCAGGATATCTCCATCTTCCAGATCAGCATCTTCCATGCTTAGGATTACACGTGCCCGTCCTTCAATCATTCCTGAAGAAACCGCTAAACCTACAATGGCCTCAGCCGGAAGGTTCTCGCGATTGTACTTCCCTGTGATCACTTCGCCATCAGAGGTAATTACCCGTGGAGGCGTAAGTTTCTCGTATATGTTGTCCTCTTCTTTTCGTTCAACAATAAGCTGGTAATCAATTTGATGTGTGCGTACCACTTCACGAAGTTCTTCAAATGTGAGGTAATAGCTATCTTCTTTTTCATGAAAAACATGAGCGTTTACAAGTTTTTCGATTTCTTTTAGTAAAGCCTGCTTATAAACGAAAAAGCGGTTAACAATGCCATATTTTGGATATTCACGATAACCGGCAAAATTTCGGAGCAAACTGATCATTTGTTTTGTTTCCAGGGCTTTTTGTTCACTATCTGGTAAATGAGCCAATCTGCTCAACAGTTCATTTTCCTTTTTTAAAGCCTCCTGTTTCCCTTGTTCAAATTTTCGCTTACTAGCATTGGGCTCAAAGTTTTTGATATTGCTAAGGATTAAGGGAATTAATATCGATGGTTTTTCGCTCCAGCGTGTATTCGTAATATCAATTTCTCCCGCACACCGCATTCCGTATTTTTCGAGATATGCGTAGATTGCATTCCGGGTTTCTTTGCCGCCATCAAACTGAAGCAGGTCATCTAAAAAATTACCCTTCTTTGTCTCCTGTAAATAATTAATTAGCGCTGGATAAGGACGGATTACATCTGCAACATCCAATAATGCCAAACCCATTTCTGATGTGATATTATTGGGTGCAGACTGAGACAGTGCATCTGCCGGATTTTTTTCACCTATCCATTCGTCCATCTTTTCATTGATCCACGCTGAAGCATTCATCGCGGCGATAATCACCCCCATATGTTGCGAATCAAATATCATCTTCTTTGATTGCTCGATGTCTTCCAGGATAAAATCAAAAAGATCTGCTCCTGATTTCGTTTGGATATTTTGTTTTAATGCTTCTACTGATGCCTCATTAGTTTTAATCAGACCAGCAACAATAGCAGGGTCGTTTCCTATTTGCGATAAAATATCGGCAGCCGACAGGCCCTTAGTACTCTTGACGAGCACTGGTCCTTTTCCATCATCTGGTAGTTGTTTTATAAAGTCGCCTCTTTCTGTGATGGTAATCAATGCATCTTTGATGAGCGGATCATGTTGTCCCATCGCATCTAATAGATTCTCTCTCCCAGCTGGGGTGGACAAACTATCTGTTACATCAACAAATAATCTTCCCCCAGCTTTAAACATTGGCCTTGCTGCCCTTAACTGCCATAACGATAGCCCTAATGGCTTCATGGCATCAGTCATCATTTGTTGATGGCCAACAGATATATATACATGATTTTCAGCATCGTTTGTTTCTGGAATGGGGTATAAAGTAGTAATTGGCCTACTCTGCACCATATAAAAGATATCATCAACCAAACACCATTCGATGTCTTGCGGATGGCCGAAGTGCTCCTCAATCTTTCTACCCAGCTGCTCAAGCTGTAAAATCTGTTCATCTGTAAGCACTTGCCTATTTTGCTCTCCAGCTGAAAGCGCTTGAGATTTTGTACCGCCATCCTTTAAGGCATAAATAGCCAGTTTCTTAATTGATATTTTTTTATTGATAATCCTACCATTGCAGGCCTGATAATTATCAGCATTTACCAGCCCCGAAACCAATGCTTCACCCAGCCCAAAACTGGCATCAATGGATAATATTTTCCGATTTCCTGAAACCGGGTCGGCAGTAAACAAAATCCCCGCCGCTTGCGGAAAGACCATTTGCTGCACCACTACACACAATTGCACTTTACGGTGATCGAAACCGTTCTGGATGCGATAAATTACCGCCCTATCGGTAAATATTGAGGCCCAGCACTTGCTGATATGTTTTAAGATGGCTGTTTTTCCGATAACGTTCAGATAGGTATCCTGCTGACCTGCAAAAGATGCTGTTGGAAGGTCTTCGGCGGTAGCACTGGACCGGACTGCAAAGGGCATATGTTTGTGAAAATTGGCAAGATGCTTTCCGATCTCTTGGGCAATATCATCCGGGATGGATATGTTTTCAATAAGCGTCCTGATTTTGGCGCTGGTTTTACAAATGGCATGCAGATCTGCTGCTTTAAGCTGGCTTAATTCGTCCAGCAAGCCGTTAAGCTGCTTATTGTTTGCCGTTATTTTTTCATAGGCTCTGGTTGTAATGCAAAAGCCATCGGGCACTTTTATCCCTTCAATTTTGGATAGCTCGCCAAGATTGGCACCTTTACCCCCAACTTCTAAAATATCAGACCTGTCGATTCCCTGAAAATCAATTACATATTTACCCATATTTTCCTGTTTAGTTTGGTAGAAATCCTTTCTTTTTTAATCACATTTTTAAGGATCAAATCCAAAAATATAGGCTATAACACACGAAAACAACGTTTTTTAACTATATTTTTCAAAGCGCAATAATGGTAGAAGTATTGGCGTTATCCTTACAACAAAACGACAATAATTAAGGTAAAATAACCTGGATTTTCTCTCAAATAAGGCGCTTTGGCTTCCCGCTTTCAAAAAACAGCTGTCATTTAGACTACAAGCAAACTCAATCTGGCTACATCAGCATCTGCGCTTTGCCGCAACTTTGTATTGTTCATTTAAAACAATAGAAAATGCAAAAGACAATTTTTATTACAGGAGCTTCTACAGGTTTGGGAAATGCTGCTGCCAAATTATTTCAGCGCAATGGTTGGAATGTAATTGCTACCATGCGCAACCCTGAAAAAGATACAGAATTAAGGGCATTAAGCAACGTTACCGTACTTCCTTTGGATGTGACCGATCTTGCTCAGATTCAATCGGCTACAAAAAAAGCAATTGAACAAGGCGTAGATGTAGTATTTAACAATGCTGGCTATGGCTTAATTGGGCCATTAGAAGCACTGAGCGACGAACAGATCGTAAAACAGCTTAACACAAATCTGTTGGGTGTAATCCGTGTTACGCAGGCATTCATTCCTTATTTCAGAGCAAAGAAAGAAGGTTTGTTTATCTCAACAACTTCTATCGGCGGATTAATCACTTTCCCGCTGGGCTCAACCTATCATGCTACAAAATGGGCATTGGAAGGCTGGAGCGAAAGCATGGCTTTTGAGCTGAACACTTTTGGTGTAAACATCAAAACCGTATCGCCAGGAGGAATTGCAACAGATTTTTCGGGCCGTTCTTTAGAACTGGCAAGCAACGAAGATTATAATCCGATGGTACAATCAATGATGGCGGGTTTTGGTTCAATGATGGAAACGGCTTCTTCTCCTGAGCAAATTGCTGCAGTTGTATACGAAGCGGCTACAGATGGCAAAAACAAACTGCGTTATGTAGCTGGTGAAGATGCCAAGGCCTTATATGCACAGCGACTGGCACAGGGTGATGAAGCTTTCAGAGCCGATTTTGCCAAGTTATTTTTAGGTAATTAATTACCCAGGGCAATGCAAACCCAATAATTTGTGTTGCCCTAAAATTTGTATTTTTATGTTATGGAAAAGAAAGCCCCTTTACGCATTTCAACAATCTCTGAAATACATGCGTTGCTGCAGGTCCCTAGACCCGTACATCCGCTGATCAGTTTGGTCGATAATTCGCTGATGGCCACCAATACAGAAATGTTAGACCGTCCGTTTTTTTTCAACTTTTATAAGATTTCCTATAAATATTCAACAACAGGCCGAATGGGCTATGGACAAGGTTATTACGACTTTAACGAGGGCGGTATGATGTTTACTTCGCCAAACCAGTTGATTTTTGCAGATAATGAAGCTAAATATTACGGGGCTACACTTCTGTTCCACCCTGACCTCATCCGGAACTATCCGCTAGGATCGACCATAAAGAAATATGGTTTTTTCTCGTACGAAACCAATGAAGCGTTATTTCTGTCAGACAAGGAGAAGAAAATAATTTTAGGACTATTCGATAATATTAATGAAGAACTGAACACTTCAATAGATGAAATTAGCCAGGATGTGCTGGTGTCTTACATCGAAGTGTTGCTCAATTATAGCAACCGTTTTTACAAACGTCAGTTTATTACCCGAAAGGTGGTAAATAATGATGTATTAACTAAAATAGAACACTTATTGGAGAATTATTTTACTGATGAAAAATCTTTGATTAGCGGATTGCCAACAGTCGAATATCTAGCCGCAGAAGTAAACCTTTCGCCACGTTATTTAAGCGATATGCTCAGGGCTTTAACCGGACAAAATACCCAGCAACTTATTCACCAAAAGTTAATTGAAAAAGCAAAAGAAAAACTTTCGACGACTGAATTATCAGTAAGTGAAATTGCCTACCAGCTGGGTTTTGAGCATCCACAATCATTCAGTAAGTTCTTTAAAACAAAAACGCATTTATCTCCCTTGGAGTTTAGGCATTCTTTTAATTAGAAAACGTGTAAGTATTTATACTAGAAAGGGTAATAGTAATTTGGTTAAATTAGCTTAAAGAGAGGCTGGGATTGAATTACTTCCTTTAGTTATTATCCACTCCAATTTCTTTTAATAATTGACTTAATGTTAATTCAGATAACTCAAATTTCACTTTACTCTCCATTCTGTTTCTTTCCAAAACTTTAATGATATTATGAGGGTCGTTTAGCTCCATGCCGCCCCCTCGATAATTGTTAGTCAATTTTTCTGCATCAGGTACTTTCAATTTCCCAATAATCTTAAATATTTTAGGAACATTAATAAAAAAGAACTCTTTATCAGCTTTTCCATAGGATATATCGGTTTTGTTTCCGCTATATGCTCTTTCACCCCATTCTTTTCCTAATTTTTTTAACCCGAATAGCCGGCCTTCATTATACATCTCAATACCTGGAATGTGTTCTGATTCAAAATCCAAAAACCAAAATTCTATACTTCCTTTATTCTTATAATGTTCTGAAGTAAGCAAAAAAACTCCTATATACCTATCAGACAAATTTTTATACGACAAACACATTCCTGAAGAATAAAGAGATTCTACTTGAACGGGGATTTTCTTTCGTAATCGAGGTTTCGCTCTTTCTTTAGAAATCTTAACAATAAAGCTTTCCAGTACCTTTTGTCTTTTTTTTAAAAATGCTGAATCAGCATCCAATTCTTCATTAAACCTTATATCCTCCTGCGTATCAACAATATTTTTTACTTCCTCAAATATCTCTTTTGTTAATGTTTTACATTCCCAGCAAGATAAGGCTAAGCCCAACCAAACATTTGTTCTATCATATTGAATATTTTCCTTCTGTTCGTCCAATATTAAAGCTGCTATGTCCCTTGGTTCTTCGCCGAAGTCATAAAGCTCTAAAAATCTATCGTAAACTTCACAGGACGTGTCGTTTCCTAAAATTGCCGTACTCCAAGCTCCCATCTTTATTGTTTGGTTTGGTATATACTAGATTACTGGTAATCCTGATAAATTCAGGATTGCCTTTTTCAATAGTGTTAATTAAATAATATATAATACGGGTATACAAAACAGCCTTTAAGCCATCGTTAGGAAGGCGTGATCAGAGAACAAAGCCGTATAATTATTTTCTTTTCAGAGGTTAAAGTGATTTAATATTGAAACTTGCGGAGAGGGCGGGATTCGAACCCGCGGTACCTTGCAGTACACACGCTTTCCAAGCGTGCTCGATCGACCACTCTGACACCTCTCCGGTTATATGATTTTATTTTGTTTCAAATAAATGTAGCCATTTACAGACTTATAATATTGTTCTCTTCTAAAAGCTTCACTTCTTGAATTAAATTCTTCAAAAAAGTGAATGATTAAAGGGCGCCTAGCTTTCGTCGATTTTACATCTCCCCTATTATGTTTGATTAATCTTATTTCAAGGTTTTCAGTACTCCCATAATAGTACTTCCCATCTTTCTCGCTTTTCAAAATATAACTATAAAACATAATTATCTTTTATCTTATCGCAAAAAGATTAATTTATTAGTCCCTACTTTCCAAGCGTGCTCGATCAACACTCCCCATAGGGGTCCTTTGGACTGACACCTCTCCGTGCTGGATTGCAAAAGTATATTTTTTATTGATAAAAAAAATGCTCCCGATTAAAATCAGGAGCATTTTATAAATTATGATATTAAAAATTAATCTATAACCGTAATTTTTAACATGTTGGTTTTACCTTTTGCTTCCATTGGGATAGCGGCAGTATTGATAATGATATCACCTTGTTTAACCAATTTTTTGCTTTTTAAGAACTCGTTCACCTCAATAATGGTGTTATCGGTACTTTCCCATTTATCGTAATAGAAACCTCTTACCCCCCAAAGTAAACTTACTGCATTTAATAATGCCCTGTTACTGGTAAAAATAAAGGTTAAAGCTTCCGGACGGTGACTTGAGATTTCGAAAGCAGTATAACCGCTTAAAGTCATCGATACAATACCTACCGCGTTAGTTTGTTTCGCTAGGAAACAAGCTGAATCGCAAATGGCATCGCTTAAGAAAGATGGCGATTTTGGTTTTAAAAACTTATCAGGATTGAAAGGATAGTTGTTCTGCTCAATATTCTGGATAATTTTTTGCATGGTTTCGATCACGATCAGCGGAAATTCTCCAACTGAAGTTTCGCCGCTTAACATCACTGCATCAGCACCATCTAAAACAGAGTTTGCCACATCATTCACCTCTGCACGTGTTGGGCGAGGTGTGGTGATCATACTCTCTAACATTTGTGTAGCCACAATTACAGGTTTAGAAGCTGCTCTACATTTAGCAACGATCATTTTTTGCAATAATGGAACTTCTTCCATCGGACATTCAACACCTAAATCGCCACGGGCAACCATAATACCATCTGTTACTGCAATAATCTCGTCGATATTGGCAATGGCTTCTGGTTTTTCGATTTTGGCAATTACACGTGCAGTTTTACCACGTTCTGCTATAATTTTTTTAAGTTCGATAATATCTTCTGCCTTACGCACGAAAGATAAACCGATCCATTCTACATCGTTTTCTAAAACAAATTCTAAGTTTTCGCGGTCTTCTGGTGTTAATGAAGGAATAGAAACTTTAGTATTTGGAAGGTTCACACCTTTTCTTGAAGTTAAAATACCCCCGTGAACAACCTCACAAACTACTTCATCCTTTAAGTTGGTAGAAATCACTTTCATTTGAAGCTTTCCATCATCCAAAAGGATAATTTCGCCCGCCTGAACATCCTGAGGGAAGTTTTGGTAAGTGATGTAAATACGTTCTTCGTTACCAATACATTCGTTAGTAGTAATTACGGTAGTTTTACCATTGATCAGGTTAATGCCACCTTCTTTTACTAAACCGATACGGATTTTAGGTCCTTGTAAATCGGCAAGGATACCTACATTATAATCGTATTTTTTGTTTAAATCGCGGATGGTATCC